>Ga0172372_10002554_pt1 | contig 27579 bp, 27 predicted proteins | sample LakKiv5m_2_FD_114544 | JGI IMG/M metagenome (GOLD analysis project Ga0172372, IMG submission 114544) | Freshwater microbial communities from Kabuno Bay, South-Kivu, Congo - kab_092012_9.5m | ecosystem: Environmental > Aquatic > Freshwater > Lake | place: Democratic Republic of the Congo...
AGCTAGCCGATAAACTTAATGGCAAACTAAGCTGTTTCTTATTAGGTCACGGTCCCAATCTACAAGAATCACTATTAAAGATAGAAGCAGCTGGAGCACAGAAGATATATCTAGCTGATAGCCCAGAATTAGCTGAATACAAGACTCTTCCCTATCGCCGCGTAGTGATAGATGAGCTAAGTACTTGGGCGGAGCCGCCGCATACGCTGCTGATGGGTTCAACCACTATGGGCAGAGATCTGGCTCCGCGTATCGCCGCGCACTTCGAGACTGGACTTACAGCTGACACCATCGAACTAGATATAGGACCATACGAGCACAAAGGCGGAGTCGATCAATCTAAGATAGGTTACTTCGGTGACTGTCTCTACGCGCATAGACCAAGCTTCGGCGAGTCACTCAAAGCGCGCATATTAGGTCCGTGGAAAAACCCACAAATGGCAACTATACGCCCGGGAGTATTCCCGCTAGCTAAAGTAGAGTTGCCTGCAGCAAATACTGTAGAAATCAAAAAAGTAAAAGTAGAAATCCAGAGTACAGACTATAGAGTAGAAATAATGAAAACTCTAAGAGAAGCTGGATCTAAAATAGATATAACAGCAGCTGATGTAATCATAGCTGGTGGTTATGGACTTGGCTCAGCAGAAGGGTTTAAGCTATTACAGGAATTAGCTGATTGCTTCGAGAACTCAGTAGTAGCAGCATCACGTAAAGCTGTAGATCTAGGCTGGACTACATACGCCTATCAAGTAGGACAGACCGGCAAGACTGTGCGCCCTAAACTATACATAGCTTGTGGTATTTCTGGCGCGCTGCAACATAGGGTCGGCATGCAAAAATCCGAAGCGATAATTGCTATCAACAAAGATCCAGACGCTCCCATCTTCAGCTTCGCGGATCATGGCATAGTCGGTGATCTCTATCAAGTAATCCCTGAGATGATCAAACAAATTAAAGCTGGCTCAACGAAGGGCGCAAAACTTAAAGAAGCAGTAGCTCACTAAAAAATTATCATGGCTAAAGAAAAAACAAAAATAGAATACGATATATTACTGGTTGGCGGCAGCCCATCTAATCTAACGCTAGCCCACAGACTAGTGGAACTGGCTAAAGAGAAGGGTTCTAAGCTCTCAATCGCTATTATCGAGAAGGCTGAGAATTTTGGTGGACACATAGTCTCTGGCGCTGTAGTCTCCAAAAGTATATTTGACAAGGCTTACCCTAATCATTTTCAAGAAGGCATGCCTATAGAAGCAACTTGCGATAAAAGTTATTTCTCTATCATGAGCCCAACTAAAAAATGGGATCTTCCTTCGGCTATAACAAGAGCCGCGGCGCCAGACTTCTGCAAAGAAGGTTACTATATACTCACGCTATCACTAGTAGTGCAGTGGATGGCTCAGACTCTACTAGAAAAAGCTAAACAAGTAGCTAATATAGTAGTAGATGTATTCCCGGGTTTCCCCGCGATAGAAGTTATATACAACGCTGCTGGCGATACTGTAACTGGTGTTAGGATAGCTCGCGGCGGTGACGAGATCGATGATATAGTCTACGCTAAGCTCACTTGCTTTGGTGATAAGGGTTTCATCAGCAAAGACATCATCAAAAAATTCAAACTAGAAACTAACCCGCAGCTCTGGTCAGTAGGAGTAAAAGAAACTTGGAGACTTAAAGAAGGCAATACTAAGCAACTTGAAGAATTGCTTGGCACTAAAGCTGTTAACGGTAAGAGCCCACTAGAAGGTAAGGTCTGGCATACACTAGGCTATCCTACTCTCGATGGCACTCTTGGTGGTGGCTTTATCTATGGTCTAGCGCATAACCGCGTGACTATAGGTCTCGTGATATCACTTGATAGCAAAAACCCAAATATACACCCACAAAAACAATTACAAGAATACAAAAAACACCCATTCATTCAAGAAATGATACAGGGCGGCGAGCTACTACACTACGGCGCTGCGGTACTACCAGAAGGCGGCTACGAGAGCTTGCCGAAGGCGTTTCAGGTTAATGGCGCACTGATACTAGGTGACGCGCTAGGGCTACTCGATATGAAATCTCTTGCTGGCGTCGATAAAGCCATAGAGTCTGGCTACATCGCTGCTGGCGTAGCGCTAGATGCTATCAGCTCAGGTGATGTCAGCGCAGCTAAGCTAAGCAATTATCAAACTAAATTACTAGAGTCTCCTTATATGGATAAACTTAAGGCTAATAAATATTTCAGACTAGCCTTTGACGAAAACCCAGATCTACTAGAGAAATATATTCCTATGCTAGTAAATAGTATAGAGAAAACTGGTCCTAGTATCAAACGCAGTGGTGGTATGGGATCTAAGACTCAAGCTATGCTCGGTGCTGGTATCGGCGCTGTAGCTATAGGTTTCAAGCAACCATTCAAGGCACTAACAGCAGCTCTAAGAGCCAATGTCTTATTGAATGACGCTAAATCTATTAAAGCAAGCGTTAAATACAAACCGGGTTATAGTCATATAGATCCAGACTTCGGTTTAGTGAATGCTAATCAAGCAGCCACTGATGCTAACTACTCTAAGCCTACTATCTACAGTAGAGAAGATGCTGTCTTCTACGCTCAGACCAAATATAACTATCACCCAGAGCATATAGATGAGTTCAGTGCTGATACTTGCCTTAAGTGTATTAAGACCTATGAAGCACGCGGACTAGATGTGCCTTGTGTCTCAGATTGCACCGCTGAAGTTCATAGGTTAGATACTGACTCTAAGGGTAAAGTACATGCGATGTCACTAGAGAACTGCGTGCAGTGCCGCACCTGCGAGCTGGTTTGCCCTGAGCAGAACCTAAGGGTTAATGCCGCGTTTGCTGGCTCTGGACCAGATTTTAGAGGGCTATAAGTCATTGCGAGGAGCCGAAGGCGACGAAGCAATCCCCATGCCATTACAATAAAATTAGAACAATATTATAATCCATGTAAGATAAGCTATAATCACCGAGGTGAGACTTTTTGGAACAGTATTTGCATTGCCAGTGCTAATTGGCAGTCTTGCTTTGGCTCAAACCGCGGGTGACGAATCAGCCCACGATAAAACTAACACTGCGACCAAGCCAAGAACTAGCGGACAAGAATTAGCTTCAATAAAATACAAAGAATGCAAAAACGTAACAGAAGCTCTAGAAGCCTATTTAGCATTCATTAAAACTATTGACAAACCAAACTTAAAATCAATCGAAGATGAGTACTATATCAAAAAACGAATATTTAAACTCCTGTCGGCAGAAATCCCCAAAGAACTAGATCCTGAGCTAAAAGAAATGATTGAAACCCAAGCAAGTTTATTCACCAGCTCAGTCAACAAACTTCTAGAAATGCTATTTGATGAAGAGTTGAGTAACAACACTGAAAAGCGCAATAGGCAAATTGAAGATCAACTAAATAGAACCACGGATATTCTTATGGGCTACGAGAGTGCTTGCATGTCTGCAAACAAATACCTGGAATTAACCAGACGCGCACAAGAAACAAAATTACAACTCAAACCAATTGATTTAGCTTTAGCAAGACTCAAGCAAGCCAGCCTTGAACTGAGCCAAGTCCACAAGTTCCTTGCTAGCGGATTTATAGATTCCAAAAAGAAATTTGAGCAAATCGAAGCAACCCAGCTAGCTTACTCATCAGCCCTGCATGGAATCGAGCTCAATAAAAACTATAATGATGATATTGCATACATGAATAAATACAGCTTAAGCATAGATACACTGGCTTACCAAGAAGCTATCCAAAAATTCAACAAAGAGCTGGAGTTAAGCTCTCAAGGTAAAGCAATAGAATCTGCTTACGAAGAAGTTATCAAAGCAAGAAATGAATTTTACAATAGGTTAAAAATCCACAAGGAGGATCTATACAACATTCAAAAAGTCAAAGATCCAAGCATTGGTCAGCCACCAAGAGAATATAATATTTTTATTGTGCCCAGCAATGAACTTAAAAACGAAACTGGCGCTACTGCTATAATTAGCCTTAGTGCCTAAAACCCTTACTATCATTGGCTCTACAGGATCTATCGGAACTCAGGCTCTAGATATAGTCAGAAGCCGAGATGATATAGAAGTCATAGCACTAAGCGCTGGCTCTAAACTAGAACTACTAGTAGACCAAATCAAAGAGTTTAGACCACGCTATGTAACTATCAATAGTTCTAAACATAGAGAGAGCCTAAGAGAATTATTCCCGGAGATAGAAGTATTAGATAGCGTAGTAGAAATAGCCAAGCTAGACGTAGATGTGTTTCTCAGCGCAATAGTCGGTATAGCTGGACTAGAAGCGAACCTCACGGCCATGCAGCACGCAGCAAGAGTAGCTGTAGCCAACAAAGAAACCTTAGTCGCAGCCGGGCACCTAGTTAATGAATACAAGAACAAATACGGCTCAGAGCTTATACCAGTAGATAGCGAACATGCAGCGATAGCGCAAGCACTAATGGCTGGCGCCACAGAAGAAATAGACCATATAGTTATCACATCATCTGGTGGACCTTTTCGTAATAGAGAGGACCTAAGCAATGTAACCGTCGAAGAAGCCCTCAAACACCCAACTTGGCTAATGGGACCCAAGATTACTGTAGATTGCAGCACCCTGATGAATAAAGGGCTAGAGGTTATAGAGGCGCATCAGCTATTTAATATCAGCTACGACAAAATAAAAGTAGTTATACACCCTCAATCTATAGTACATGGCGCTGTCTATTACCATGACGGCAATATGATCGCGCAGCTAGCGCCGCCAGATATGCGCATACCTATACAGTTCGCGCTAGATTATCCTAGACGACTACCATTGGGTGGCAGCAGGGGGATCGCCACGGCGACGGAGCCTGCGGCGAGCGAAGCGTGGCTGTCGCCTCGCGATGACATGCGGCGTCATTGCGAGCGAAGCCAAGCAATCCCCATTATGCCACCGTCATTGCGAGGAGCCGAAGGCGACGAAGCAATCCCCATGCTAGACCTAGCAGCCCTAGCCAAACTAGAATTCTACGAAGTAGATCACGCTAAATTCCCAGCACTCAATCTTGCCTATCACGCAGGCAGGCTAGGGCATTCATACCCAACAGTGCTTAATGCTGCCAACGAAAAAGCTGTCGCCCAATTCCTCAATGGAGAACTACGCTACGATCAAATAGTGCCGTCAGTGGAGCGGGCGCTAGAACAGCACAAGATGATAGTCAATCCTAGTCTGGAAGATATACTCTATTTAAGTAACACTATAGTAAGCAAAGCTACAGCCTAAGGACCACGTCATGACAAGGAGCGTAGCGACAAAGTGATGCGAAGTATCATACCAGACCACGTCATTGCGAGACTGCGAAGCAGTCGAAGCAATCCACAACTAGCAATGGATTGCTTCGCCTTCGGCTCGCAATGACGAAGCGTATTACGCAGCACGCATGACCTACAATCACAGGATATAATAGAGAAAGTGCCTAGACCTAAACTACCACTAGCAAAACTACTAATCATAGCGATGTTACTAAGTTTCATCTTAACTTCGCTACTACCGTTATGGGCAGCAGACCCACAGGCTATGCTAGGAGATCTGACTAGGCGCAAGCAAAGTATCGCCGAGAAACTCAAAGAAGCGCGCATCAAAGAAGCCGCTGCAAACGCCAGATTAAGAGAAATACAGCGCAAGCTCTCACAAGCCCAGACCAGCCTCGATGCTAATAAGCGCGTACTAAGAGTAACCCAAGATGCCTGCGTCAAAACCAAAAACCGACTAGGTGAGCTGGTTGTACAGAAACAAGAACTAGAAACAGAAGCGGAGAGTCGCATAGTTGGCATATACAAACAACAACGACTCAAAATGCTAGACGGGCTACTCAACTCACCTAATATTACAGATTTTCTGGATCATCTCTATTACCAAAAACGCGTAATTGAATACGATAGAGATGTATTAACTGCACTTATAGATCAATCAGAAAGTATACGCAAATACAATGAAGCGCTGAAACGCGAAGCCGTCAAAATTAGCCAAATAAACCAACAACTCGCTGCTAACACTCAAGTGATATCCCAAGAGCGCAATGCCCAAAAAGCCGTAGTCAGCCAGCTCGCACAAGAGCGCGCACTATACGAAGCCTCTGAGCGCCAATTAGAGCAAGAATCTGTGAGGTTGATGTATAAAATAACAGAGCTTTCTAGTGGCAAAGATAATTTAGACTCGACTGGTAGTTTTGTCTATCCGGTACATGCCCGCATCTCATCACCATTCGGTCCACGCCGCCACCCAATATTCGGCGTAAGCAGCATGCATAGCGGCATAGACCTAGCAGCTCCGCGCAACACTCCTATTAAAGCCTCAGAAGGCGGATCAGTAATATATGTCGGCTGGTACGGTGGTTATGGCAGAGTAGTTATAGTCGATCACGCCAAAGGTTTTACCACTCTATACGCTCACCTCTCGTCAACAACCGTCAGAGTCGGACAACGAGTGCAGCAAGGCGATACCGTAGGCTATGAGGGTGACACAGGCTATGCCACTGGACCGCACTTACACTTCGAGATACGCACCGATGGTAAACCACAAAACCCAGTAAAATATTTAGGTGGCTAAATCCAAACTCATCAATCCCAAAAGCCTAATTAATTTTGCGGTTACAGCATTAATAGCTTTTTTACTCTGGAAAGTAGCCAAGATAGACTTCGGCAATTTCTGGCAGCAGATCAATAACACTGATATGCGCTGGTTCTCTGTTGCGCTATTTTTCTATCTAATCCAAATCTTCACTAATACTTATCGCTGGCAAATACTACTTAAAGTGCTCGATTATAAACTTAGCTACTGGCGCGCTCTGCAACTGTATTTCGAAGGGACCTTCAGTAATTGTTTTCTACCGATCAACGTCGCCGGTGATGCACTAAGAGCCTACAAACTCGGTAGAGAACATAGCGACTGGATGCGCGCAGCTAGCACTGTACTCATAGAACGTATACTTGGTTTCACCATGATGCTAACGCTAATTCCAGTGGGGCTTCTCTGCCTGCAGCTTAGCCCACAGCGCGATCTAGTACCACTAAGCCTGCAGTACTCACTAGCACTAGCTTTCATGGCGATGCCCGCTGGCTATCTTAGTTACGCTCTCTGGTCGCGTATACCAGTGCCCTTCATCATCAAACTAAAATACGCCATAGAAACCTATCTCAAACACTACCGCAAGATACTTAAGATGATATTGTGGACAGTAATCACTCACGCGTTCTTAGTACTCGGCAATGTATTCGTCGCCATGTCACTTGGCGTTGGCTTAGATCAAGTCCCACTATGGTACTGGCTACTACTAGTGCCAGCCGCTTCAGTAGCGGGTTTCACCGTACCTTCGGTCAAAGGGCTTGGCGCCAAAGAAGCGACCTATGTCTATATACTAGGCTTCATCGGCATTAGCCCAGACACGGCGCTAGCGATAGCAGTAGTAGCATTCAGTGCTTATATGATAACTAGCGTGCCCGGTATAACTATCATTTGGACGCATAAAACAGCTCGTCATTGCGAGCCAGAGGCGAAGCAATCCACATGCTACAATGATGACAATTAGTCATGGCTAAGGACATAGACCAAGAACTACAGAATAAGATCGGACTACTGGGCAGCGAACATAAAGAGATGCTGAATAGGTTTCTTGATTTATTTTTTACTGAAAATCCAAAAGCGATACGAAAAACTGTAATAAATAATGTAGTTGAGCTTGCTGACCGAATGAACAAGTATGCTTACGAGCAGGGTATTACAGAAGAGATCGTACAAGAAATAATTAATTACAGAAAATAAAATGGAACTGGGGCAAATTAGGGGCAAGAAAGTAGTCATTGATAGCAATGTCTAGATTAGCTATTTAATAGCCAAAGGACAAGCTCGCAGCAGAATAAACCAAATTGTAAAATATATATTCGACAACGCTCAACTTCTATTATCCATGGCGCTGATAGAAGAAACACAAGACGTCTTCGATAGACCCAAATTTATCAAGTATTTTTCGAGGGAAGATGCAAGAGATTTTATGGCATCAATCAGATTTCTAGCGCAGACAATAGATATCAACTACAAGATTAAAGCAGCAAGAGACCCTAAAGACAACAAAGTATTAGAGCTTGCAAGCAGTGGTGATGCCGATTACATAATTACAGGCGACCAAGACCTACTGGTATTAAAACAATACGGTATAACAAAAATAGTAAGTCCAACAGATCTAACTTAAGCCGCCACTGGCACTACAGAGACAAATTTACGTCCAGCTTTATCGACGAATTTGACTACGCCATCAGCAACCGCATAAAGCGTATCATCGCTGCCGCGCTTAACGTTCTTGCCGGGATGGTATTTAGTGCCGCGCTGTTTGATCAGCACGTTACCGATAATCACAGCTTGACCTGCGTATCTCTTAACACCAAGACGCTTCGCTTTTGAATCGCGTCCGTTTTTAGTACTACCTACACCTTTTTTCGATGCCATAAATCTCTACCTTATATATTATGCTGTAATCTTATCAACCTTAATACGAGTGAACTCTTGTCTATGTCCTTGCTTGCGGCGATATCCCTTCTTGCGCTTCATCTTATAGACTATGATTTTTTTGTCTTGACCAGACTTGAGCACAGTAGCCTTAACGCTAGCACCAGAAACTGTCGGCTGACCTATCTTCGGCGCGCCTTCACCAGCAACAAGCAAAACCTGATCTATATTCAGCGCAGCACCATCTTCAAGATTCAACTGATCTACGTCCACATAACGGCCCTCAGAGACCTTGTATTGTTTACCGGCTATTTCAACTATCGCGTACATAACAGGGGTTAATAATAGCATTAAGGCTATAAGCCTTGCTGGGGGTGGAACATAAGGGAAATGTTAAGAACCCGAGTTGCCGGAACTTCTAGCAAGCTTGTCAGTTTCTTGAATCCCCTTAAGCACTCTCTCCCAATAATCATTGATATTTTTAATTTTATCAACCTGAAGCTTATTGCTCAGATACAACTGTGACATTCTTCTACGTATCTCAGAGTTAGACATGGTTGAAGCCACTTTAATAGCATATTCTGCTTTAACTGGATCCAAAGCACCATCTTCATTCAGCATCTGCTTACCCAGATAGCCACGAATATAACCATCAACTTCAGCAATAGCCTTCTCGACTTTCTCTTTTTCAGCCGGATCTGTTATAGCTGTGAGTTTTGATCTATCACTTAAAACCTCGAGGGTCTGCTCATCATATTTTCTGTTTTGCAAAAATATACGAAACTCGGAAATACCATTCATGAAATCTTCTTCCATCTGGTTGGCTTCAAGCCTTCTATTAGCACCGACAGACCCTGATATGGCTCCACTTTGATAATAACCTTCAGCATTAGGGGACAAAAAAACGGAACTAACAACCGGCTGCTCTTGTGGACGCAATGGTCCTGAACTAGTTGGATCACCAGTGAAATAGTAAGGATTATGAAGCGATATATTATTATGAACGTTCACAATTTAATGTAACCAGCGAAGGTTAAGACTGAGTTAAGAAAGCTTATACAATCTTCTACTATCTTCAAGAATATTAAAATGTCTACCCCAGTAAAGACCATCTGCCTCAGCCTTCTTCTTAGCAAAGAACATTTGTGCATTTAGAACCCGCATCATGCGGGTCATTTTATCCATATCTACAGACTCACCACGAGCATAAGCTTCAAACATTTCAACAGCATCCTCTCCATTAATGGCAACAAACTTGTCAACATTATCAAGCTCGTCAGCCTCCAACATACCTGGTATTCGACCTGTACGCTGTGACTCAAGAATTCTATGATGTGCTATATGACTGGATTTTAGCTGTATATTCATGATTTAAATAACTATGCGTTCTGCAGATTTTGCTTAAATATTTTAAGTATTTCAAATGGTAAAGCCATCATTTTAGACTCAAGATCTGCCATCATGGCTACAATCTTAGAGCGTGTTTCAAACTGCAATTTAAGTTGATTGGCATGCTCGGTTCTACCAGCCTTATTATTGGCATCAATTGCCGTTGCTAGATTTTCAAGCTCCTTTTGATAATAAGAAGTTAGACCTAAAAATATATTTCCCATTAGATTATCCTTTTGATTACAGCCATATAACGAACCAAGGGTATATACTAATGACCATAGAAAAATGAAATATATTTAATCTTTGGCGAGTATTGGGTAGTAAAAGACTGAAGCTTCAAGGATATATATGCTTAGGTAAATACATTATTATGGGAAGCACTATAGATCCAGCAGCAGAGTTCAAATCATATATCAAGGGACTTGAACCTAAGGAAGGCCAAATCCTAGGTTCCAAGGCTGATGCTGATACTGCCAAAAAAAAATTAGCGACAGTTAGCAATGAACCTAGGGTCAAAGCTGCTGAAGAGTTTATTAGTTCATCATTAGCCGAATCAGCCACTTTTCAAGATCACAAAATAGATACTTATGGAATGCTCTATAACGATGGTAGTAATCCACTGCGCAATAGAGTGGTAGATGGACGTATAGCAACCCAGCGCATAGAAGTATTACAAGAGCTCAGCAGGGAACTTGAATCAAAGCACTCAATATCAGATCTAGCAGCAGCAATGAAAGCACAACGAGGTACTAATTTAGGCATGGGCTCACGCAAGATGCCACTAGAAATCTTACTTGATGCTTATATGGCAAGACTCAATGCAGAGATACACGAAGGCAGATCTGAAGCTGAAGAAAATAAGCTTAAAACTCAACTGCAAGAAATGATACAAGCTGATCTTGTTAAAATACGCAGTAATATATCTAATTATGAAAAAAACAATCTAAGCACAGAAGCTACAGGCATAAAAGCAGCTGTGGAGACGGGCTCAGCAGTAGCATGGTACAGACACAGTACAGCAGATGCTAGAGCCATTCAAAGAGCCTATATAGATGGGGTTAAAGCATCAACTCAAACAACGGTTGATGAATTAATAAAAGCTGGACAAAAGGCCGCTGCCGACAAGGCTGAAAGCCTTGCAACAGGGAAAGCCACGCAAGCAGGCTTAAGCAAAGCACAATTAGCAGCCCTAGAGACTAAAGAAGTTGGCGCAGTTGCCAGATTTGCAGCAAAATGGGTACCACAAGCAGGCTCACTATTATTCAAAGGTGCTACAAGAGCAATTCCTGTAGTAGGCAACCTTATGCTTATATACGATCTTGGTGCAAGCGTCTGTGTACTAGCTGGATTAAAAAAAGAAGATACCTGGATAACAGCCGGCGCAAGATGGGCTATGTCAGGCATAGCTAATAACTGGAGAAAATTAGTTTAGTAAAACATGAGTAGCGCTAATGTAAATACTGTTAATTACGATAAAGCTCTTGACACAGCAAGCACTTGGGCTAAAAAAGCTTACGGCTCCGTGTTTAATAGCGGTAATGGTAAAACTGCCCTACAAGGTATTACTGATACATTCAGTAAAATAGGTTCTGGAACTAGCCAAGTTCTTCTTAGACCCTATACCGGTGAAGTAAGCTCGCCTTGGTTTGCTAGAACCAGCGGACTAGCATTGCGCGCGACCCTACCAAGCTATCTCAAGCTTGCTGGAGTACTTGGCGCTGGAGGACTAGGCATATATAGCTTATGCTTGGGTGCAAATAAGTTTTTCACAAGTGTTCAAGTTGCAAAGAATCAACATCCAAATGGAGCAAGGCATGGCATCGTTTATGAAGCTATATCAGGTACGCTAGCGACAGTAGCTGGAGCCGGCGCTCTTATAGCAATAGTATGCCCGCCACTTGGAATAGCATCAGGCTTAGTAACTTTAGCTCATGCATCAGTACCAGCTCTCAGTGCATGCTTCTTAGGCAGCATTGCCATGAATAATTTTACAGAAATTGCTCACGGCAATCATTGGCTAATACGCAACAGTTTCTTTGGAATATTTAGCCCTCTCATTGATAAAGAAACAGGCTTGTCAGCTCTTCACGGAGTGAACCACGCTGCGACTTATGGCTTAGATAAAACCATACTGAAACCATTAGGGCTAGAAAGAGAACCTAGCAGCTATCAAGAGTCAAGACAAAGAAACCAAGAGTACATAGAGTCTAAAAGAACATTAGGGTTGTCATGATAAGAACGAATTCTAACAATTCAACCAATCAAGCAAGACCCTATCAAGCCGATAAAGATAGCCGTCCAACTTATGATGCAAATACTGGACGTACAATAACGGATGAAGAAACAAGAAGAGAATCATCAAGATTTATGCACCAAAACCCAGCAGAAACTGGCATTGGCAAAGCTTACAGGATTGGCAAGCAACAAATAGGTAACGCTGCTGGCTCCGCTGCTAAATTAATCTCTAATATAAGAGATTATTGGCAAAATAAAGCAAAACAAACCTTAGATCCAAGCAATCAAAGCCCAGCAGTAGAAAAAAGGCGTAAAGTTGCATTAAGCGTAATATCTGGTCTAGGTTGGTTACTGGGCTCCAAAGAACTATTAGCCCTAATATCAGACCTTAATGGTAAACACAAAGGGGCACCGAATCTGTTCAAATTTCTAGAAGTAATAACAGGTTTTAACGTAGGCAGACTTGCTCTGAATAATTTAAGAGGCAAAGATGGGTTCAAAGATATGCAAGCTGCTCTTGCATCCTTTGGACTATATATTGCCACCATGCTATTCAACTCAGCATACAGCAAAGGTAGTTTTGCCAACAAGCTTGCGAACAAAGGCGGAGCAACTGAAGCTTTACACGGACTAGCCGACTTCGTCTCACCAAGTGCAGGAGCTGAAAATTATAACCAGCCAGTGTTCGGCGTAGACACCAAACTAGCTTAAGCTAGAAAGTATTCTTTGAAGTTCTTCAGAAGTTATTTGCCTATCAGGCATACGCTCACTAATACGCTTAGCTGTCTTGGCAATAAGATCTTGCTTAGCATCAGCCTCAAGAGTGCTAGATTTCAACTCCTGCCTAAGCCTTGCTACTTGCCCTCTAGCAAATACAGCCTCAGAACTAGTCTTAGATTTAAAATCACTCTTAGCTTCCGAAAATCTGTAGAGGAACTGGTCTAACTTGGCAGAAGATGCCATGCGCTGATTATTAGACTTCTCCTTACGCTCATTTTCTCGCCTTGCATGCTCTATAGCTTTTTCGTAATAAGATTCAACAACAGTTATAGCTGTTTGTGGCGGGGTATCCTTTTCACCAGTGATAATTTCGGCTATCATTTGCACGTAAGCAAGCTCAGATTTTGCACGATTAATCTCCACTCGTTCAGCATCCTTAATTACAGTAATATCATCTTCTTTTTCGAGCTGAATAGCGTATTCTTTAAGCTTCGCTAAATCATGGACTTTATTTGCCAGAATGGAAAAAATATAATCAACAGCAACATCATCTAACGAGCCATCTTTGCGCTGCCTCTCCAACTGAGCACTGATACTTTCAAACAGCCACCTATTGCTCTCTGGATTATTCTTAGGGCTTATGGCTCTAAGCGGTCCGCTATAGCCTTTAGCGATGACATCAAGCGCTTTGTAAACTTCTTCATCGTAATCAACCGATACTTCCACAGGCTTAGACTTGTCATCCTGCTTGACAGCCACATCACAGGGTGAACCCAGAACCTGATCATCATAGTCATCAACTACACGACGAGTAAATGTTTCTGCTTGTGCGGCCGATTGAATAGCTTTATCTGGCTTAGCAGTTTCATGAGATTTGGGTACACTCTGCCGAGAGTATCCATTACCAACCAAAGACGACACTTGTTCTAGTCCCATACAAGCATAGAAACACATTTGAGTTAAAGCCAGGTTAAGGAAGCTAGCATTACCAGTATTTATCATCCCATCTATGATCATTGGCTAAAGCAGCAGCAGGAATAATAACCCTTTGAACAAAATTAAAATCAATCTCCGGGGCAAGCCTAGCTTGCAAAGATGAGCTAGATTGCCACTTTTCGAAGTTCAACCATTTTGCTCTGACAAGATCAGCTTCAATTCCCAGAGACGTAAGGTATTTATCAAGGAGAAAGCATTTCAAAGGAAGCTCACCAGCATTAGCTTGAGCTCTACCAATGCCACCTTGCGCCCTCAAGAGATAGCCAAGATACTGCAATAACAGAACAGACCGCTCTAAGACAAGCTGTTTATCAGCATCTCTTTCCTCTTTAATTTTAAGCAACAAGTCTCTAGTTAGCGACTCCAATCTATCAATGTATCGTGCCGCGAGATTAATCTTGCCATTACCAGTACAATCAACCCCTGTCACAAAGCGAAATACCTCGTCCCCTTCTACAGCAAGTATACCTCCCTTACCGCTATCTACAACCCGCACGACAGGTACATTGCCAACCATGAATATATATCTATCATGCGGCTCATAGACTGCTCTTAAATAATCCACCCTTTCAACCTTTTCAAGAACTTTACCAAGCTTTGCCTTAGAACTCTTTTGCAACATGCGATCACACTGTTCAAGCAACCTACTAAGATCATGCTTAGATCTTTTAATCTCATCTTCTGTTGCTTTTAGAGGGATAGTAGTTTTGATTTCACGGACAATTTGCTCGATAGAGTCCTTACTGTGAGCAACTGCGTGCAAATTCTGAACAAATAGCGGCAATGATGAGGCTCCAGCAGCTAATGTAGTCAAAAAACTCCTACGGCTTGTTTGCGCAGGTGCAGCACTAGAACTAGCATTTGGAGTTATTGGCTCTACACTCATTTATCCAAAATTATATCTTATTTAAGAAGTAAAGCCCTCAAAACCTTAGCCTTAGCATCAAAACTAGCCTCATATCCTTTATCAGACAGTAGCTTGGTTATTTCAGCCCAAACATCGACTTTAGTATCAGACTTAAATTTAGACACAAATGATGTTAAATAAGCATCACTATTAAGCCTAGAACCTTCAGTTTCAATCTGCTTAGAAATTGATGGACTAGAATCAATAGCTGCTCTAATTTTCATACGCAAAACCTTGAACTCGTCAAGCTCTACAATATCCGCCAAAACAACGGCTTTACGCGCAATTGGTGAAAGTTTTCTCGAAGAACCAAGACCAGAGCTAAAACCATTATTAGGTTGCTTTGCTGCTTCAGATTTAAGAAATTGGTAGCGCATCTCATAAAGATATTTGTTAGCAGCAACACCAGTACCATCTTTATCAAGGTCAATCCCTTTCTTCATAGATTCTTCACGAACGATTTTAGAAATATCCACGCCCAAATCATCAGCTATTAGATCGCCCAAAATATGATATGCACCATAAACAGCAGCATCACCAGGCGCGCTTACGCTTAATATATTTTTAGCTCTAGTAAAACCATTCTGATCAGCATAAGAACCTATCCTAAACAAATCTTGCACGGACTTACCCTGGGCTGATAATTCCTGATTGACCCTTGTTGCAACAGCATCCAAAATAGACTGGGTTACAGGACCATAAGAACTAGATATCGGAGTCAAACCTTGAGGCTTAACCTGCATAGGAGGTGGATTGATTAATAATTTTGATTTACCAAAACGCTCAACAATTTGATCTACTTCTGCACTAGTTAAAACCTGTTGATCTTCTGATGCCTGCTCAGCATCACAGAAAAAACCAAAAAGCCTGGTTGGATCAGAACCTAATCCTGGAAGCATCCTAGTCATTTGCGCAAGCATTTGCGACCTCAATTGCGCACTCGTAGCTTTAAAACCATCAGCAGAAGAGACTAATCCTCCGCCAGACTTGCCCGCCTCAAACATCTCTGCAATGGCTTGCTTTAAGATAGCTGGTCGTTTTTTGCTTACATTATCAAAAAGCTCAGAGATATTAGATGGCTGGAGAAGATCCCTAAGATTAACCAGATCCAAAGCAGCCAAAGTAGAAGTAGAAACAACGCCCCTGTCCAAGACTATTTGAACTTTATCTATAGATCCGGTCGCCAAAGCCTCAATCAGAGCATCAGTCTCAGCAAGCATAGCGGCACTAGATCCTGCCTTACGAGAGCTTAAAAATGCTTTAATAGCATCACTATTAGCATCAATACTGGGCGGAGCATAATACTTAAAAGACAAAGAAGCTGCTTTAGTCAAGCTAGAGTCCCTATTTACTTGAGCATAAATTGCTGGCGGCATATGCATATAAAGGAAAAAATCCAGAGCTGATGACAAGGTAGTCTTTAACCAAACCTTAACTATGCATATCTAACCGTAGGAATATTGGTAGTTGCCATCTGTCTAGCTTTAGCAGTAACATCTTTAGCTCCATGATAAAAATTAACCCATGCTTGTTTCAACTTATCTCTAGCCGAAGCTTGCCTAAAATCATCAACTACTATTGAATAATTTTTACGCAAGGCATCTTTATAAAAGGTCTTGGAAATCAAATCAAGCTTAGGATTCGCCACAATTTCACTTCCATTAGCACAGACAGCACCACAAGGAGATTTTAACCCTTTAAGCTCAGATAAAGTCTTCTCCTTAGCCATTGCAAGGGCAGTTTTTTTACTGCCAATGCTAAGCAATTCTTTAGCAACCTTACCGCCCGGAATCAAGCAAGTAGCAAGACTAAACGCCGAAACACCCGCCTCCCAAAGGTTGCCAACACCTTTCCCGGTTGCAAACTGCCAACCATTATAAAATACGCTACAGAGATCCCTTCCCGAATAAGCCAAACTAACCACAGGAATACTTGAAACAGCAGTTCTAAAAAAACCACTAAGACTCTCACCAATTTTACCAGCAGCAGACTCATTAGAATCACCACTGATTAAACCTAAAACAAAATGTCCAGCATTCGACAAAGACGGAGTAAGTCCATTTTCAATAATTTCTTGAATGGCCGAAATACCATCACCTAAAGCACTAGCTTTAGAGCCAAAAATAAGTGTCATTGGCGAAATTGATGGCGATACGGAAACCATAATACATAGCTACAAAGAATAACAATAAGCAACTTTGATAATTACCCATAAGTAAAATCACCCAAGGGTTAAGACTCAGTTAAGGACTCAGTAATGCTTATCACCAGCTCTTTATGCTGCCCGCATTTGCTTTTGTAGCCGCGAGCAATTATGCGGCGGAACTTCTGTTGCTGAACGCCTAAATTATTGCGCAGCATAGGTAGAAATACCCAGTATTTTATATCTTAGTTTTGGATTGCTTCGGCATTACGTGCCTCGCAATGACGCGGCAGCGTGGGGATTGCTTCGGCATTACGTGCCTCGCAATGACGCGGCAGCCTGGGGATTGCTTCGTCGCTACGCTCCAGCAATGACGTGGCAGCACAGGGATCCTTCGCTTCGCTCAGGATGACGATATAATATCCTTGATGCGAATTCTAATCTCCAACGACGACGGCATCTTCGCTGAAGGTGTGCGCACTCTAGCTCAGACCCTGGCGCGCGAGCACGATATCTATCTCTGCATGCCCGATAGAGAGCGCAGCGCCACGGGGCATTCGATGAGCCTGAATAAACCTCTTATGGTAGATCCGCTGAGAGAGGCGCATCATATCGAAGGTATAGTCGAGGGCTATATGACCTCTGGCACGCCGGCTGATTGTGTCAAAGTCGCCATTGGAGCTTTGTGGCGCGATCTAGATTTTGATCTTATGATTTCTGGGATTAATCATGGTCCTAATCTAGGCGTTGATGTACTCTATTCTGGTACAGTGTCTGCTGCGATGGAAGCGATGATACTTGGGCTCCCATCTATAGCTGTTAGTCTTTATAGTTATAGTTCGCGCGAGTTTAATGATGCAGCAAATTGGGTCAGGAACTATATTCAAGACCCCAGAATCATCAAGAACATCGGTGCTAAGACTTTTCTTAATATCAATATTCCAGCCACTAGTGATTACGCTGGTCACGAGTACACTAGGATTGGTAACCGTATCTACGAAGAGAACTACGAAGAGCGCATGGATCCGCGCGGGCGCAGGTATTTCTGGCTGGCGGGTAATCCAGACGAGAGCCTAGAAGTCGAAGGCACTGACGGCTGGGCAGTAAAACAGAACCGCATCTCTATAACGCCCGTGATATTTAATATGACTAACTTCGACAAACTTCAAGAGTATAATACCTAGAGTATGCCTATGCGTTTTGCCATTATCGTATTAATCAGCATTTGCCTTAGTGCCTGCAAGCCAGTCACCAACACTGGCGCACAAAACACTAAGCTTATACTTAGAGTCGAGCAGCGCCAAATACAGCTCGATACTATACGCGAGTATAGATTCTTCGACTCAGGGCTGGTTGAAGAGACTATCATTTATAGTGGCGGCGCGGGATTATTCGATACTAAGTTCTATCAGCTCGGCAGCTTAGAGCTAAGTGAACTGAAGACACAAATCAAAACTCTAAGCTCAAACTCTTACGAGAACCAGTTTCCATGGCAAGAAGATTTTTATCAGCGCGGTGATGTAATTAAATTTGAATACGCTAAGGCTGATGCTTTGCCGCATAGTAGTTATTACTACACTGGACACGAGGATGCACCAGAGGTGTTCAAGAGCATAGCTGGGATGCTGGGGACTAGGGAGAGGGTGATTAATCTTAATGATTCCAGATCTTCACTTCATCATCAGTGAAGCTGCCAATGCGCTGCACCTCAGGCTCCAGTCTGACACCGCGTTTGAGCGCTTCAGCTTGAACGCGCGCCATCAGCCTGCACATATCGATAGAAGTACCTTCACCCTCTTTAGTGTTCTCGAAAAAATTTCCATGCAGCATAGATACTTGCAATGGACCTTCATGCCAGCCTTTGGCACCCATCTCTTGAATTAACAGTCCAGCTTTACAGTCATCACTTGGATTTTTAAAAGTACAACCACAAGTCCAAGATTTAATCGGCTGAGCTGATGAGCGATGACGATTATTCTCGAGTACGCGCGCGCGGATTTCTTCTTTGTCGCCGGCTTTAAGTCTAAATTTAGCTGAGACGATAAGCTGTTTATGCGGGTCTATATTAGAGTGTCTATAACTAAATCCCAGACTGGCTTTGGGCAGCTCTACGATCTCTAAGGTAGAGAGGTCAAGCACTGTAGCCGACTCAAGTATCTGTTCCATCCAAGATCCATGTGCGCCAGCATTCATTACTATGCCACCACCTATGGTACCGGGTATACCTTCCATGAACTCAGTACCAGCATAAGATTGCTGCGAAGCATAAGCACAGAAGCGCGGCATCTTAACACCTGCACCCACCTCATAGAGACCGGGTTCCAGTTCTTTAATCGCATCAAGCTTGGTTGTTAATATAGTTACGCCGGGAATACCACGCGAACTTAGAAGTAGATTAGAACCAGCACCAAGAATATTCCAACTAAGATTATTAGTTTTAATCCAAGTGAAAATTTCCTTGAGCTCAGCTAAAGTTTCTGGCATCACCAAATATTCAGCTTTAGCTTTTACTCTAAGCGTACTGTTTTTGCTGAGATCGAAGTTCTGCAATAAAGCGAATTTGGGCATGGTAAGCATCATATTAAATATTATCCCAAGATATCTTATCTGACCAGTGCGGCTTGTCATTGCTAGGCTCGTAGCGCCGAAGCAATCCCCATACTGCCACGAAGGGATCCTTCGCTAGGCTCAGGATGACAAAGACTGGGAATAATACATATATGCGCCTCTTATCCAAGAGAGCCTTAACTATCGTCGCGCTAATTATTTGCGCGATAATGCTGCGCGCCAGTCAAGCTAAACCCAAGACCTTATGCGAGACTTCAGCGCCCAGTTCGGCTATAGCTAATCACCCGCTCTTCGACACGCCATATAAAGCAGCAGCTAACTATTTACCGGTGCTAGCTCTTAGAGCATTAGGTAGCACTGAGATCTACCGCAAAAAAGGCAGCGCCCATCTAGTGCGCAGGTTCTACGTACGCAGCCTTCAGGGTAAACTCGGCGAGCCTTACGAGACCATGGTTCTAGATATAGAAGTAAGTGGTAAGGGATTATTCGGTAGAGTAGCTAAAGCCTATGGTCGCATCAATGATCTCGATCTCTATTACGAGAACGAAGCTAGTTTTGGTCTGCCCAAGAAAGCCTATATGAATGCTTACGCCAGCCTCGATGGCTTCGAGCTAGTCAAACTTAAAATAGAGAGTGATGGTGACAAACTCATCAATAAAGTCGCGGGCAACTATCTCAGCAAGGAAACTAATTATCAAACACTGTGGCGTAATACTACAGGGCTACTCGCCGGACTAAACTACAAACTATTCGTAGAAGGCAGTGGCGGCACTACAGTTCCTTGCGACAAGACTAATGAGCACACAGCATACTGCCAAGAATATGCCAAACATAAAATAAAAACACTCTATGAAGCTAAATCATCAGGCACTATAGCTGGCTACAATATCAGCGGCTGGGTACGTGAAACGAGTCCAGATCATTTTGAGGCTGAAGAGTATTATGGACCGATAGTCGTCAAGACCTTGCTTGATGTAACTGTCAATAAATAGTAGTCGCATACGAGGAGTGGGCATCGTCATTGCGAGCCCGTAGGGCGAAGCAATCTCCACGGTGCTCGCAGTGGGATTGCTTCGGCTGTTCCAGCCTCGCAATGACGTTCTACACTGCATTCCTCGCAATGACAGCTACTACCTCACAATGACATAGACAGTTGCGCCACCACATAACGTGTATGCGCGTAACTAAGCCCGCCCTGCAGGTAGCCTATATATGGCGCGCGCAAAGGCGCATCAGCAGAGAGTTCTATACTTGAACCTTCGATAAAAGTACCAGCTGCCATAATAATCTCATCATCATAACCAGAGATCGCAGAGGGCACTGGCGTGAATATAGAATTCACCGGGCTGTTAGCTTGTACCTGCTTGCAAAACTCAATAAGCTTCTCTCTATCATTAAACTTAATCGCCTGAATAACATCATTACGCTCAGCATCATAACCAGGTATAGTCTCTAATCCCATATCACCTAGAGCGAGCGCAGCTAGTGACATACCTTTAAGCGCCTCAGAGACAATAAGCGGCGCCATAAAAAACCCCTGAAAATACAAACGGCTCTGATCGAACATACAACCACCATGACTGCCAATGCCCGGCGCAGTCATATACTCAGCAGCAGCTTGGACATACTGACTGCGCCCAGCTATATAAGCGCCAGCAGCTGCTATGCCAGCACCAGGATTCTTGATTAGTGAACCCGCAATAAGATCTGCGCCCATATGCGTAGGTTCCTCTAGCTGAGTAAACTCACCATAACAATTATCAACGAAAATCATCGCCTGCGGCGCAGCGGCGCGAGTGCTTGCAATCAAGTCTCTGAGCTGCTTTTGGCTCAGGCTATCACGCCACTCATAACCACGCGAACGCTGAATAAAAGCTATGCGCGTCTTAGAGTTAAGTTCTCCTGCGCCATATTTACATTGAATTTTATATTTCTCAGCATAAGACTTAAACACGGTTTGAAGAGTGTCATAGGGTTTACCTGTAACGAAGACTATCTCTTCAGCAGAGCTAAGATTACCCATCACCGCACAAGAGATAGCATGAGTACCAGAGACTAATTGCGGTCTTACCAGCGCCGCTTCAGTGCCAAAATAATTAGCATAAACCTCTTCTATTTTATCTTTGCCGAGATCATCATAACCATAGCCTGTAACCCAAGCATAGTGAGAGTTCTGCACGCCAGCAGCTTTGAATGCTTCAAGCACCCTAACTTGATTATGGTTTTTAACTTCATCGATGCGCTTGAATACTGGCTCAAGCTTGGCTTCATAAGCCGCTATCTTATTAGTTATACGATCAGCGATATTTAGTTCTAGCTTCATGGCGTCTCTCGAGATATTCGATCATCTTACCAGCCACATCTATGCCAGTGTAAGTCTCTATACCTTCAAGCCCGGGCGAAGAATTAACTTCCATCACCAGCGGACCTCTAGAAGAAGGTAGCATATCGACGCCAGCACAACCAAGACCCATAGCGTTTACCGCTTGAATAGCCACTTGCTGCTCCTCCTCACTAAGAGTGATAGCTACAGCCGTACCACCTTGATGCAAATTTGATCTAAACTCACCCGGCGGACCTTGACGCCTCATCGCAGCTACCACCTTGCCATCTACTACTATTGCCCTAATATCAGCGCCCTTAGCTTCGCGAATAAACTCTTGTATAAGGATATTGGTCCTTAATGACGAGAAAGCTTCAATTACAGATTTGGCGGCACTCTTAGTATCAGCCAGCACCACACCAAGCCCCTGAGTACCTTCGAGCAACTTCACCACTATCGGCGGTCCGCCGACTCTATCTATAAGCTCTGGAATCTCATCTTTCTTAGGAAACTTAGCGAAGACCGTAGTTGGCAGCGCAATATCGAGCATAGAAAATATTTGCTGGCTCTTAAGCTTATCGCGCGATATCTCTATAGACTGAGCGCTAGCTGTAGTTAAGACTCGCTGCATCTCAAACTGTCTAACCACAGCAGTTCCGAACAGAGTCACCGATGCACCGATACGAGGAATAATCGCGTCGATACCCTCTATTGGGTGTCCTTGATAATAAACAAGTGGTTTACCCTGCTCAATTACAAGCGAACATTTGGTGTGATCTATTATTATCACCTCATGCCCCCTACGCATAATCGCGTTCTTAAGACTAGTGGTTGAATAGAGTGATTTTTTGCGTGATAATATAGCGATTTTCACTTGCAATCTTATGCTAACACGATCCCATCATCATAAGCAAAACTATCACAGGACGACCGCGATTGGCTTAGGTCAAGGCATTTGTGAGCGAGGCACCGGAGTTTACTAAAACGTAAATGAGGATGCCGAGCGAACAAATAACGCAGAGATAAGTCAATCGCGTAAGTCCTCAATATATGTAATAATCAATATTATGTCAGATTTAAGCTATATATTAGAGATTTTACTATTACTTGCAGGCATACTAGCCGCCTGCCTCATTTTCTCTAACGCAGTCGAACACCTTGGCGAGAAGCTTAACCTCAGCAACCAAGTAACCGGCAGTATCTTGGCTGCTATCGGTACTGCCTTACCAGAAACCATAGTACCTATGGTCGCTATCTATATGGCTATGAGCACTGGTACTGGCATAGCCGATAAACACGACATCGCTATCGGTTCTATACTCGGTGCACCGTTTCTACTAGGCACCCTAGCTTTCTTCCTTATGGGTCTCACTATCTTTATTAACAAGAAACGCCGCGGCACCACTAATGTCATGGTAAATATCCCACACGTCGAAAGAGATTTGGTGTTCTTTTTGATTGCTTTTGGACTTGCACTTCTTGCAGCTATATTGCCTAGCATGATCAAAATAGCTATAGTGGTTTTACTTGGACTCACCTACGCTGCTTACCTCTTCAAAACCATCAACGCCCACGACGAGTTCGCTGTCTGTGCTGACACCGGCAAACAAGAACCAGACGAAGCCCCAGAGCTCTATGCTCACAAACTCGGACTACCAGACACACTAGCTACAACCCTTATACAGACGGTGCTAGGGCTAATAGCCATCATCTACATGGCAGAGATTTTTGTCCACGAGTTAGAGGCTGCGGCTAGCCACTGGTCTATCAGTCCGCTGATACTATCACTAATCATCACTCCAGTAGCGACAGAACTGCCTGAGAAAGTCAATAGTGTCATCTGGTCAAGCCAAGGCAAAGACACTCTTGCTATGGGTAATATTACTGGCGCTATGGTATTCCAGTCATCTATCCCTTGCTCTATTGGTATATTGTTTACACCATGGAAGCTAGAGTTTATGCCAGCTCTCTGCGGCATACTTGCTGTGATCAGTGCACTTATTATTCTAATAACATGCAAGACGCGCAACAAACTTCATGCAAGCACTCTAGTGCTAGTGGGCTCACTGTATTTGGTTTATTTGGCAGCGATATTTAATTAAACGTGTCATTGCAAGGAAGCAATCCCCATACTAAGGGAAGCGGTGACTAATCCTGAGCAAAACAATCAGTCATCCTGAGCGAAGCAAAGGATCCCTAGGCTATCACGCAGGGATCGCCACGACGGCTTCGCCGTCTCGCGATGACGATGGGCGCGCCTGCGATCGCAATAACGAGCTAATTGCAGCTTTAACTATATCGTTATTAGCAAGTCCGAACTTGGGACCTAGAGAAATACGCGTAGCTTCTTTAGTGCTGGGGTCTATTAGCTTAAGCACTATTACATGCACGCCAGCATTCTCCGGTCTGAGCGCGTAAGCTTTAAGCGAATGTAACAGCGAATAAATATCAACGCCACCACTCAGTTCAAGCTCAAACTCTATAATACCCATATCATCTATGTCTTTGACGGCATCAACTAACACGCTAATATTGCCTTCAGAGAACTTAGAGATAGTCCCTTCAACCAGTAATCGCTTGCCTTTCTCGAGCAGATGACCATAGGCATCTAGTTTTTTGCTAAACATCACCACTTCAACTCTAGACTCCAGGTCTTCCATTTGAATTACAGCAATAATTTTTTTGGACTTAGTTATTTTCTTCTCGAAACTTGTAATCAATGCCGTGAAACTCACTTTAGCACCATCACGCATCTTCTCTTCATGCAACTCTACTATGCGCTGCTTAGCTATCACAGAGCTTAATTCTTTAACCGCAAGCATAGGATGATTACTAACAAAGAGTCCCAATAGCTCATACTCCATAGCCTGCAGCTCACGCTCTGGATACTCATCAGCCTCACCCCTACTATAATTAGGCTTAAGACTGAAGCCAGAGTCAGCAAGCTCGAACAGCGAAGATTGCCCCTTACTACTCTCACCCTGCCTGCGCTTAGCAGCATCTACGAATGATTCTAGATTCTCTATCATCGCCCTACGTCCAGCACCCAAGCCATCGAAAGCTCCAGATTTAATCAGACCTTCTATGGTTTTTTTATTCACCATCTTATGATTTACCCGCTGAATAAAATCATAAAAATCTTTATACTCACCGCGGCTATTGCGCTCGCGAATAATCTCAGAGACTGGACCTTCACCGACACCTTTAATAGCACTAAGCCCGAAAATAATATTAGCGGCTGGCACATCAGCAGCAAAATCAAGCTCTGAGCGGTTTATACTAGGTGCTACTACTTTAATACCAAGACGCTCGGCTTCAATAATATAACCCTTGATTCTATCGGTATCACCAGCACAAGACTTAAATAGTGCTGTCATATACTCTACTGGATAGTGAGTCTTCAGGTAAGCAGTCTGGTAGGTGACCATACCATAAGCTGTTGAGTGTGACTTATTGAAGCAATATTCAGCGAAGGATAACATTTGCTCAAATAACTTCTTGGCGAGTGTTGTCGGTATGTTATTGGCGGAGCAACCTTCAAGGAACTTAGACTCATAAGGCAGTAGCTCCTCAGGTTTCTTTTTGCCCATAGCACGCCTAAGTGAATCTGCTTCTCCTAGAGTGAAACCTGAGAGCACCTGAGCGATTTTCATTATTTGCTCTTGATAGACTATGGTGCCATAAGTGTTCTTGAGTATAGATTCAAGCCAAGGGTGATCATAAGTAATACGCTGCTTGCCAGATTTGCGTGCAATAAAATCATCAATCATGCCCGTATCAAGAGGACCCGGGCGATAAAGCGCGATAAGAGCAGAGATATCCTCTAAACTTTGCGGAGCAAGATCCCTAGCGATCTGACGCATACCACCAGAAGTCTCAAGCTGGAATATACCAGCGAGGTTGCCTGATGAAATCATCTCGAAGGTCTTAGCATCATCAAGAGGAATAGAATCTATATCTATCTTAGTACCAGAATTAGCCTCAATAATATCAAGAGCTTTCTTGATCATAGTGAGGTTACGCAGACCCAAGAAGTCCATCTTCAAGAGTCCCATCTTGGCGCACTCATCCATGGCGAACTGAGTGATAATCGCACCTTCATTATTCTTAGATAGTGGAACTATGTCAGTGAGCGGGATATCACTAATGATCACCCCAGCAGCATGAACGCCAAAGCTTTTGTTGATACCTTCATTCTTCAGCGCGAGATCTATCACTTCGCGCGCTTGAGGATCGTTCTTGTAAGCAGTAGCAAAATCTTTGTGATTTTCAATCATCCAATCTATAGAGCGAGGTTTACCGCGCACCACTGGAATCATCTTCGCTAGTTCCTCGGAATTACGATAGGGGAATTCAAGGACACGCGCCATGTCTTTAATCACAGCTCTTGATGTAAGTCTATTGAAGGTGATGATTTGCGCAACGTTAGTCGCGCCGTATTTTTCACGCACATAATTAATCACCTCTTCGCGACGCTCTATGCAGAAGTCGGTATCTATATCGGGCATCGACTTGCGCTCAGGATTGAGAAAACGCTCGAAAAGCAAATCATACTTGAGCGGATCTATATTAGTGATACCTAGCGTATAAGCCACCAGCGAACCCGCTGCTGATCCCCGTCCCGGACCCACTGGAATACCCTGCTCGCGTGCCCACTGAATAAAATCCCAAACTACTATAAAATACGAAGCGAAGCCAGAATCATTCATCACCTCTAGCTCAAGATCTAAGCGCTCACGTATAACACGAGCTTGCTCGGGCTCAAGACTATCAAGATCACCATAGCGCTTAGCTGCGCCCTCATAAGCTATATGTCTTAGGTAGGTCTCGAAGCTAAACCCTTCTGGCACATGCGGATCTGGCACATGCACGCCGGGCTTACGTAATATCTCATAATCTTCTATCTTATTTACTATTTCTTGCGGCGATTTAATTACAGCTTCTTCTATCTGCTCTTGGCTAAGGTGATCCTGAAACAGACTAAGCATCTCAGACTCTGTCTTAATATGCTCTTCTCCAGAGAAATGCATGCGCGGGAACTCAGAGACGTTCCTCTGCATCTGCAAGCACAAGAGAGCATCATGGGCTCTAGCGTCATCGGCGTTAGTATAGTGACTATCATTAGTGGCTACAACCCTGATGCCAAGCTTATTAGCCAGCTTGAACATCTTAGGATTAACATGTCTATCCTCTGGGTAATAATGGTCTTGAATTTCAAGATAGAAATCAGCACCGAACATAGACTGATAATCTCTAGCAGCAGCCTCAGCTTCTATATCTTGGTTATTTAGCAGCAGGTTATTCACTTCGCCACCAAGACAGGCTGATAGAGCTATGAGTCCTTCAGCATGGGCGCGCAAATAATCCTTGGATATTCTCGGCTTATAGTAAAAACCATTAATGCAAGCCTCTGAGACTATCTTAATTAAATTCTTGTAACCCGTATCATTTTTAGCGAGCATCACTAAGTGATAAAGCTTTTGTTTGTTCTCCTTACCTTTTTGGGTGTGATCACCATTAATGACATAAATCTCACAGCCGACTATAGGTTTTACACCCTGCTTCTTCGCTTCGAAATAAAACTGATGCACGCCATACATAGTGCCGTGATCGGTAATAGCTATAGCGGGCATCGCTTCAGCCTTAGCTTTAGCGATAATATCTTCTATACGACTTGCGCCATCAAGCAGCGAGAACTCTGTATGCAGGTGTAGCGGGGCATAATTAGTCATTAGCAGTGTTTAATTATGGCTTAGCAGGCTTGTGATACGTATTAAATATGATTAATCTCATAGCTCAGCGTAGCA
>Ga0172372_10002555_pt1 | contig 27575 bp, 36 predicted proteins | sample LakKiv5m_2_FD_114544 | JGI IMG/M metagenome (GOLD analysis project Ga0172372, IMG submission 114544) | Freshwater microbial communities from Kabuno Bay, South-Kivu, Congo - kab_092012_9.5m | ecosystem: Environmental > Aquatic > Freshwater > Lake | place: Democratic Republic of the Congo...
AATTCGGTGTCTAACTAAGTTGACAATTATACTAGCCTAGTTTATAATCAACTATGGCTAAAGTAATAGGTATATCAGGATTCATTGGATCAGGCAAGGACACCGTAGCTGACTACTTAGTCAACTATCATGGCTTTCGTAGAGAAAGTTTTGCTAATTCCTTAAAAGATGCTGTAGCTTGTGTGTTTGGGTGGGACCGAATCATGCTGGAAGGGCGCACCGCTGCTAGTCGAGCTTGGCGTGAGCAAGTAGACTCTTGGTGGGCGAAACGACTTAATCTTCCCTTGCTCACACCACGATGGATTCTACAGCATTGGGGTACTGAAGTCTGCCGCCATGGATTCCATGATGATATCTGGATAGCTAGTTTAGAAAATAAACTGCGTAATACCACAGATAACATTGTTATATCTGATGTGCGTTTCCCCAATGAAGTTGCTGCTATACGCAGTGTTGCGGGCACAATGATCCTAGTTGAGCGTGGTGCTCCGCCCGAGTGGTTAGCCTGTGCCCTACAGACCATACATACCCCAGCGGATGATCAATGGATCATATCAGATCAGCAGCGTGATATGACATCCCGATATCCCGATGTTCATCCCAGTGAATGGGCTTGGTTAGGTACTAAGTTTGATTGTGTCATCGACAATAACGGCACAGTAGACGAACTCTATGCTCAAATCAAAAGTCTGGTGTAAGAGCTCCAGGCTTCCAATGCGTACGTGCTACTTCGTGTTGACAATTTAAGCATATAGTTTTTAAATTAGCCCAATTACAGTTGCGGTCATTACCATCAATATGGTATACCGCACTTTGACTAGATAACTTAAATTTAAACCCACAGCGTTCACACTTATCACGCTTCTTGTAACCTGAGCGTATCCAGCTGGCTATAGTTGGTTGTGGCTTTCTTTTACGATGAATACAGGGCGTACAAGCAGTTCTGTAGTAGGTTTTCTCTTGCCTATAGTAGTTTATGGCCACCGGATGTTGGTTACAGATTGGACAAATAGCACGTTTCATTCTAATATTTATAAAGGACCTTTTAAAGGACCGGCTAGACCCTGAAAAAACCCCGTTCAAAATAAATAATTGAAGAGGTAGTATAGCCTACTTATAAAAGGAATTGAATTATGGCACTTGTATCCCCAGGCGTAGAAATTTCAGTTATTGATGAAAGTCAATATCTTCCAGCGGCGATTAGCACTATCCCATTCGTAGTTATCGCCACAGCCGAAAACAAAACAATCAATGGGCTTATTGCTCCGGGAACCACCAAAGCTAACGCAGGTAAGATTTATGGTATTACCAGTCAGCGTGAACTAGCAGCAACATTTGGTGTACCCACGTTCCGTCGCAGTGTTAGTGACACTCCATTACACGGCGATGAGTTAAATGAGTATGGATTGATGGCTGCGTATAGTGCATTAGGCTTAGGCAATCGTGCTTGGGTAATGCGTGCCGACGTTGATCTTAACAGTCTAGCAGGTACAGGTGTGCGTCCAATTGGTGCCGGAAGCAACGGAGCCAATTGGTTTGACACTGCTACCACTAAGTGGGGTGTATTTGAATTTAACCAAGCTAATGAGCTTGACCCATTTGTTGCCAAAGACATTACTGTAATAAGTTTAGACGCTAATGGTACCAGCCCATTAGTCGACACTGGTGTGACTCCTAAGAAGCCACTGAGCAGTGTTGGTGTAATTGGAGAATATGCTACTATTGTTGGCGAAGATGAGATGTATGTGTTTAAGAAAGGGCCTAACAACCAATGGGATATCGTTGGTGACAGCACCTGGGCTAGCAAGATTCCTAGTGCAGTTAGTGGAAAAACAGGGACTCAAGCAGGTTTAGCAGCAGTCGCTAGTACTGTTCCTACAGGTAGCAAGTTCTTTATAAACAATACTGAAGTAACTTTTGGTTCAGATGTAGTTTCGACTGCGATGTTTGCCGCTAATGTAAGTACATTCCTTACAGGCACAGGCTTGACTATCACAGAAAGAAACGACCGTGTTGAAATTTTTGTTGATAGCACAGCAATGAGCGACGGTGTAACCACAGACGGCGAACTATTGATTAGCGATAGTACAAATGCACCATTAAGTTCATTGGGATTTTTCCCACCTGCTCCGCCTGCAATGACCAGTCCGGTAGATGGAACTGTAGTAACTGTGGGCGGCGCAACATTTACATGGAGTAATGCTGCAAGTGCATGGCGCGGTAGTATCAGATATCGTCGTCCTACAGTAAGTTATGGTACATTTGCTCAGATTCCAGGATGGCGTCGTGAGAATATGACCACTGCTAGACCAAACGGCAGCGTTTTTGTTAAGACCAGCGTAGAAGGTGGTGGTACTAATTTTGTTTACAGTCGTTATAGTTCAGCTAGTGCCAGCTGGAATAAGCTAGCAGTTAAATCATTTGCCAATGGTTGGGACGCAATTTACAATTTGGACCCAAGCGGTGGTTTAAATATCAACGCAGGTTCAGTGTTTGCTCAGTACAATGCAAACCCAAGCGTGGCTACAGTAGGTACAGCTAACTTTAAGTTTTGGACATTAAGACAAAAAGGTATAGTATCGGCCACTGGTAATGTAACTAATCCTAGCTTTACATTAAGTGATACATTTGACATCAGGATCAATCGTCCTGGTAATCCTAATGTGTTTACCTACCCGATAACAATTACCGGCGGTACAACCGCTAGTCATTTTGTTACAAGCATACTTGCTGCAAATATTCCATACCTAACAGCTCAGGTAGTAGCAGGACAAATCCGTATTGATCATACAGCTGGCGGTATTATTGAGTTAAAAAACACTTCTTCAGGCGGTCGTAACCCAATTCAAACAGCCGGTTTTGTAGTAGGCGTAACAAATATTACTCAAAACCTAGTAGGTGGTAGTACATCTGTAGTGATTTCAGCTTGGGAAACCGTAGACCATTTCCACGGCGCAGCAAGACCATACAGTGATCCTGCTGATGGCACAATGTGGTACTACAATGATCCAACTGATGTTGACATTATGATCAATGACATTGATCCTATAACAGGCCGTCCTGCATGGAGAGGCTACAAACAGGTAAATGTTGACGCAAGAGGTTATGACCTAAGCAGAACTAATCCAATGGGAGTAATGGTTACACCAAGTCAGCCAATGACACAAGGTGATAACAGTCCCCTTGAACTAGGTGATCTATGGTTAGATACCAGCGACCTAGAAAGATACCCAAGAATATTTAGATATGTTGGGTCAAATCGTTGGGTATTAGTTGATAACACAGATCGTATTAGTCAAAATGGCATTTTATTTGCAGATGCACGTTGGGGAGGATCAGGTTCCGTTGATCCGATCAGCGATATGCTACCTAGTACAGTGAGTTTATTGACCAGCGACTATCTTGATCTAGATGCTCCAAATGCTAGTTTGTATCCAAGAGGTACTTTACTGTTTAACACACGTCGCAGCGGTTACACAGTTAAGAAATTTGTAGCTGATTACTTTAACATCATACGTTTTGGTGCTGCTGCAACTCTACCAGCCAAGACAAATTGCTGGGTCAGTCAACTAGGAATGGATAGTTCAGGTAATCCTTATATGGGTCATTATGCTCAACGCAATCAAGTCATCGAAGCTATGAAGGCTGCGGTAGATGGAAGCACTGCTGCAAGAGAAGAAAGTTATACTTATAACTTACTGGCTGCACCAGGATATCCTGAGCTGATTCCAAATCTAGTTGCTTTGAATAATGATCGCAGTAATACAGGATTTGTAATCGGTGACACACCAATGAATCTGTCAAATACCACAAACAGTTTTGTGGAATACAGCAACTTTGGTGCCACTACAGCTAGTCCATACCTGGCTCTATACTATCCAAGTGCATTGACCAATGACTTAAACGGCAACGAAATCGCTGTTCCACCAAGTCATATGATGTTACGTAGATACTTGTATAACGATCAAGTAGCGTATCAGTGGTTTGCGCCAGCTGGTACACGTCGTGGCTTGATTGATAATGCACTAGCTATAGGTTATGTTGATTACCGTACAGGTAACTTTGTACGTGCTGGTTTGAATAATGCACAAAGAGATACTCTGTATGAACAGCGATTGAATCCAATTACTTTAATCAACGGTGTAGGCTTAGTTGCTTATGGACAAAAGACACGTCAAACATCAATTGGTAGCTTTGGTGCAGCATCAGTTAGTGGCACCGCGCTAGATCGTGTAAATGTTGCACGTATGGTAAACTACCTACGTACAATTCTACAAGGTGTAGCTAATCAGTTCTTGTTTGAACCTAATGACAAGGTAACCAGAGATCAAGTTAAGCAGTTGATTGAAAGTGTATTAAATGATTTGATTGCTAAACGCGGTCTATATGATTACATTGTGGTCTGCGATGAAACCAATAACACACCAGAAAGAATTGCTAGAAATGAGTTGTATGTAGACATTGCTGTAGAACCAATGAAAGCTGTTGAGTTCATCTACATTCCAATTCGTTTGAAGAATCCAGGCACAATTTCTGGCGCAGCTACAGCTAGTCTAACTGCAGAATAAGGGTACCTGGCGAGGCATTAGAAACGGATAAATAAAATAAAGAACATCAGGAGATTAAAATGGCAGTAGCCTCTCTAAGTAGATTTACAGTACCTTTAAAAACTAACCAGAGTGCCAGCACTCAGGGTTTACTAATGCCTAAGTTAGCGTATCGTTTTCGCGTTACTTTCGAAGGTTTTGGAGTACCAGGTACAAATACAGTAGAACTTACCAAGCAGGTACAAAACTTTACTCGACCACAGGTAAGTTTTGAAGATATAAACGTACATGTTTATAACAGCGTGGTAAGACTTGCTGGTAAACACACATGGGGCGATGCAACTTGTGTTTTACGTGACGATGCCGGCGGTAATGTTACCAAGTTGATTGGCGAACAGCTACAGAAACAATTTGATTTCCTAGAGCAGAGTTCAGCAGCAGCAGGTGGTGACTATAAGTTTATCACACGTTGTGAAATGTTAGACGGTGGTAACGGTACACATGAACCAAAAATCCTAGAAACATGGGAACTATATGGATGTTACCTAAAAGAAGCCAACTATCAAGAAGTGAATTATGAAACCAATGGTGCTGTTACGATTCAGCTAAGTATCAGATTTGATAACGCACTACAGACACCAAAAGGTACTGGTATTGGTACTAACGTTGGTAGAGCCATTGGCCAGAATATTACCTTATAATCAGCGTACTGGCTAAGATAAAGGACCCAAAAGGGTCCTTTTTCTATGATAAATATTACAAATGGCTAACATATTCACTAATGCTGTAAAATTTGTAGGAGATACTCTTAAGCAGGTCGCTACTCCCGACAATCTAAGAGACTTTCAACACGCTACTAGGCTGTTCCTTGATGGCAACTATAGATTAAATCCTAAAAATAATTTCCTATTCTATGTTTACTTTGACGTAAACAACAGCGTAGCCAGTCCTTATATTAGTCAAAAAAATAGTGTGACTGAAATTGGTATGCTGGTTAAGCAGGCTGATCTACCCAAGTTCAGCGTAGAGACCAAAACATTCAACAGCTATAATAGACCTAATATAGTTCAAAGTAAACTACGTTTTGATCCACTTAGTATTGTATTCCACGATGATAATGCCAATGTTGTAAGAAACTTTTGGTATGATTATTATAACTACTACTATCGTGATAGCGACTATGACTATGCAACTTATGGTCTAGATCACAAATATCAGCCTCAATTAAATGGTAAGTTTGGGTATACCAAAAGACAGGAGAATCAACGCCCGTATCTGCGTAGTATAAGAATATACAGTTTACATCAGAAAACATTCAGCGAATATATTCTGGTGAATCCCATAATTAAAAATTTCAGACACGGACAACATACCAACACTGGTGACAGCGGCATCATGCAACATGATATGGTTATAGAATATGAAACTGTGCTGTACAGTGACGGCATAGTGACTATTGATAACCCAATTGGTTTCGCTACCTTACACTATGATAATACACCTAGTCCATTAAGACAGGTTGGCGGTGTGAAAAGTATATTTGGAACCGGCGGCCTATTAGATACAGCAGGATCTGTGCTATCCGACATACAACAAGGTAATTTTCTATCAGCAGCATTTAAAGCAGCGAGAGGTATAAACACAGCCAAAGGCATGAACCTAAAGAAAGCTGCCATATCAGAGTTGACTAATATCTATACACAAGATGCCACCAATGCTATCATAGGCGTAATCAACAACACCATGCGTCCAGGCCAGACTGGTTACAACGTACCAACCGTAGGCGGCATTGATGGCGTTATTAGTAATCGATATACTGGTATACAGAATACTAGTAGTGTAGCGGCTCTAGCTGGTGCAGCCTTATTGTTAAATAGTACGCCATTTACTAATCAATACAAGAGTACACCTAACCAAGTGCCTTTATCCAACCACAATCCGCAATTACCAAATAATACCGGCGTAGAAAAGCCAGCCACGCAGTCAGCTGACTTAAACATAGTAAACAATAAATCACCTGAACAGCCAGGTGTTGTGCAACAACAGAATAATACAGAGCGTAAGAATACATTAGACAGACTGATTGAAGGTTCGCAACGCAGAGTTGACAACCTCAATAGTGATCTGGTTACAGCTCGTCAGCAATTTAATAATGCTAATGCTCAGGTTAGTACATTGTATACGAGATTAAATGCTGTGCAAGCCACTGTACCGCCTAGTGGAGTCAATGTTACCGATTGGACTAACAATAAAAATGCTGTTATTGCTGATCTTAAATATCAAATTGAACAAACTACAATCATAAGGGACTTGGCTCAGCGAGCTGTTTCGGGAACTATTACATTAGTAAAAGATGAAGATTTAGTACTAGAAAATTATCGCAGAGAGCGAGGCAGACTACAATGAATCTAGCTAACAATATAACTAGCACTTCGTTACGTGGCGACCTTAATACTTCAGCTGGTACCTTCTTTAATAATTTTCTACAACCGGGGTTTACTGTAAGTCAAAATATCAATGATGCCATACTTGGATATTTTGAAAAGATTGCTAGTAGCAAAGAGAGTGCTAAGATTATGGCCAGTGCTATTGTCTATACAAGCCTGGCGCAGAGAGTAGACCCAATGGCAGTATTGGTTAAGTTTCAAGGACTCAGTGATGAAGAAAAATTAAATTTCATTAGTATGTTTTTGAATTTAAATCGAGTAGGATCTAGTTACCTTGGTATACATTCTAGGCCTAGAATTGGCAAATATGTGAAACGAGCTATTTTACCGTGAGTAAATACGCTCAAGGCAAATATACTGTACGCAATAGAGAAAAGTATGTAGGCCGTAAAGACCCCACTTATCGTAGCAGTTGGGAATTTAGTTTCATGCTGTTCTGCGATAACAACCCTAACGTACTACAATGGGCTAGCGAACCATTTATGGTTCCTTATCGTAATCCATTCACAGGCAAGAATACGATCTATGTACCAGACTTTATGATGGTCTATGTAGATAAATCGCAGACTAAACATGCTGAAGTAATTGAAGTTAAACCACACAAAGAAATAGCTATGGAAAATGCTCGTAGTGTACGTGATCGTGCAGCGGTGGCACTTAACATGGCTAAGTGGGCTGCTGCCAATGAATTCTGTAAACAGTATGGCATGAAGTTTAGAGTAGTTACCGAATCGGATATCTATCAGAACACCGCGCGACGCCGCTAAATAGTCTTATGACTAAGCGACTTGAAGAACTATTTAATTTACCAGAAAACGATGCCGAGGAACCGCCAGAACTGGCAGATCCCAAGGAACTTTTTGCTGATCAAAAAACGCAGTTAGAATCAGCTAGTGCGCTAATCGATCGCATAGACCAAGCACTGCCTCAGGTGCGTGATTTAGATTCAGCTGATGAAGAACTAGATGAACTATCAGACATGGCTAAAGAAAAGTTTGAAGATCTAATGAACTTAGGCATGAATGTAGAAGCACGATTTAGTGGACAAATCCTACAAACTGCTGGTGTGCTACTAGGACATGCTATCACTGCTAAACAAGCTAAAATAGACAAAAAACTCAAGACCATTGATCTGCAATTGAAGAAGTTGAGATTAGATCAAACCGCAGCCAAATCTGCGTCCGACATGCCGCCTATTGAAGGTCAAGCAGTAGTAGTTGATCGTAATCAACTACTCAAGCAGATCTTGGAAAGTTCTAAACGGGAAAAGTAAACCTACGATTATAAATATAAGTATATTAGGACCCCTATATGAAAGCATTTACCGAATACTTAGCAGAACTAAATCGCAAATATGAGTTCGTGGTAAGAGTAGCCAACTGTAGTACAGAAGGCAGTCTTAGCGAGCACATCAAAGGTGCTTTGGCTCAGTACAAGGTCGAAAGTGTAGGATCAGCACGTCGTTTACCAATTCAGGAACATCAAGAATTTCCTGGCATAGGACCGTGTGAAGTACATCTAGTAGAAGTCACAGTAGTATATCCTACAATCAATGACCAAATTCGTCAACTCATAGCAGAACGTCTGCACATTAGTTCGAAAAACGTTATAGTACGCACCAAGCTAGAAGAAAGCCAGCGCGAAGCAAAACCTGTTGAACCACGCAAGGCCAAGGATGGTAGTATAATTTCTCATCCGGATATGGAAACAGAAAATGCACAGCATCTAGTCGGCAACCAGCGTGTAGATAGTATGTTAAAAGAGCTATCTAGCAAAACACGTAAGCATGAATTTGCTGCTAAAGCAGACTCAGCCGCCAGTGCCAATATGCCAGTCAATACCAAGAGCCCAGTGGGTTCCAGTCAAAATAAAATACCAAGTCCCAAAGGAAAATAAACATGGATTTCGCTGCCCTATACAAACGTTTACACGCCATTGAAAACTCAGTCAACGAGGCTAAAAAAGAAAAGAAAGTTGACGAAGAAGATACCCAAGAGGGCAATGAGTTCTCGGGTGAACTAGCTAAGGCCAAAGCCACTGGTAAGAAAGATTTTGAAGTTGATGGTAAAAAGTATCCAGTCAAAGAAAGTGATGACAAAGATGCCGACGATGAAAAAAGCGACGACACTGATCTAGAAGAGTCTGAGGACGAAGAAGAAAAAGATGACGACGATAAAGAAACCATCGAAGAAAGCGAACTAAAAGAAAAAGCTGCTCCTGGCCAAGAAGATTGGATCAAGAGTAATAAAGACAAGTTCATCAAACAGTATGGCAAAAAGAAAGGCATGGAAGTGCTTTATGCTACTAGCTGGAAGCGCAGCAAGAAAAACGAAAGCATTGACCGTCTTGAAGAATGTTATGGTCAGGCCATGATGGGCGGCGAGCAAGAGCAAGAGTCGGGTATGAATATCAATGCTAGTACAGATACTCGCACTGGCAGCAAGAGCCTAACAGTGACCGCACAAGGTCAAGCCGCTGAACAACTAGCACAGCTATTGAAACTCAGCGGTCTAGGCAGTGGTCAAGCACCAGAGCAAGAACCCATGGGCGAAGAATATGCCAACGAACCACATCCTGAAACACAGAGTGTAGAAGTTCAGATGCAGCAAGGCAATGACATGCATCGTCCAAAGAATAGTTATCCTAAAGTATCAGGCGGTGACAACCCAATGGCTATGCGTGAAAATGAGCTGCGTGACATTGAAAAGCGTTTGAACGAAGCACTATCTGAAATCAAGGTCATGTCAGAAGCCAAAGGTAAGAAGCCAGACTTTTTAGATGTTGATAAGGATGGCAATAAGAAAGAGCCAATGAAAAAAGCCCTAGCCGACAAAGGTAAAAAGCCAGTCAAAGAAAGCGGGAAACCGGACTTCTTGGATATGGATAAAGATGGCAACAAGAAAGAGCCAATGAAAAAAGCTCTAGCTGACAAGGGCAAAGCCAAAGCTAAAAAGTGAAACAGTATCGTTTCCGTGCCGGGGATTTCGCTCCACAAGAGCAAATCCCCGATGCTTTTATAAGCGAGTCAGATCAACTTGAGCTTCAACGTTTAGCTGGTATTGAACCTAAGGTAGAAAGTATGGCAGGTATCAATATCAGTAAGTCGGGCATGGAAAAGCAAGGCTTAGAAAAACAGCACAATATTAAACCTGGTACACCAGAATGGTTCCAGTTATGGTTCAGTCTGCCCTATTTAACAGGCGAAAAACCCGTTAAAGACTAGTCCCAGCGACTAAGTACATTTATGAGCAAGCCCTTAGATTATACACTAATCAAAAAACCTCACAGCCTTGAAAGTTTCAAGGAAGAACAAATACGTGAGTTTGTGGCTTGTGCAGACCCTGATACTGGGCCAACATTCTTTATGAGCAATTTTTTCTACATACAGCATCCTGTGCGTGGAAGAATGTTGTATCAACCATATGGCTATCAATCACGTTTGATTGATACGTATCATAATTTTCGATTTAGTATCAGTCTAATGCCACGTCAAACTGGCAAAACTACATCCGCAGCAGGTTATCTACTTTGGTATGCTATGTTTATACCAGATAGTACAGTGTTGGTAGCAGCACACAAATACACCGGCGCACAGGAAATCATGCAACGTGTACGATATGCTTATGAAAGTGTACCAGATCATATCAGAGCTGGTGTGACCAGTTATAACAAAGGCAGCTTAGAATTTGACAATAGCTCACGCATAGTAGCACAGACCACAACAGAAACAACTGGTCGTGGTATGAGTATCTCTTTACTATATGCTGATGAGTTTGCCTATGTGCGTCCTACCATTGCCAAAGAATTCTGGACATCCATATCACCAACATTAAGCACTGGTGGTAAAGCTATTATTACATCAACACCAAATAGCGATGAGGACAAGTTTGCTGAGCTTTGGAAAGGTGCTAACAAGTGCGTTGATAGTTATGGAAATCCTACTGAACTTGGTATAAATGGGTTCAAAGCATATCAAGCTCACTGGAGTGAACATCCTGACAGAGATGAAACATGGGCAGCAGAACAAAGAGCTCAACTAGGTGATGATCGTTTTCGTCGTGAGATTGGTTGTGAATTTTTGATTTTTGATGAAACACTAATTGCCCCGACTACCTTAATTGACCTAGAGGGTCGTGATCCCATTGAGCGTCAAGGACAGATACGTTGGTTTAAAAAACCCACCAAAGAAAACACCTATGTGATAGCACTAGATCCTAGTCTAGGTACTGGTGGTGATCCAGCAGCCATACAGGTATTAGAGTTACCTAGTTGTCAGCAAGTGGCTGAATGGCAGCATAATCGTACACCGGTGCCTGGGCAAATCAATGTGCTTAAGGAAATTTGTAATTATGTCTATGATTGTGTGGGTTCAGAAAACAATATATACTACAGCGTAGAAAACAATACATTGGGAGAAGCTGCACTAATCAGTATCAGCGAGTTAGGTGAAGAAAACATTCGTGGCCTATTTTTAAGTGAACCACACAAAATAGGACAAGGGCGTAGATATCGCAAAGGATTTACCACAACCAACAAGAGTAAATTAGCTGCCTGTGCTAAGTTAAAGACCATGGTCGAAAGTAAAAAAATGACAGTCAATAGCAAGAACCTAATCAGTGAATTGAAAAACTTTGTAGCATCTGCTGGCAGTTTTGCTGCTAAGATCGGCGAGACTGATGATTTAGTCTTGTCCATGTTGTTGGCCATACGCATGACACAGGTATTGCAAAGTTTTGACAGCAGCATTGATAGCAAATTACGTGACAGCTTTGATGAGATCATTGAGCCCATGCCATTTATTCTAATATAAACTGCTAAATATAACTATGAACAATATTGAAAACATCGCCGACGAGCTATTTAACAAAATACGTAGTCGTTTTGACAATGTAGTCATTGCTGACGAGGACGGAAAAAAGATTGATGATCCTAGAGAAGCTAGGTTTTTTAATTTTCAGTATTCTAGTCCCGACGGCACTAACCATGGCGAACTCAGTATCAGCTTGATTGACAATAAAAGTTTAAAGGCTACATTTAGCCGAGGTCTTAGTGTAAATTTTAATCCAGAACAAGAAACACATTGGGAAAAGTTTTTACGTGGTCTACGTATGTTTGCCAAACGCAATATGCTGGCCTTTGACATACGTGATATCAATCGATCCAATCTAACCAAGCGTGACATTGACCAAAGCGCCAAGCAGCAAAGCGCATACAGGAGTTCAGACGCTCCAGTGACTGAAAGTGTACAATGGCATGGTACTACTCGTACTAGTATACAAGAGTTTGGGCCAACAAGATTGATTGTACGTCATAGCGAAGCAGTTGATGAAAGTAAACCTGGTGCCCGCAGTCGCAAGATTGAAAGCATGTTTGTTGAAACTGCTGAGGGCGAGCGTTTTCGTATGCCTTATAACAAGTTGAATCTGGGTCGGGCCATGGCACAGCATCTAGCTCATGGTGGTCGTATCTATGATGAAGCTGGGCAGCACATACAAGGTATGGCTGAGGAAATGAACAATTTGGCATTTTTTGTAAGAAACACACGTCATCGTCAATTTGAAGATACCGAAACCACAGGTATGGTAGAAAGTGCCATAGAACGTTATCGCCAACTTAAAACAGGATTAGGTAGAATGGGTCGCACTCGTGGCTACCATGAGTTTGCTGAGTCCTTTATTCCAGAAGGAAATATAGAAGAAGATTATGACATAGATCAGCTCAAAGAGCGTTTTGTCAAGCGTATGTTTGACGATCGTCTCACTGCTGCACTACCATATGTATATCGTGCTTACCAAACTCGCCAAGTTGGGGAGCAGAGATTTGTAGAAGAATTTGAGGACTGGACCGAAAACGTTGAGCAGGGTGTACAGGAAAGCATTGACATAGATGGTTTAACTAAGTTGATGAATGAACCTATCAAGGCAGGACAAGAAGGTATGGATGCTCAAGCTGCTATAACTCCATATGTGCAGGATGATGAGCTTAATGATCTAATAGCGCAACATGCTCAAATACAAGGACAAGATGCTGATGTACGTCGAGTAATTGATGATTACTTGGTAGACAATTACCCAGAATATAACAGTTTATTAGCAACCAATACAGCCAGTGTAGTTCCAGACCAAACTCAAATGAATCCGGGCACGCCCGAACAGCCTAAAGAAACTATCGACGATATACGTCGACTAGCCGGAATCCGGAAATAATATAATATTATAAAAGGCAGAATTTTACTGTCTTTTTCCTTGACAAGCTAAATACATATGTTATACTGTGCATTGTGCAGAGTATATCTAGGCACTTTTAAGACCATCTTAATTATAAAGGAAAATTCATCATGGCAACTACACTAGCAGAAATTCGTGCAAAACTTGCAGCAGCCGAGAACCGTGGCTCAACTGGTTCAACAAATGGCGATGGTGGGATCTATCCACATTGGAACATTGAAGAAGGTTCCTCAGCCAAAATTCGTTTCCTCCCAGACGCAGATCCAAAGAACACATTCTTCTGGGTTGAGCGTGCTATGATCAAATTGCCATTTGCTGGCATCAAGGGTCAAGCAGATAGCCGTCCTGTAATTGTTCAAGTACCCTGTATGGAAATGTATGGTAAGGATACTCCTTGCCCAATTCTAGCAGAAGTACGTACTTGGTTCAAGGAGCCTAGCTTGGAGGAGCAAGGTCGTAAGTATTGGAAGAAAAAGTCATATCTTTTTCAAGGGTTCGTGCGCGAAAATCCGCTGAAAGAAGACAGGGTTCCAGAAAATCCTATTCGCAGGTTCATCATTAGCCCGCAGATCTTTAACCTTATTAAAGGTAGCTTAATGGATCCTGAGCTTGAGAATCTTCCTACTGATTATGAGAATGGTCTGGATTTTACTGTAAGTAAAACCAGTAAAGGTGGTTATGCTGATTACAGCACAAGCAAATGGGCTCGTCGTGAGACTGCGCTCTCAGCCACAGACATGGAAGCAATCGAAAAGTACGGACTGTTTAACTTATCCGAATTCTTACCAAAGAAGCCTGGTGAAGTTGAACTTAGGATCATCAAAGAAATGTTTGAGGCTTCAGTGGATGGTCAGGAATATGACGTAGAACGTTGGGGTCAATACTACAAGCCTCCCGGCTTAGACGTTGGCACGGCGGCTGCGCCTACTGAATCAGCTACTTCAGCTGCTGCTACCCCGGCCCGCGCCTCTGCAGAGGAAGTCGAAGCTGAAGATGATGATGTGGCACCTACTGCCCCAGTAAAAACTCCTGCGCCAGAAACAAAAACTTCTAGTCAACGTGCAGAAGATATTTTGGCGATGATTCGTAATCGTCAAAAATAATTGTAGTAAAGGACAAGGGGCAACCCTTGTCCACCTCAATTGACTAGGAAATATAATGGCAAAATCTACAAAGATAAATGAGAACTATTCTCTAAATTTCTCCAGCCGCGAAGACGGTACCGGAGACACAGTCATGGACTGTAACATCAACTTTGATAACCCACGTGACGATTCTACGATCATCCACAGACTGAATACTTGGCTACAAGCAATTGGTAGGACGGAAATTGTAGTCCAACCTCGAGAACATCCAAAAGGAATAAAATAATGGCTAAACCTTTTGATTTAAGTAAATTTCGCAAAAGCATAACTAAGAGCATTGAAGGCGTTAGCATTGGATTTAACGACCCTACAGACTGGATTTCCACAGGAAATTACGCCTTAAACTACCTAATTTCCGGTGCTTTTGACAGGGGAGTGCCTCTTGGTAAAGTAACGGTATTTGCCGGCGAATCTGGTGCAGGTAAGAGTTTTATCTGTAGTGGTAACCTAATTAGACACGCTCAGCAACAGGGTATCTATCCTATCTTGATTGATACTGAAAACGCATTAGATGAAGATTGGCTCAAAGCACTAGGTGTTGATACCGATGAAAGTAAATTACTCAAACTCAACATGGCCATGATTGATGATGTAGCCAAAATGATTAGTGAGTTTGTCAAAGAGTACAAAACATTACCTGAAGAGTCACGTCCCAAAGTTATATTTGTGTTAGACAGTTTAGGCATGTTATTGACTCCCACTGATGTGAATCAATTTGACGCAGGTGATCTTAAAGGTGACTTGGGACGTAAACCTAAAGCCTTAACTGCCCTTGTTCGTAATTGTGTAAATATGTTTGGTAGCTTGAACATTGGGCTAATAGCAACTAATCATACCTATGCCAGCCAAGATATGTTTGATCCAGATGACAAGATCTCAGGTGGCCAAGGCTTTATCTATGCTAGTTCAATCGTAGTTGCCATGCGTAAACTCAAACTCAAAGAGGATGAGGATGGCAATAAGATATCTGAAGTCAAAGGTATTCGTTCGGCCTGTAAGATTATGAAAACACGCTATGCCAAACCTTTTGAAAGTGTACAGGTCAAAATTCCGTATAACACAGGGATGAGTCCATACAGTGGACTGGTAGACTTGTTCGAAGGCAAGGGATTATTGCAAAAAGATGGCAATAGTCTTAAATACACTTTGGCAGACGGTACTGTGATCAAGCAGTTTCGTAAGGCCTGGGAACGTAATGATGATTCGAGTCTGGATAGGGTTATGGCTGATTTTGTAGCTAATCCACACCAGGTAACGAAAGAGGAGCCTTCGGAGGACACCACCGAAGCTGAGTGATGCCAGAACGCTACAAGGAATTGGAAGCTAAAATAGAAAAGTTAGTACGATATCTTGAATTGATAGAAACTAATTTACGTGATCTAAAAGAGCAAATTGATACACGTACAGAGCTTGACAAAGTAGAAGGTATTGTGCTACGTTTAGCAAAGTCTTTCAAATGTAGGAAAACAAAATGACCATTGATGTAGAAGTGCTTAGTGAAGCATATTCGATCTTAAAGCAGTACATACCCATTAAAGATCGACAAGAAGCCGCTGATAATGTTATGAGTATCATGGTAGATTATCTTGATGACAGCGAACTCAAGGAATTTGGACGCACCGATGCAGCCTTAGGTCGTGCTTTCAAAGAATACGCCGGCGAAGCCGAAGATGACTACGACGAAGATTATGACGAATAATGTGGTACAATCGTGTAGTACAGGATATAGCCAATATTCCTGACTTTATTGCTTATTATGAAGCTGAACTGACCCATGCAAGACATGAATGTCAAATTCGTGGCAGTGTAGAAAAGAGCATTAGTCAACTACCTGGTATAACCGAGCATCGTTTTAATCAACTACAAGAGATTGAAGCGGTGCTTAACTTCCTCAATATTCAACTGCGTAAGATACGACGCAAGTGGTTTCAAAAATATTTAGAGAGTTATAATCGTGCTCTAAGCAGTCGAGATGCAGAAAAGTATGTAGATGGCGAGGACGAAGTAGTCGACTATGAAACCATAATAAATGAAGTAGCTTTGCTAAGAAATAAATATCTTGGAATACTCAAAGGTCTAGAAAGCAAGAACTTCATGCAGGGGCATTTGGTTAGGCTAAAGACCGCTGGCATGGAAGATTATTCAGTGTGAGCCAAACAGAAACTCGAGCACAAGAACTACTAGATTTATGGGACGCATTAAAAACTAGTCGTAGTTGTCGTCATGTAGTTGATATTCAAGAACACAAAGATAACCTAAATGGCCTAGCTACTATAATTAGACTAGGCCTTTATGCTGAGTATCGTAAAGACAGTCTTGAAGCAGCCTGTAACGAGTTTGAATTAGAATACTTGAAAGTCAAGCATAAATTACACAATGACTTGATAGATGTGTTACGTAATAAATAATACATCATGACTGACCTACGTAAACTTATTGATATTTTTGAGGATCCTAATCTAAAAAAGGAAATTATTGACGCGGTTAAGAAAACCGACGACACTCAACTGCTGCAAAAAATTCTTAATACTCTAACAGTTGGTGATTTACCAATAAGGTTACGTGAAATTTTACGTAAAGACGCAGACGCCAGTAAGTTTGCCGAAGCTATTGCCAAGGTCATTATGAACATGGATAATTCCAACAGTGACAAAATGGCATTTTTGGAAAACTACAATAAAGGGTTTATCAATACTGCTTTGTTATTAGATGGACAACAGCATAATTATCGCGAGTTTATCAACACACCACTGGCCTTGGATCTATTTAAGATTCTTAGTACACAGTTAGTTAGTCAAGGGGTTGGCCCCTGTGAAGTTGCATTTGCAGTACTGAGTCCAGATATCCGTTGGAGTGGTCGTGCCGGTGGCGGTGGCGACATACAGGTAAACAAAGTAGCAGTCGAAGTAAAGGCCAGAATAGCCAATGGGGGTCGTTGGATCAACACACGCAAAGCTACCATGGATATGGCTGGTATACGTAGAGCCATTGAAGATGCATGGGTAAAAAGCAAAAATACAGAACCTTTAGAAATGCCCGATCGCACTAATATTGCTTACTTTATTCAAAATATCAGACCAAAAATCGATCCTAAGATCATGCCCAAGTTGGCCAAGCAAATGGCTGACGGTTTGTTTAATCATGTAAATAACACAGAATATAGTTCAGCCTTGGTCGACGGCGATCTAGCTAAGATACAAGATGCACTATTAAATGTAGGTTTTGAAAACTACAAAGCCTATAGTGATTTCGATGGCATATTGCTAGTTGATGTTCCAAGCGAGACCGCGCAGTATTTTCGCAGTTATGGTGAGATGCGTGGTAATGCTCGTGCAGCACAAGGATATGTCTACGGTCCAGAAACAGAAGCTATGCCACAAGTAGTTCTGATACCAAAAGGTGGAGTGGGTACACCAACCGGACGTCAAGCGGCTAAAGCAGCCAGAGATGCAGCACCAAAAACCAAGCCTGTTGCTGAACCAAAAAGCGTAACCGGAGAACCAATTAGTATTCGACCACCGGGTGCAGCTGAGTTAGGCACAGCTAAACAAAAAGATATTTCGGCACCGAGAGCTCGTAGAAGTCGTTGACCTTGTAGCTAAAATTTGCTACAATCCTAGTATGTCAACCTTATTAGGAAATCAATTATGTTTGAGTCAATCGAAATCCGTCGTGCAGCTAATGGATTCATTTTGGTAATCACCACTGAAGATGAAACACGCGAGTATGTGTACGATACCAGCCGCAAAGCCTTAAAAGTTATTAAAGAGTTACTAGAAGGCAAAGACAAGGCATGAAAATTGCTGTACTAACAGGCCTCGCAGGGTTAGGTACAGCTACTATTCGCGATCCTTCTATAGTTTATCCTGATACTGATTATTATGCTTTTGTAGACAAGCCACATTCAGTTTCGGTGTGGCAAACCAGACCAATATATAATTTCAGCACAGATCCGCATTTTGCATCAAGACGCAATGCAAAGTTAGCCAAAGTACTAGGATGGTTGTTAGTGCCAGGGTATGATGTTTATATTTGGCATGACAGTCATTGTGAGTTACAGATGAACCCCCGAGACTTGGTGCGTACTTATTTAGATCCAGACAAGGACATGGCCTTGTTCAGACATGCCGCAAGACCTTGTGGCTATGCAGAAGCCGCCGAAGTGGCAAGAGTTGGCGTAGAAACTGCTGACAATGCTCTAGCAGCGGCTACGTTTTTAAGTGATCATAAGTTTCCCTTAAATGCAGGGCTGTTTGAACTTACTAGCTTTGCCTATAGAAATACCGCGACCATGCAATCTGCCATGTTGACCTGGTGGGAATTGATTTGCAGATATAGTTCTAGGGATCAGGTTTTATTTCCATATGTGGTGCATAGTCATAATATAAAGTATGCGTACCTTCCTGGTTCGGCACAACTGTATGGCGGTAACAACAAAATCCTACCTATTGTGAGAGATAAACATAGCTGATGTGTAGCATACTTATAACTAATAGAAAAATTATTGATTTTGAAAAGGTAAATTTTTACTTACAATTTCGTGGTCCAGATCATACTAGTCGAGTTGAGATCAGGGGCATCACTTTTGTACACAATCTATTAAGTATCAGTGGAGCATTTACTCCACAGCCATTTCAAGATACCAACATAGTGGCCATGCACAATGGCGAAATTTATAACTACGGTGATCTAGCCAGCGATGGTTATTTGCTTATTCCAACGTATAAAGAATATGGTGCTGGTTTCAGTAAACAATTTGATGGTGAATTTGCTATAGCTTTAGTTGACTTTGAAACAAATAAACTGATTTTCAGCACAGATATATTTCGTACCAAACCATTATGGTACGCTATCAACGGCAATGAATTTGGAATCAGTACCTACCGCACACCGCTGGAACTTTTAGGATTCACAGATGTACGTGCAGTACCGGCAAATAGTATTTGGCAACTGGATTTAATCACACTGCGGTTGAATCAAATTGGTACAGTTTACGATTTTGATCTGGCACAGCATAAAACTCATTTCGATGATTGGACTAGAGCATTCGAAAACAGTATACGTAAACGCACTGAAAAACTTCGCGAACGTATTTTTATTGGACTGAGTTCTGGATATGATTCCGGTGCTATTGCCTGCGAACTAGATCGCCAAGGTGTTGATTATTCTGCCTTCACAGTAGACAGTAATGAACCTAGACACATTGTTGATCAACGCAGTAGACAACACCACACTTATATTCCAAGAGATCCTGGTATTTACTCTGCCGCTCATAGCTATATAGAACACAGTGTAGAAAATTTTATGTACACTATCAATAGTTCGAGCTCCGACTACAATGAGTATGGGACCAGGCTACAGAACGATAGTGGCAGCAATGGACTTAGTATGGTTTGTGCAGTGGCCAGAGGTAGTAATCATAAGATTTATCTAAGTGGTATGGGAGCCGATGAAATATTCAGTGACTATGGTTTTAATGGCCGGAAGTTTTATAACCATAGCAACTTCGGTGGTCTGTTCCCCAATGATCTCAAAACTATCTTTCCTTGGAATAGTTTTTATGGGTCTACCATGGAAAGTTACTTAGCCAAAGAAGAATATGTTAGTGGCGCATATGGTATAGAAGGGCGCTATCCATTTTTAGATCGTGCAGTAGTGCAAGAATTTTTGTCACTTACTGCTGAATTGAAAAATTCCGCCTATAAGAGTGTATTAGATAATTACTTGAAGTCACACAATTATCCCTATGTGCCTAATCAAAAATTAGGTTTCAGTGTATGAAATTCAATTTAATAACCAGCGCCAATAGATCCTATTACCCATTCTTGGAAATTTGCTTAACCAGTGCTAGAGCAAACTGTGCTGAGCTTGACAAGATTTATGTAGTAGACTGTGGTCTAGACGACTTCAGAAGTACTGTGGCAGACTGGGCTACTATTATTGACACTGATATTCATGACGAGTACTCAGGAGTTCATAGTGCAGGATGGCGGCGTGCCACTCGTGCTAAAACTATTGGTTTAGAAAAATTACTAGCTGATTATAACTCAGATCTACCTTTGCTCTTGATTGACAATGATACTTGTGTGATCAAAGATATCGGTCAGGTTATCAACAAAGAGTTTAGTTTACAGGCTACTATTATGAGTGATGGTGGTCATACCAGACGAGATGGAATCTTTATAAGAGAAATAGCTTGTTTTGTGTGTATGAATAACATAGATCATGCTAAAAAGTTTGTTGCTCAATGGAGCACTAATATAGCTTACTTAGAAGATAATAATATAGACACACCGCATGAGACTCCGGCATTTAATTTTACTTTACGCGATTTTGAAAAAGTAATTCCCGTTGGTTTTTTAGATGAAAACACAGTGTGTGCAGATCTAAAACATTTTGATAACACACTAGCAGTTCATTTTAAAAGCAATGGTTCAACTACTCTTAATCCGGTATTGAATTTCACTATGCGTGTCAACAGTGTAAAAAACTTTACTAACCAAAGCTGGAATTACCTGCAGTACCTGGACGCCGATCGTTATGATCATTGGCGGCAACAATATTTAGGAAAATAAGGACAATAAAGTATGCAGTATGATGAATTTCGAACATTGGTAGAAAGTCTTAACGATCAAGGTGAATTCACTTTTGGTACCAATTGGTATGATTATGTAAAGAAAACTCTATCAGAATCAATTATCAATCAACATGTCAGTGATCTAAGGTCGGTGCTAGATCAAGCCGAGGTTGATATCCCGAATCGGTCTGTGTTTGATATAGGATGTGGGTCTGGGTTAAGTTCATTGGCGTTTACTAGATTAGGGGCCAAATCTGTCTATGGCATAGACATTGATCCTAAGAGTATAGCAGCCACACAATTGACCAAAGAAAAGTTTGGTGATCCAGCGGTACCTTGGCAAGCCGAAGAAAAAAGTATACTAGATGATCAATTTGGTCAATATGGTCTAGTATATTCTTGGGGAGTACTGCATCATACCGGGCATATGTGGAGAGCTATAGATATTGCTAAACGCAGTGTGGCGATTGATGGATATTTTTATGTTGCACTATATAGATCAGGTCCTACATTTCCTTATCATCTCGCGCAAAAACAGCAGTTTGCTAGTTTAGATAGAGAAGGTAAATTACGAGCTTTGTATGGATATACAGGCGGCAATGCTGAAATGTTTGTAACAGACAATAGGGGTATGAATAGATTTCATGACGCCATTGACTGGTTAGGTGGGTTACCTTACGAAGTCTGCGATCCTTCTCAGTTAGATAGTTTTTTACCTGGATTTGAACGCAGGTATTTTCAAGATGGTAACGAAGGTGGCAACTTTGTTGTAGTATATCATAGGGTGAGTTAAAAATGGGATTAGATAATCATTATCTTGATTTTATCATGCGTCATATTGAAGATCAATTTCGTGGGCGCGATCAGTTACGAATGTTAGAATTGGGCGATCAAATTATTGTAGCTAATCCTAAATATCCTAGTGGCCCTGGCAAACAGTATTTTGAGTCGCTGGGTTATTATCATACCAGTGTAGATATAAATGGTTTACATGGTGCAGAAGTTCGTGACTTGACACAACCTGATCAGTTCTTAGACTTACATGATACGTTCGACATACTGACAAATTCAGGAACCACGGAACACGTAGAACCATATGCCAGTCAATATGAATGTTGGCGTATTTTACATGACTGCTGCACCACAGACGCAGTTATGTTACATATTTTGCCTGATGTAGAGGAACATGATTTTAGAGGTCATTGGCAGGGTCATTGTCCTCATTATTACTCACACAAATTTTTTCAAAATTTAGCAGATGCCTGCGGGTATCTATTGTTAGAAAGCACAGTAATCCGTGGTAATCGTGCTGTGGCTATGAAAAAACTAGCTACCAGTAGTTTTGACATTAGCCAGGATCTGTTATTAGAAGGTATTGCTCGTAGATAAATGTTTAAACTACATTTTAATTTCATACACATAGGAGATCAAATAGCAACTACAGCTATTCCAGAGAACCTATTTAAGTTGACTGGACAACGTTCGGTAATAACTGATTTACGTATCTGGGCTTTTAAACATAATCCTTATGTAGAGTTTAGAACGGAATCTGAAGCTGCTGACTTACCAGTTATAAACTTGATACCCGACTGTCGTGTGCCTGCACAATCACAAAATTATCGTAGTCGCAGAAATCATTTAACTACAAATGGTCAAACGGATTATATGTTGTCACAGTTGAATATTGATGACTTTCCGCTGCGTCACAGCAGATTGTATATCTATGAAGATGAAACCATTGAACCTGACAAAGTTGTAGTACATACACAAGGCAGTGATCGTACCAGAGATGGGGAACCTGCTATACGTCATAGTTCTGGTGAGGACGCAGAACGTATTATGTCGGACCAAGTTTGTACTGCTATATTAAAAAACTATAAGGATTATCGTATAGTACAGGTAGGTGCAGTTTCAGATCGACCACTGGGTGGCAACAGCATTGATCTCAGAGGTAAAACTGACCTATGGGGTACTGCTCGAGAGATAGCCACTGCTAGTAAATTCATTGGTGTCAATAGTGGTCCCATGCACATAGCTAATTGCTATCCTAGACTAGATCGACGTACAGTGCTTATGGAATTTCCTAAGCAGACTCTACTAAATTTTAGGCCCGGTGACGTACGTAATTGGTTGTTTAGTTGGATTGACCCCACCAGTACCTATATCAACAAGTATGAACAAGACATTGGATACACCTATAGCTATACAAAGATATGAAAAAAATCACCGTAGCCATTATTGGTAATACACATCATGATCTCATGCGACTAAGTTTAGATCATACACTAGCAGCGACGCCTGACGTGGAATCTGTGCTGGTATGCAGTAACCGACAGTTTTATTCTACAGACAACTTTGTGGAAATCGCCGATGATTTCAACAAACACGATTATGAATTGTTTTGTATAAAATTATTGTTGGCACATGTCGAAACCGAATTCGTTTTAATCTGTCAATACGACGGCATGGCAGTAAACAAAAACTATTGGACCAATGAATTTTATAATTATGATTATATTGGTGCTGCATGGTCGCCAGCATTTGGCCTAGATGAACAATACCGTGTAGGCAATGGAGGATTTAGTCTACGTAGTCGACGACTGCTAGAAGCGTTACAAGATCCCACTATTCCATTTGATGGCGCTGAGGATGTAGTTATTTGTCAACGCTATGCCGATTACCTACGCAGTCGATATCACATAACATACGCACCAGTTGGTCTTGCTGATCAGTTTAGTCAAGAATGGAATACTGATCATGGCCGCACATTCGGGTTCCATGGTTTGTTAAATCTTCCTATGTATTTGGACGACTATACAGTGTCGCAGTATATAGAAGCACTAAAGATTCATCAATGGTACAAAGATCAGCTAGAAGTCTTTGTACAACGTTGTCATCAACGAAATTATATGAAAAGTTTACTAGCATTACAACATAAATTAGAACAATCATGAGATTCCATTTATTAGGTTTACCCCATACAGTTACCAGCAAAGAATACAATGCCTGCGCCTATACGCAAAAAGTTTGGAAGTTTGGGAAAATGATGCAGGCCCGCGGACACGAAATCATACACTACGGACATGAGGATTCAGACTTGGTTTGTGATGAACATGTCACTGTCACAACCAATGCCGATTTAGAAAAGGCCTACGGAGATTATGATTGGCGTAAAAACTTTTATAAATTTGACATGAATGATCATGCTTATCTAACCTTTTTTGAAAATGCCAAACGTGAAGTAGGTCTACGTAAACAAAAACACGATTTCTTGTTACCATTTTGGGGGCATGGCGTGCGTCCTGTGTGTGATGCACATCCTGATATGATCATAGTTGAACCAGGCATAGGCTATGCTGGGGGTCATTGGGCACGTTTTAAGATTTTCGAAAGCTATGCTATCTATCATGCTTATTATGGTTTGCCTGCTGTGGGTTCGTGTAAACAAGATTGGTACGATGTGGTCATACCTAACTATTTCGATCCTGCAGATTTTACCTATGCACCCGAAACCAAGGAAGATTACTTTTTGTATGTAGGTAGGGTATACGATGGTAAAGGAGTGCATATTGCTATCCAAGTAACTGAAGCCATTGGTGCAAAACTTAAGATCGCCGGGCAAGGTAGTTTAGAAAGCATGGGGTACAAAACACCACCTCCACATGTTGAGTTTGTTGGCTATGCTGACATTGAAACTCGTAGACAACTAATGTCACGTGCTCGTGCTGCATTTGTGCCTAGTATGTATGTAGAACCGTTTGGTGGGGTACAGATTGAGATGCTAATGTCGGGTACACCTACTATCAGTACAGACTGGGGAAGTTTTGTGGAAAACAACATACATGGCCTAACTGGCTATCGTTGCAGAACTTTTGAACAGTTTTGTTGGGCTGCTAAAAACATTGATCGTATCAATCCACAAGCCTGCAGAGATTGGGCAGTAAATAATTTTAGCTTGGATCGCGTGGCTGGTATGTACGAGGAATATTTTCAAGCCGTACTTAATGTCTACACAGGAAACGGATGGTATGAGCCCGATCCAGATCGCGCTAACTTGGACTATATGGCTAAAAAAATTCCCGGACTTGCTTAAAATTCGCTATTTGACAGGACGAATGTATAGTGTTACACTGGCTATACAGTAAACAAAAGGAGCGGACATGCGTTATCCCGACTATATGACCCTGGAAGACATTGCTGAATTTGAGCTAGACATGGCTCGTTTTGACCTTGATCCCAGTATGGAATTTGACGAAATCAATCGTGTACTACGTGAAATTTATCTGGATAAATTGGCTGCAGAAAGTGAGATGTTGCAGTTCTACAACATTTAACGGTAAATAGATTTATGCGTTTATTACCAATCAGTCATTTCTTTCCTAGTCTTGTGCACAGGTACGATTACATGGTATTTGTACAAGATACCGTTGTAAATGACATTGGCGCAAACTCGCTGAACAAAAGCTACAGAGATGTCAATGCGCCTGTTCATGTTCCAATTCGAGTGCATCCGGCTGTGATAATTAGTCTTAGTCCGGACGCACTCGCCATGCTAACAGATCCTCTTCGATGACTGATTTTGATGATTTTGGACTAGGTAGTAATGTGGGTGGAGTTATGCCTACTTATAAGCAATCTGTTCCCACAGATATACGTACCAGCAGGCCTTTTATGACAGCAGGCGGGCCTTTGCCCCGATTTTATTATGACTTCGAAGCTCAAGCACGACATCATGCACACCGACGTATTGGGGCAAAGCCTCAAGGTCAATGACTTTGTTGCTTATCCTAGTAGCTCAGGACTGGGACGCAATCAGCTCAAGGTAGGCAAAATAATTGATTTGACCCCAAAAATGGTCAAAGTTGTACATTTACAACGGCGTAGTGTCTATGAAGCCAAAGCTACCACACGCTATCCAAACGATTGCATAAAACTTGACGAACATCTAATGACCATGTATATTCTTAAGAGTGATTTACAATAAGGTATTTACATGAAAATTGTGCAAGAGATTACCCAGTGGACAGATGCTACTGCTAATAACCTTTATCTTGTCACTGACAATATGGAGTATATTGTTGCGTATGTGCCACAGGGATCTAAGTTGGCACAAAGGTTTAAGAAGCCAATTCGCTGGGATCAACGTGGCAGAAAGTTCACAGTACTTAAAGAGATAGCCGAATCTGACCCGGATACTGTACAGGTTGACGGTTCCGGCGGCAGGCGCTATACTTTGACTCGTGCTAATGGAACTTGGTCTTGTACTTGTCCCGGATATCAATACAGAGGAAAATGCCGTCATGCAGACAGCCAAATGCCCACTCTGCAATAGACCCTATGATCCAATGTGTGACTGGCAACAAGGACGCTGCCCAAGACACCCACCTTTGATAGATGTGGCACAAATACAACAGAGAATCTGCAGTTTTGTACAAAAATTGCTGAAAAAATAAGCAGTTGTTTCTTAGCAACACTAAAGAATAACCCATCAGTTGACTGGGTTTTTATTTTCAGCTATAATAGTGGTACAGTAAACAACACGGAGCGACACACATGTCTCAAGTACGTATTAAGTCAGGTAGCTATCGTAACTTTGTAGCCGACGGTAAGGTGTTTGAGCTAGTCAAGCAGTTTCAGCCCAGTGGCAACCCCAATATTGGTGGCTATGTCACAGTGAAGAATGGTGGTACTTTTGCTGGTATGCCCGAAGTAATTCGTATCAAAGTCGCAGCATTCACTGACTACGAGTTTGTAGGCGAAGACGCTGCTCCCCCGGTAAGCGAGGTAGTTGCTCAAGCTCAAGCCGTTACTCAAACTGATGACGAGCGTATTGCAGAGATTGCAGAACGCTTTGCCATACTCAATGATATGGCTAAAGCCTGTATTGCAGGTGACATTCGTGCTATGATTGTGTCTGGTCCTCCAGGAGTAGGCAAGAGCTTTACAGTTGAGCGCGAAGTTGAGAAAGCACAATTGCTGGATCAAATTGCAGGTACCAGACTTCGTGCAGAAGTTGTCAAAGGTAGTGCTACTCCAATTGGTTTGTATCAGACTCTGTACAAGTACTCAGACAAGAATTGTGTGCTAGTGTTTGATGACTGCGACAGTATTTTGCTTGACGATGTATCGTTAAACTTGCTTAAAGGTGCTCTTGACTCAGGCAAGAAGCGCAAGATTTCGTGGCTCAGTGAAAGTGCTGCTCTCAAGCGTGAAGGTATCCCTGACAGCTTTGAGTTCCGCGGCTCGGTAATTTTTATTACCAATTTGAAGTTTGACGCAATGAAGTCACAGAAGTTGCGTGATCACTTGGATGCACTGCAAAGTCGCTGTCACTATTTGGACTTGACGCTTGACACCATGCGTGACAAGTTGCTACGTATTCGCCAAATCGCTGGCACCGGTGACTTGTTTGCAGACTACGAGTTTGAGTCTGGTGAGGATCAAGAAGTTATTGCGTTCATGGAGCGTCATCAAAGTCGCTTGCGCGAAATGAGCTTGCGTATGGCAACTAAGATTGCTGACTTGCGTAAGACATTCCCTGCAAAGTGGCAGTCACTGGCTCAGTCAACGTGCATGAAAATGGCATGAACGACTTAACCAGACGTATCGCTCAACAGGCTGCCCGGGATGTG
>Ga0172372_10002559_pt1 | contig 27564 bp, 14 predicted proteins | sample LakKiv5m_2_FD_114544 | JGI IMG/M metagenome (GOLD analysis project Ga0172372, IMG submission 114544) | Freshwater microbial communities from Kabuno Bay, South-Kivu, Congo - kab_092012_9.5m | ecosystem: Environmental > Aquatic > Freshwater > Lake | place: Democratic Republic of the Congo...
CACATGGGTGATGGCAACGCCGCCCGCCTGCTGCTTCAGCAATTCAGTGGCAAGATGCATCATGGTCCCGCTACCAGGTGAGCCATAGGAAAGCGGTGGATTGGCGTTGCGCGCCGCGTCCAGAAAGGAACGGAGCGTTGCGGGGCGGGAAGGATGCGCCAGCCAACAAAGCGGCCCGCCGCCCAATTCCGCAATGGTCGTGAAATCCCGCACCACATCAAATTGCGGCTGGCGCGTCACCAGCGGATACAGTGCATGGGTCGAAGCCGTGCCAAACAGGATCGTATAACCATCAGCCCGCGCGCGGGAGACTTCGAGCGACCCAATGGCACCCCCCGCACCGCCGCGATTTTCCGTCACCACCGGCTGGCCTAATTCGCGGCCCAAGCGCTCAGCATAAAGCCGCGCATAGACATCGGTCGGGCCACCGGCGGGGAAGGGGATGATCATGCGGATCGGGCGGGAGGGAAAAGCCTCCTGCGCCCGCGCTGTGCCCGCGATCAGCGCCGCGCCAGCGCCGAGCAGCGCCGTGCGGCGCGTAACCCTACAAGGCAGCATCACGCCAATTCTCCACCGCCGCATCGGGGTGGGACGCAAGCCCAGCGGCCTTGATGCCCTCGCACGCCGCATGTTCATCGCGGTCAGAGGCATCGCCGCTGACGCCAACCGCGCCAATCACGGCACCGGCGGCATTCAGGATCAGCACGCCACCAGGTACGGGGACGAATTTACCATCGGAAGCGGCGGCGACAGCGGCCTGAAAGGCAATGCGTTCCTTCAAGCGGTCGCGCGCAATGCGGCTGCCAATACCCATGCCGAGCGCAGCATAGGCTTTGCCGCGCGCGATCTCGGCGCGCAGAATGCCAGAACCATTTTCGCGCTTTTGCACCACAACATGCCCGCCCGCATCCAGCACAACCACGGTCAGCGGCAGCATGCCCGCCGCGCGGCCGGTCGCCAGCGTGACATCGGCGATCTTATTGGCCGTCGCCAAAGGCAAATCCACCGCGAGGTGCTTTACATAATAATCTGCGGAATTCATCGCGCGTCTCCCTGCGAAACTCAAAGCCCTTCCATGGGCCTAGCACTACGCGGCGGCAAGCCAGGGCTCAGAAAAACAAATCCCGGAAATCCTGCCGCGTGCCGCCAAATAGCCGCCAGGTTGCAATGGCGCCAATGCAAAGCCCGATGCCGGCGGCAATTGCCGGCACGGGGTCAGGCAGCCCGCCTGCGCCGGTCACGGCGGCATTCAGCATCCCGAGCATGATCCCAACCGAACCCGCGATCATCGCCTGCACCAGGCCGGGCTTGCGCCGCGGCGGCGGAGCAGCTTGCTTGGAAGGCCGCGGTGGCCGCTTGATCCAATGCCCGGCGGGGCGCTGCTTTTCCTTATTCCCCGACATAGCTTTCCTTGTGTTGACGCGGCACGAAGCGCCCGGCGCCCGGCTTGGCCAGAACCTGCTTGCCATCCCAAATCTGCTGCCCGCGCAGCCAAGTGGCGGCGACGCGGCCCTTCACCTTCATGCCATCATAGGGCGACCATTTGGCATCTTGCTGGTCCTGGATATCCTGCGCATCAAAGGTAAAGTCGCCTTCTTCCATCACCAGCAGATCGGCATCGGACCCAATGCGCAAGGCGCCCTTCTTCGGATAAAGCCCATGGAAGCGCGCCGGGCGTTCCGCGCAATAAAGCGCCATCAGGCTGGGCGGCAGGCCGCGCTGCTTCAACAGCGTGAACATCACGGGCGCGAAGCTTTGCATACCCGTGAGCCCGGCGCCCACGGTGAAGATATCGCCCGTATAGGTCTTGCGATCGCGCGGCCAGGGCGCGTGATCGGTCGAAACATAGGCAACCTGCCCCTTGGCAAAGGCGCCCCACATGCGTTCCACCTCATCCGCTGTGCGGAAGGGCGGGTTGCATTTGCCGAAGCCTTCAAGCCGGATGATGTCTTCTTCGGTCATACAAAGGTATTGCAGGCAGGCCTCGCCCGATGCCTTGCCGCCCATGCGACGAAAGACCTCGGCAATCTCGAAACCGCGTGCGAGGGACGAATGGGCGATATGCACATGCGCGCCGGTCTCAAGCCCGATTTCAAAAATCTCCAGATCCGCCATGGTCTCGCACAGCGGCGGGCGGGTGCGGCAATGCCAGATCGGCGAGGTATTGCCAGCCGCCTTGGCTTCCTCGGTCAGCCGTACGACGATTTCCTGATCCTCATTATGCACGGCGACCATCAGCCCGGTCTTGGCGATTTCCCGAAAGGCCGCGACCATGGTCGGGTGGTCAATGCGCGGGAAGCGCACCGGGTCATATTCATAGGTGGAAAGCTTGAAGGAACAGGCGCCGGCTTCCGCCAGCCCCGCAATGGCATCCACACCGCCCGATTTCAGGATGGTGCCGTAAAGCGCCATATCCACATGGGATAGGCGGTTCACATACTCCACCTTTTCCTTGAAAATACCGGCATCCGTCACCGGTCGCGGCACGTCATAGGGCATGTCAACGCAAGTCGTGACCCCGCCAGCGGCAGCGGTTTTGGAAGCGCCCTCAATCCCCGGCCAACCGCGTGAGGATGAGGTATGCATATGCCCATCCACCAGCCCCGGCATGATCAGCTTGCTACCGTAATCCTCGACGGATGTGGCAACCGGTGATGGGCCTTCACCAATGCCGGCAATCACCCCGCCGCGCGTCGCGATCCAGCCATTGGCCAGGATGCGATCTGGCAGCACCAATGTGCCACGAATAACGCGATCAAAAGGGGTGGTGGCGGGCATGGGCTACTCCTGCAAGGGTCATCTGGTCGGTGGGTGACGCTAACGCAGCCCCGTGTTGCGGGCCAGGGCTACGGGCGGAAATTGCGCATCGGCGATCTCAAGCGCGAGGCTTGTCGCCTCATTCTCCCGCTCCGCATTCCAGGCCAGCGCCACACCGACACCCCGAATGGGGCCGGCAAGGATGCGAAAGGCGACGCCGGGCGGATTGAGCCGCGCCATGCCTTCTGACACCAAGGCAACACCAAGCCCCGCCGCCACAAAACCAAGCTGCGCCATGGCCGATCCCACTTCACGCACCACGCGCGGCGTGAAGCCCGCCGCATGGCAGGCCGCTGTCATGGCATCCGAATAGGCCGGGCTGATCGCGCGCGGCAGCATCAGCATCGGCGCTTCCGCAAGTGCCGCGAGCGGCAAGGGATCAGGCCCGCTCAGGATCGGATGGCCTTCCGGCAAGGCGGCAGCGAGCCTGTCTTCCCCCAAGGGCCGTAATTTGATCGGCGCGCGATCGCGATCCGAACGGAGCAAGGCGAGATCAACTTCGCCCCGACGCAGCGCTTCCAAAGCCTCGGCGGTGTCCATTTCGCGCACGCCAATCGCGGCTTCTGGGCGTGCCGCCTGCATGGCGCGTACGATGGGCGGCAGGTAATCAAACAGCGCCGAGGTGACGCAGGCGATGGCCACCGGCGCGTGATGACCCAGGCGCAATTCGCGCGCGAGGCTTTCCAGATCAGCCGCATTGCCGGCGATACGCCGCGCGAGTGGCAATAGCGCTTCCCCCTCCCGCGTTGGGCGTGCGCCCTTGCCAGAGCGTTCCAGCAGCTTCACGCCCAATTCGCGTTCCAGCAATTGGATTTGCGCCGTTAGCGGTGGCTGCGAAATGCCAAGCCTTGCGGCGGCGCGGCCGAAATGCCCTTCCTCGGCGACGGCGAGAAAATGCCCCAGGCGGCGGATCAGGCGAAAATCCATCTTCGGTCCAATGCGGTTTCGCCCATACGGAAAACCTATCAGCGCGCCACGTCAATTGGATTGGACGATGGCGCAGGATGGGCGCACAACATCACCCATCAGGCAAGTTGCCAGCAACAAAGGGAGAATGCCCCAGATGAAACTGCACCCAGTCAAAGTTCACCCATCCAAGGCGCTGCTGAAGCGCGAAGATCAATTGGCGTGGAAAATGGCCGGAGTCGCCGTGGACAAGGTCGCGGTCGAAAAGCCAGTGCAGGAGATGATCATCAATCGGATCATCGACAATGCCTCGGTCGCCATCGCTGCCATCAACCGCCGCCCGGTGGTCTCGGCGCGCGGTATGGCGCTTGGCCATGCGAAGAAGGCCGGCGGCGCGCAAGTATTTGGCGTGAAATCGGCCACCACGGTTTCCCCCGAATGGGCGGCCTGGGCCAATGGCACTGCCGTGCGTGAATTGGATATGCACGACACTTTCTTGGCCGCCGATTATTCCCACCCTGGCGATAATATCCCGCCGATCCTGGCGGTCGCGCAGGCCATGGAAAAATCCGGCCGTGATCTGATCCGTGGCCTTGCCACTGGCTATGAGCTGCATATTGATCTGGTGCGCGCGATTTGCCTGCATGAACATAAGGTGGACCATATCGCGCATCTTTGCCCTGCGGCGGCGGCTGGCATTGGCACGCTGCTCGGGCTCAAGCAGGAAGTGGTGTTCCAATCCATCCAGCAGGCGCTCCATACCTCGGTCTCCTTCCGGCAATCGCGCAAGGGCGAGATTTCATCCTGGAAGGCCTATGCCCCCGCCCATGCCGGCAAGCTGGCCGTGGAAGCGGTGGATCGCTGCATGCGCGGTGAAGGCGCGCCTTCGCCGATTTATGAGGGTGAAGACAGCGTGATTGCCTGGGTGCTGTCCGGGCGGTCCAACCGCAAGGATGTCTATGGCCCGGTCTATTACGAAGTGCCGTTGCCGGAAGCGGGTGAGCCCAAGCGCTCCATTCTGGACTCCTACACCAAGGAACACTCGGCCGAATACCAATCCCAGGCGCTGATTGACCTGGCCTTCCGCATGCGCGAGCAGATCGCGGATATGGAAGCGATTGAGAAGATCATCATCCATACCAGCCATCACACCCATTACGTGATCGGCACCGGCGCCAATGACCCGCAAAAGATGGACCCGAAGGCGAGCCGTGAGACGCTGGATCACTCCATCATGTATATCTTCGCGGTCGCGCTGCAGGATGGCCGTTGGCATCATGTGGATAGCTACGCGCCGAAGCGGGCGGGCCGCGCTGATACCGTCCGGCTCTGGCACAAGATCGAAACGCGGGAAGATGCGGAATGGACCCGCAAATACCATTCCCGCGACCCGAATGAGCTTTCCTTCGGCGGGCGCGTGGAAATCCTGTTCAAGGATGGCTCGCGCCTCGTGGATGAGCTGGGTGTGGCCAATGCCCACCCGAATGGCGCCAAGCCCTTTGGCCGGGCGGATTACATCCGCAAGTTCCAGACCATCACGGATGGCATCATCTCCTCCCGCGAGTCCAACCGCTTCCTGGGAGTGGTGCAGGATTTGGCCAAGCTGAAGGCGGGCGAGCTCAGCGCGCTGAATGTGGCGCTGCCGGCTGGCGGCCTGCTGGACAGCAAGCCCGGTATCTTCTGAAGTCTGCGTGAGGAAGGCAGGGTCGGCGCCGCGCGCGCCGGCCCGAAGCCAGGATAGCAAGGGAAGAAACCCAATGAACGAAACGACGAAACCCGAAATCTATAAGGGCCTGGTCGGCGTCTATGCCGATGTCTCTGCTGTATCGAAGGTGATGCCGGAGACGAATAGCCTGACCTATCGCGGCTATGCGGTGCAGGATTTGGCCGAGAATTGCAGCTTTGAGGAAGTGGCCTATCTGCTTTGGGAAGGCGAATTGCCCAATGCCAAGCAGCTTGCCGCCTTCAAGGCCGAGACCGCCGCCGAGCGTGAGATCAGCCCCGCGCTGCATCGCGTGATCCGCGAAATGCCCAAGGATGCGCACCCGATGGATGCGATCCGCACCGCCGTGTCCTTCATGGGGATGGAAGACCCTGAGACCGCCGATGTCTCCCTGCCCGCGCAATATCGGAAGGCGAAGCGGCTTTTTGCCAAGATCCCAACGGCGATTGCGGCGGCCTATCGCGCTTCCCGTGGCCAAGCGGTGGTGGCGCCGAACCCCGCGCATAGCTTTGCCGAGAATGTCTTCAACCTGATCCTGGGCAAGGTGCCGCAGCCGGAAGTGCTGAAATCCTTCGATGTTTCCATGATCCTTTATGCGGAGCATACCTTCAACGCCTCCACCTATACGGCGCGGCTGGTCACCTCCTCAGGCGCCGATATGCACGGCGCGATCACGGCGGGCATTGCCTCGCTCAAGGGGCCGCTGCATGGCGGCGCCAATGAGGCGGTGATGCATACGCTGAAGGAAATTGGCGACCCGAAGCTGGCGAAGGAATGGATCCAAAGCCGCTTTGACCATAAGGCGCTGGTGATGGGCTTTGGCCATCGCGTCTACAAATCCGGCGATAGCCGCGTGCCCACCATGCGCAAATATGCCGAGAAAATGGCCGAAGTTGTGGGCGACAAGACCTGGATGGAGATCAGCCGCATCCTGGCCGGGGAGATGCTGGAGAAGAAGAACATCCACCCCAATCTCGATTTCCCGGCAGGCCCTGCCTATTACCTGATGGGTTTTGAGATCCCGCTTTTCACGCCGATCTTCGTCGCCTCACGCATCACGGGCTGGTCGGCGCATGTGATTGAACAGGGCGCGGATAATCGCCTCATTCGCCCGCTTTCGTGGTACACGGGGCCGGAACAGCGCCCGGTGCCGCCGCTCTCGGCGCGATAGTTTGCAGATGTCTTCATCATTTTTTCAGAGATGGTGAAGCCGCGCCGCCAGGCGTAAAACCGCGGCATGCATGTCACACTCCGCGCATCGTGATGCGATGCGCGCATTTTTTTTTGCGAGATGTGACGGATTTTGTTGACACGACTCATGGTGATGCAGATAGCGTGTCGCTGCGCGCGATTGTCTTGCGCGATTCGCACTGCCTCAACGCTGCGAAAAATTGCTCCTGAGGTCAGGTACATCACCTGAAGCAAGGCGCGGTGAAGCGGGAAGGTGCTGCGATCGGCAAGGCAGAATTGCCGCAGCAGGGAAGGACGGTCCATGGACCGCAGACTCAAGGGGCTCTTCGCTTCACGCGATCAGGGTTCCACACCACCCCAAGCCGCCATCACGGCGTGTGCCAGGGGCGGGAGAGAGGCCAGGGGGAACACGCCGCGCTGGAATGCCGCGCGCCGTGATGCTGTTGGCGGCTGCGCTTCGCGGAGACTTTCAGTCCTGTCGGTCCGCGCATCGGGATCCGCGCGTCGCCGCCATTACCGACCCCACCTGCTGTACCCCGGGTTCGAATTGGGAATTTGCCGCGCCCAGCGCTGCCTTCCCATGAACGCCTTCAACAGGAACACATGGAGATTCATCCTCTGATGACTGATATCATCGAGACTACCGAAACCGAAGAAACCCCGCGCGCCCAGGCGATGGCCATGGCCGCGGCGAAGAAGAAGGCGCCGGCCAAGCGCAAGCCTGCTGCGAAAAAGAAGCCGGCTGCGAAGAAGGCCGCTGCCAAGAAGCCGGCTGCGAAGAAGAAGCCGGCTGCGAAGAAGGCTGCTGCGAAGAAGCCGGCTGCGAAGAAGGCTGCTGCGAAGAAGCCCGCCGCGAAGAAGGCTGCTGCGAAGAAGAAGCCGGCTGCGAAGAAGGCTGCTGCGAAGAAGAAGCCGGCTGCGAAGAAGGCTGCTGCGAAGAAGCCTGCTGCGAAGAAGGCCGCTGCGAAGAAGCCTGCTGCGAAGAAGGCTGCTGCCAAGAAGCCCGCCGCGAAGAAGGCCGCGCCGCGTCGCCGCAAGGCCGCTGCCCCGGCTGCTGCTCCGGCGGAAACTCCGGCGAGCTGATCAGCTACCGGATCCCGGCACTGGGGCGTCGCATGCAAGTCATGCGGCGCCCTTGGTGCTTTTGGACCCTGAATGATGTCTTTCGAAACGCGCCTGTTGCCGGCGCATGACCACCAACTTCTTTTGCCCTTGCTTGCCGCCTATGGCGCGGAGATGGCGCCGCATCTGGCTGGCGCCGCGCCGGCCACGCCGAAAGCGATGCTGGAACTGATCGCCAATGACCCGCGCGCGGAAATCCTGGCCGCCTTTCGTGATGGGGAAGCGCTTGGCTTCGCGCTGTTCTTTGACCTGCCGGAGATCGTCTTCGCCCGACGCTGCGGCGCCTTGGATGATCTTTTTGTGGGCCCCGCTGCGCGCCGGCAGGGTGTGGCGCGGCTGCTGATTGAAGCACTCGCTGGACTTGGCGCTGCGCGCGGCTGGTCGCATCTGCGCTGGATCGTGCCGGAGACAGACCAGGCCGCCATCGCAGTTTATGAGCGTATCGCCGCACGCGCCCCCTGGCGTTCTTATGTGCTGCGGCTTGATCCGAAGGCCTCGCTTTAGGCGGCAACCCTTCCCGGCATGCGATGGCGAAAGGCGAGCGCTTCGGCGATATGCGCGCGGCGGATCATGGCGCTGCCCGCCAGATCAGCGATGGTCCGCGCCACGCGCAGGCTGCGCACCTGGCCACGCGACGAAAGCCCAAGCCGTGTTGCCGCCACTTCAAGCAAGGTCGCGGCTTCAGCCTCAATGCCCTGCTGCAATTGGGCAAGGCTTGCTTCGGCATTATTCGGCGGGCCATCCGCGCCATAACGCGCGCGTTGCGCCGCACGCGCTGCCCTCACACGTGCGGCGACCGCCGTGCTTGCCTCACCCGCCGGGGCGCGGGCCAATTCAGCGGGCGCAATCGGCATCACTTCAATGGTGATATCCATGCGATCCAAAAGCGGGCCGGAGAGCCGCATCTGATAATCCTCACCACAGCGCGGCGCGCGGCCACATTCGCGTCCCGGCTGCCCCAGATAGCCGCAGCGGCAGGGATTCATCGCCGCAATGCACTGAAACCGCGCGGGATAGGTCACATGCGAATGCACGCGGCTGATGGTGGTGCGCCCGGTTTCCATCGGCTGGCGCAAGGCTTCCAGCGCCTGGCGCGGAAATTCCGGCCATTCATCCAGGAACAAGACACCGCGATGCGCGAGGCTGATTTCGCCTGGCTTGGCGCGCGACCCACCGCCAACAAGCGCAGGCATGGAAGCGGAATGATGCGGTTCCCGAAATGGCGGGCGCGTCACCAAGCGCCCGCCTTGCAGCAGCCCCGCGATGGAATGCACCAGGCTCACTTCCAAAGCCTCAGCCGGTGAAAGATCAGGCAGCAGCGCAGGCAGCCGCGCGGCGAGCATGGATTTGCCGCCGCCAGGTGGGCCGATCATCAGCAGATTGTGCCCGCCCGCCGCGGCGATTTCCAAGGCGCGCTTTGCGGTTTCCTGCCCTTTCACATCGGAAAGGCAGGGGCCAGAAGGCGGTGCTGCATCCAGCTTCGGCGCCTCCGGCGCGCACAAAACCTGCACACCCTTGAAGTGATTGAGCAGCGCGGGAAGATCAGGTGCGGCGAGCACTTCAATCTGCCCGGCCCAGGCGGCTTCCCCGCCCTGCACGGCTGGGCAGATCAGCCCCAAGTCGCGTGCCGAGGCACCAAGCGCCGCCGGCAATACACCCGCCACCGGCATGATCGCGCCATCGAGCGACAATTCACCAAGCGCGGCGAAGCCCGCCAATTCATCGCGCGGCAGCACATCCATCGCGGCGAGTACGGCGAGTGCGATGGGCAGATCGAAATGGCTGCCTTCCTTGGTGATATCGGCGGGTGCCAAATTCACCAGCACGCGCTTGGGCGGCATGGAAAGCCCAAGGCCGAGCAGGGCCGCGCGCACCCTTTCCCGGCTTTCCGCAACGGCCTTATCGGGCAGGCCCACCACGAGGAAGGCCGGCAGGCCCGGGGCGATTTGCACCTGTACCTCGACCGCCTGGGCTTCGATGCCGGCGAAGGCGAAGGTGGCGATGCGGGCGATGGACATAGCGTCTTGATTGGCGCATCCCGCAGCGAATTGCAACCATAAGTTATATTTCAGCCATCCCCTGCACCCGCCGCATCAGCCGCCGGAAATTGCCGGACCAGAGCAAATCAATCTCCCGCGCGCCATAGCCGCGGCGATGCAATTCGGCGGTCAGGTTCGCTGTCTCCCCGGCATTGGCCCAGCCGGGAATACCGCCGCCGCCATCGAAATCCGATGACAGGCCAACATGATCAAGCCCAATCCGCCTGACCGCGTAATCCACATGATCCACCATATCGGCAATGGTGGCGGGGGATTTCCCATCCGCGCCCGGCGGGCGCAGAAAGGCATCAAGGGCGGTGATCTGCACAAGGCCGCCCTCGGCGCGCAGCATGTCCAACTGCTCATCATCCAGATTGCGCGGATGATCGCATAGCGCGCGGCAGCAGGAATGCGTCGCCACAATCGGCGCGCGGGAAAGCTCGGCTGCCTGCATCATGGAAGACTTCGCGGCGTGCGAGACATCAATGATCAGGCCGATGCGGTTCATCTCGGCAAGCGCCTGCCGGCCCAGATCGGAAAGCCCGCCATGTTCCGCCGTGCCATCGCCAAGTGCGGGTTTGGGGCGCGCGGCATCGGCCAGATCATTATGGCCATCATGCGTGAGCGTCAGATAAATCGCGCCGAGATCACGCCAAAGCTTCAGCCGCGCCAAATCGCGCCCCATGGCATTGCCGTTTTCAACCGCGCTCAGCACTGCCAGGGCACCCGCCTGATGCGCTGCTTCCAATTGATCGGCAGTGGCGCAGAAGTGCCGAGTAACACCATCAGCACGCGTGCGGATATGGCGCAGCATGGCTTCCGCTCGGTCGGCGGCGGCCTGATGGCCGGCAGCATCGCGCGGGCCTTGCGGCGTATAGGCGATGAAGACAACAGCCTTCAGCCCGCCGCGCTGCATTTTCGGGAAATCAACGCAGCGATCGGTTTCCTGCGTGGCATCGGGCGGGTCGGGCCATCTGATATCCACATGGGTATCAAGCGTCAGCGTCGCCGCGTGGATCGCCTCGCTCATGCCGCATCTCCCCAGGCTTTCAGGAAGCCTTCCAATAAATCGCCGATAACATTTACATTATAGCCGCCTTCCTGCGTGATGGCGGTGGGCAACTTGAGCCCCCCAATCATCGCACCCGCGCGGGCAAAACCAGCTGCCGTCACTTTCAGCGCAGCAAGCGGTTCATGTTCGGACGCATCAAAGCCAAGCGGCAGCACCAGCGCATCGGTTTTATGGTCGCGGATCGCGGCCAGGGCGTAGCGAATGGCGTCCAACCAAGCCTCATCCCCCGTGCCGATGGCAAGCGGCATATTCATATTTCGCCCATCACCGGCGCCGGCGCCGCGTTCGCGCGTGCGGCCCACAAACCAGGGGTAATAGCGATCAGGATCGCCATGGATGGAAATGGTCAACACATCGCCGCGTTCCCAGAAAATGCCCTGGGTGCCATTACCGTGATGGCTATCAATATCCAGCACCGCAACACGCTTCGCGCCCGCATCAATCAATGCCTGTGCAGCAAGTGCGGCGTTGTTCACATAGCAATGCCCGCCAGCGCGCGCGGCATAGGCGTGATGGCCGGGCGGGCGACAGAGCGCATAGGCACTCCGCCCCGCAGCCGCTTCGCGCGCGGCGGCCAAGGCGCAAGCTGCGGCACCTTGAATCGCTTGCCAGGTGCCGGGACCAATCGGGCAGGCGGCATCGGCCATATACCAACCCGCACGCGCAACAATGCTATCCGAAGAAGCGGCACCCTGCGCCAGCATCTCGGGCGAGGGGTGCATATTCGCAACCACCTCAGGCCCTGCATCGGCAAGCTGCGCCCAATCGCGCGCGGCTTCGGCGAGAAAACTCAGGTAATCCGCGCTATGGATGGTGTGCAGCGCGGCAACCGGCATGGCATCGGGCGTGCTTGGCGCAAGCCCAAGGCGATGCAGCGCCGCTTCCAGCGCCGCCGCGCGGGCGGGGATTTCGAAATTCGCGCGCGTGCGCCCGCGAATCAAAAAGAACGCCGGTTGATGCCCGGCATGGTCCGGATGGGCGAAGGTTTCCATGCGGCAAAGGCTAACCAGTTTTGCCCTGTCTGCGAAGCCGCCGCGCTTGCTGGCCCTGGCTGGGCTGGCTAGCGTCTTGCCATTGTCGCGGAAGGACTGAAGCTTGACGCACCCCCTGGACCCCGGCGCACGGCGCGCCATTCTGGCAGCGGTGGAGGAGCTGCAGGTAGAAAGCATCGCCATGCTCTCACGCCTCGTGCGCTGCCCGTCAACGCTTGGCAATGAGGCTTCGGCGCTCAATGAAATGGCGCGGATTTATGAGGGGCTTGGCCTGGCACCTCAGCGCATTCCAACCGTGCCGGCTGCGCTTGAAGGCCATCCCGGTTTTTCCCCGCCGCTGATTTCCTATGAGGGGCGCGATAATGTCGTTGCGGTCTTCACGCCGCGCGACGCCAAGGGGCGCAGCCTGACGCTGCAAGGCCATGTGGATGTGGTGCCGGAAGGGGCGGCGGATATGTGGGAAACGCCGCCCTATGAGCCCAGTATTCGCGATGGCCGCATGTTTGGCCGTGGCGCGGGTGATATGAAGGCGGGCATCATATCTTATGTCACTGCCTTTCGCGCCTTGAAGCGCGCTGGCTTGCAGCCGGCAGCCCAGGTGCAGATGCATTCCGTTATTGAAGAAGAATGCACCGGCAATGGTGCCTTGGCCGCCATGTTGGCGCTGCCGCCGACCGATGCCGTGATCATCCCCGAACCAGGCCCTGGCCTGCCCGCCATGTATAGTGCCGAAGTCGGCGTGGTTTGGGCCTGGGTGACGGTTTCCGGTCGCCCCGCCCATGTGCGCGATATGCAGGCTGGGCTGAATGCCATTGAAGCGGCGGCCACCATCGCCGGCTATTTCAAGGAATATGAGGCCTGGATGAACCGCGCCGAAAACATCCATGCGTCCTTCCATGGCGTGAACCATCCGGTGAATGTAAACCTTGGCACGATTGAAGGCGGCGAATGGAATTCTTCCGTGCCGACGCGGGCGCGGATCGGGCTGCGCGTCGGTGTCATGATGGGCAATAGCGCTGCCGCTGTGAAAGCCGATATCGAAAAGCTGGTCGCGGCAGCGGGCGCGGATGAAAAGCTGCGCGGCGCCAAGATCAAGCTGGAATTCAAGGGTTTCATGGCCGAGCCCTGCGTCTTTGACATGCAGGCGCCGATTGTATGCATGGCGAAGCGGCATTTCACCGATGTCTCTGGCGGTGCGCTGCGCGATTACCCCTCGGCCGGGCTCACGGATGGGCGGCATTTCGTGCTGCATCAGGGCGTGCCGGTCGCGTGTTTCGGCCCGGATGCCGAGAATATTCATGGCATTGATGAAAGTGTTGGCCTGCAATCCATGCATGACATTACCCGCACCATCGCCCTCACCATGGCCGAATGGTGCGGGGTGGAGAAAGCATCATGACGACGAACCTGCCCCTTTCCGGCGCCAGGCTTTGGGATAGCCTGATGGAACTCGCCAAGATTGGCGGCACGCCCAAGGGCGGCTGCAATCGGCAGACGCTGACGGATCTTGATTCCGAAGGCCGCCATTTGCTGCGCCGTTGGGGGGAGACGATTGGGTGCACGCTTTCCGTTGATCGCCTCGGCAATATGGTGCTGCGCCGCGAAGGGCGTGATCCCACGCGCAAACCGGTCGCCATGGGCAGCCATTTGGATACGCAACCCACCGGCGGCAAGTTTGACGGCCCGCTTGGTGTGCTGGCCGGGCTTGAAGTGCTGCGCGGGCTGCATGAAGCGGGGATTGAAACCGAAGCGCCGCTGGTGCTGATCAATTGGACCAATGAGGAAGGGGCGCGTTTTTCGCCCCCCATGATGGGCAGCGGTGCGGCGATGGGGATTTTCGCTGAGGCGGATGTCCTCGCCTTGCGTGACACGGACGGCAAGGCGTTTGGTGAGGAACTCACGCGCATCGGCTGGCGCGGTACCGCGCCAGCCGATGCGCGTGAGTTCCTCACCAAACGCCTTGCCGTCCGTGTCACGCAAGGCGAGGACATCCGCCTCAGCGAAAATCCCCATCGCCGCACCGCTGCCCATCATGGGGGGCGAAAAACGCGCCCCTTCCTCATTGGTCCAATTGATCAGCACCAGCGGCGCTTCGGTTTCAATCCCCGCTTCATGCAGCCCGCGCAGCACTTCAAGCCCGGCCAGCACACCAAGCGGGCCGTCAAACTTGCCGCCGGTGGGTTGCGTATCCAAATGGCTGCCCATGGCGACCGGTTTGCGCGTGGGATCACGCCCTTCGCGGCGCAGCACCATATTGCCGAGGCGATCAACGGAAAGCGTGCACCCAATCGTCTCCCCCCAACGGCGCAGCAAATGGCGGCCTTCGGAATCAAGATCCGTCAGCGTCTGCCGATTGCAGCCGCCCTTGGGCGTGCCGCCAATCTTGGCGAGTTCCATCAGGCTATCCCAAAGCCTGGCGCCGGAAAGGGGCAGGTTCGTCGTCATGATGCTTTCTCCACCCCGCACCATTCGGCCATGGTGAGGGCGATGGTGCGGGTAATGTCATGCATGGATTGCAGGCCAACACTTTCATCAATGCCATGAATATTCTCGGCATCCGGGCCGAAACACGCGACCGGCACGCCCTGATGCAGCACGAAATGCCGCCCATCCGTGAGCCCGGCCGAGGGGTAATCGCGCAGCGCACCGCCAGAGACATCGGTGAAATGCCGCTTCGCCATGCATACAATCGGCGCCTGCATGTCAAAGACGCAGGGCTCGGCCATGAAACCCTTGAATTCCAGCTTGATCTTGGCGCCGCGCAGCTTTTCATCCGCGCCCGCTGCCGCGACCAGCTTTTCGATATCGGCTTTCACAGCGGCAGCGCTATTGCCCATCATGACACCGACGCGCAGCCCGATCCGCGCCCGCGTCGGCACGGAAGAATTCCATTCGCCGCCTTCAATCGTGCCAAGGTTTACATTCACCGGATGGTTCACGCCATGGAAGGACGCATGGATGTTTTCGGCGCGGTTCATCCAGGCCTCATATTCCTTGAAATAGCCGGCGATGGTGGCCGCCGCTTCAATGGCATTCAGCCCAGCCTGCATATCGCGCACATGGGCGGGGCGACCGGAAACCGTCACCCAGGCCCAAACCACGCCGACTTCGGCACTATACATGGCGGGCAGGCCAGGGCCTGGTTCGGGGATGATCACGGCATCGGTCGGCGGCAGCGCCAACATGGCGGCCAAGGCACCATTGCCGGTGCATTCTTCTTCAATAACGGAATGCATCTGCACCTGGGCTGCCGGCTGCAAGCCAGCGCGCTTCAAGGCGCGAAAGGCAGTGACATAAGATATGATGCCCGCCTTCATATCACCCGCGCCACGGCCAAACATGCGGCCATCGCGAATACTGGGCTCATAGGGCGGCGTTTCCCACATATCCGCCGCCCCTTCCGGCACCACATCCACATGGCCTTGCAGCGTCAGGCTGCGCCCCTTGGCGTCGCGCGGCGTGAAGACCGCAACGACATTATCGCGCCCCTCATAGGAAATCAGCGGCGGGGAAAAACCGGGATGGCCTTCAAGCGCAGCCGGCACGGTTGGAATGCGCTGAGGTGCCAGGCCAAGCCCCTCATAAATCCGCGCCATTTCATTGAGCGCCGAAGCCTCATTGCCAAGCGTTGACGGGCAGCGCACGAGGCGTGAGAGCATGGCGATGCTTTCTACCTGCAGCTCCTCCACCGCTGCCAGAATGGCGCGCCGTGCGCCGGGGTCCAGGGGGTGCGTCAAGCTTCAGTCCTTCCGCGACAATGGCAAGACGCTAGCCAGCCCAGCCAGGGCCAGCAAGCGCGGCGGCTTCGCAGACAGGGCAAAACTGGTTAGCCTTTGCCGCATGGAAACCTTCGCCCATCCGGACCATGCCGGGCATCAACCGGCGTTCTTTTTGATTCGCGGGCGCACGCGCGCGAATTTCGAAATCCCCGCCCGCGCGGCGGCGCTGGAAGCGGCGCTGCATCGCCTTGGGCTTGCGCCAAGCACGCCCGATGCCATGCCGGTTGCCGCGCTGCACACCATCCATAGCGCGGATTACCTGAGTTTTCTCGCCGAAGCCGCGCGCGATTGGGCGCAGCTTGCCGATGCAGGGCCTGAGGTGGTTGCGAATATGCACCCCTCGCCCGAGATGCTGGCGCAGGGTGCCGCTTCTTCGGATAGCATTGTTGCGCGTGCGGGTTGGTATATGGCCGATGCCGCCTGCCCGATTGGTCCCGGCACCTGGCAAGCGATTCAAGGTGCCGCAGCTTGCGCCTTGGCCGCCGCGCGCGAAGCGGCTGCGGGGCGGAGTGCCTATGCGCTCTGTCGCCCGCCCGGCCATCACGCCTATGCCGCGCGCGCTGGCGGGCATTGCTATGTGAACAACGCCGCACTTGCTGCACAGGCATTGATTGATGCGGGCGCGAAGCGTGTTGCGGTGCTGGATATTGATAGCCATCACGGTAATGGCACCCAGGGCATTTTCTGGGAACGCGGCGATGTGTTGACCATTTCCATCCATGGCGATCCTGATCGCTATTACCCCTGGTTTGTGGGCCGCACGCGCGAACGCGGCGCCGGCGCCGGTGATGGGCGAAATATGAATATGCCGCTTGCCATCGGCACGGGGGATGAGGCTTGGTTGGACGCCATTCGCTACGCCCTGGCCGCGATCCGCGACCATAAAACCGATGCGCTGGTGCTGCCGCTTGGCTTTGATGCGTCCGAACATGAACCGCTTGCTGCGCTGAAAGTGACGGCAGCTGGTTTTGCCCGCGCGGGTGCGATGATTGGGGGGCTCAAGTTGCCCACCGCCATCACGCAGGAAGGCGGCTATAATGTAAATGTTATCGGCGATTTATTGGAAGGCTTCCTGAAAGCCTGGGGAGATGCGGCATGAGCGAGGCGATCCACGCGGCGACGCTGACGCTTGATACCCATGTGGATATCAGATGGCCCGACCCGCCCGATGCCACGCAGGAAACCGATCGCTGCGTTGATTTCCCGAAAATGCAGCGCGGCGGGCTGAAGGCTGTTGTCTTCATCGCCTATACGCCGCAAGGCCCGCGCGATGCTGCCGGCCATCAGGCCGCCGCCGACCGAGCGGAAGCCATGCTGCGCCATATCCGCACGCGTGCTGATGGTGTTACTCGGCACTTCTGCGCCACTGCCGATCAATTGGAAGCAGCGCATCAGGCGGGTGCCCTGGCAGTGCTGAGCGCGGTTGAAAACGGCAATGCCATGGGGCGCGATTTGGCGCGGCTGAAGCTTTGGCGTGATCTCGGCGCGATTTATCTGACGCTCACGCATGATGGCCATAATGATCTGGCCGATGCCGCGCGCCCCAAACCCGCACTTGGCGATGGCACGGCGGAACATGGCGGGCTTTCCGATCTGGGCCGGCAGGCGCTTGCCGAGATGAACCGCATCGGCCTGATCATTGATGTCTCGCACGCCGCGAAGTCTTCCATGATGCAGGCAGCCGAGCTTTCCCGCGCGCCGATTGTGGCGACGCATTCCTGCTGCCGCGCGCTATGCGATCATCCGCGCAATCTGGATGATGAGCAGTTGGACATGCTGCGCGCCGAGGGCGGCCTTGTGCAGATCACCGCCCTTGATGCCTTTCTGCGCCCGCCGGGCGCGGATGGGAAATCCCCCGCCACCATTGCCGATATGGTGGATCATGTGGATTACGCGGTCAGGCGGATTGGGCTTGATCATGTTGGCCTGTCATCGGATTTCGATGGCGGCGGCGGTATTCCCGGCTGGGCCAATGCCGGGGAGACAGCGAACCTGACCGCCGAATTGCATCGCCGCGGCTATGGCGCGCGGGAGATTGATTTGCTCTGGTCCGGCAATTTCCGGCGGCTGATGCGGCGGGTGCAGGGGATGGCTGAAATATAACTTATGGTTGCAATTCGCTGCGGGATGCGCCAATCAAGACGCTATGTCCATCGCCCGCATCGCCACCTTCGCCTTCGCCGGCATCGAAGCCCAGGCGGTCGAGGTACAGGTGCAAATCGCCCCGGGCCTGCCGGCCTTCCTCGTGGTGGGCCTGCCCGATAAGGCCGTTGCGGAAAGCCGGGAAAGGGTGCGCGCGGCCCTGCTCGGCCTTGGGCTTTCCATGCCGCCCAAGCGCGTGCTGGTGAATTTGGCACCCGCCGATATCACCAAGGAAGGCAGCCATTTCGATCTGCCCATCGCACTCGCCGTACTCGCCGCGATGGATGTGCTGCCGCGCGATGAATTGGCGGGCTTCGCCGCGCTTGGTGAATTGTCGCTCGATGGCGCGATCATGCCGGTGGCGGGTGTATTGCCGGCGGCGCTTGGTGCCTCGGCACGCGACTTGGGGCTGATCTGCCCAGCCGTGCAGGGCGGGGAAGCCGCCTGGGCCGGGCAGATTGAAGTGCTCGCCGCACCTGATCTTCCCGCGCTGCTCAATCACTTCAAGGGTGTGCAGGTTTTGTGCGCGCCGGAGGCGCCGAAGCTGGATGCAGCACCGCCTTCTGGCCCCTGCCTTTCCGATGTGAAAGGGCAGGAAACCGCAAAGCGCGCCTTGGAAATCGCCGCGGCGGGCGGGCACAATCTGCTGATGATCGGCCCACCTGGCGGCGGCAAATCCATGCTCGCCGCGCGGCTGCCTGCGCTGCTGCCTGATCTTTCACCGGCTGAGGCTTTGGAAGTGAGCCTGGTGCATTCCATCGCGGGGCTGCTGCAAGGCGGGCGCTTGGTGACGCGCCCGCCATTTCGGGAACCGCATCATTCCGCTTCCATGCCTGCGCTTGTTGGCGGTGGGTCGCGCGCCAAGCCAGGCGAAATCAGCCTCGCGCATCGCGGTGTCTTGTTCCTGGATGAATGGCCGGAATTTCCGCGCCAGGCGCTGGAAGCCTTGCGCCAGCCGATGGAAACCGGGCGCACCACCATCAGCCGCGTGCATTCGCATGTGACCTATCCCGCGCGGTTTCAGTGCATTGCGGCGATGAATCCCTGCCGCTGCGGCTATCTGGGGCAGCCGGGACGCGAATGTGGCCGCGCGCCGCGCTGTGGTGAGGATTATCAGATGCGGCTCTCCGGCCCGCTTTTGGATCGCATGGATATCACCATTGAAGTGATGCCGATTGCGCCCGCTGAATTGGCCCGCGCCCCGGCGGGTGAGGCAAGCACGGCGGTCGCCGCACGTGTGAGGGCAGCGCGTGCGGCGCAACGCGCGCGTTATGGCGCGGATGGCCCGCCGAATAATGCCGAAGCAAGCCTTGCCCAATTGCAGCAGGGCATTGAGGCTGAAGCCGCGACCTTGCTTGAAGTGGCGGCAACACGGCTTGGGCTTTCGTCGCGTGGCCAGGTGCGCAGCCTGCGCGTGGCGCGGACCATCGCTGATCTGGCGGGCAGCGCCATGATCCGCCGCGCGCATATCGCCGAAGCGCTCGCCTTTCGCCATCGCATGCCGGGAAGGGTTGCCGCCTAAAGCGAGGCCTTCGGATCAAGCCGCAGCACATAAGAACGCCAGGGGGCGCGTGCGGCGATACGCTCATAAACTGCGATGGCGGCCTGGTCTGTCTCCGGCACGATCCAGCGCAGATGCGACCAGCCGCGCGCAGCGCCAAGTCCAGCGAGTGCTTCAATCAGCAGCCGCGCCACACCCTGCCGGCGCGCAGCGGGGCCCACAAAAAGATCATCCAAGGCGCCGCAGCGTCGGGCGAAGACGATCTCCGGCAGGTCAAAGAACAGCGCGAAGCCAAGCGCTTCCCCATCACGAAAGGCGGCCAGGATTTCCGCGCGCGGGTCATTGGCGATCAGTTCCAGCATCGCTTTCGGCGTGGCCGGCGCGGCGCCAGCCAGATGCGGCGCCATCTCCGCGCCATAGGCGGCAAGCAAGGGCAAAAGAAGTTGGTGGTCATGCGCCGGCAACAGGCGCGTTTCGAAAGACATCATTCAGGGTCCAAAAGCACCAAGGGCGCCGCATGACTTGCATGCGACGCCCCAGTGCCGGGATCCGGTAGCTGATCAGCTCGCCGGAGTTTCCGCCGGAGCAGCAGCCGGGGCAGCGGCCTTGCGGCGACGCGGCGCGGCCTTCTTCGCGGCGGGCTTCTTGGCAGCAGCCTTCTTCGCAGCAGGCTTCTTCGCAGCGGCCTTCTTCGCAGCAGGCTTCTTCGCAGCAGCCTTCTTCGCAGCCGGCTTCTTCTTCGCAGCAGCCTTCTTCGCAGCCGGCTTCTTCTTCGCAGCAGCCTTCTTCGCGGCGGGCTTCTTCGCAGCAGCCTTCTTCGCAGCCGGCTTCTTCGCAGCAGCCTTCTTCGCAGCCGGCTTCTTCTTCGCAGCCGGCTTCTTGGCAGCGGCCTTCTTCGCAGCCGGCTTCTTTTTCGCAGCAGGCTTGCGCTTGGCCGGCGCCTTCTTCTTCGCCGCGGCCATGGCCATCGCCTGGGCGCGCGGGGTTTCTTCGGTTTCGGTAGTCTCGATGATATCAGTCATCAGAGGATGAATCTCCATGTGTTCCTGTTGAAGGCGTTCATGGGAAGGCAGCGCTGGGCGCGGCAAATTCCCAATTCGAACCCGGGGTACAGCAGGTGGGGTCGGTAATGGCGGCGACGCGCGGATCCCGATGCGCGGACCGACAGGACTGAAAGTCTCCGCGAAGCGCAGCCGCCAACAGCATCACGGCGCGCGGCATTCCAGCGCGGCGTGTTCCCCCTGGCCTCTCTCCCGCCCCTGGCACACGCCGTGATGGCGGCTTGGGGTGGTGTGGAACCCTGATCGCGTGAAGCGAAGAGCCCCTTGAGTCTGCGGTCCATGGACCGTCCTTCCCTGCTGCGGCAATTCTGCCTTGCCGATCGCAGCACCTTCCCGCTTCACCGCGCCTTGCTTCAGGTGATGTACCTGACCTCAGGAGCAATTTTTCGCAGCGTTGAGGCAGTGCGAATCGCGCAAGACAATCGCGCGCAGCGACACGCTATCTGCATCACCATGAGTCGTGTCAACAAAATCCGTCACATCTCGCAAAAAAAAATGCGCGCATCGCATCACGATGCGCGGAGTGTGACATGCATGCCGCGGTTTTACGCCTGGCGGCGCGGCTTCACCATCTCTGAAAAAATGATGAAGACATCTGCAAACTATCGCGCCGAGAGCGGCGGCACCGGGCGCTGTTCCGGCCCCGTGTACCACGAAAGCGGGCGAATGAGGCGATTATCCGCGCCCTGTTCAATCACATGCGCCGACCAGCCCGTGATGCGTGAGGCGACGAAGATCGGCGTGAAAAGCGGGATCTCAAAACCCATCAGGTAATAGGCAGGGCCTGCCGGGAAATCGAGATTGGGGTGGATGTTCTTCTTCTCCAGCATCTCCCCGGCCAGGATGCGGCTGATCTCCATCCAGGTCTTGTCGCCCACAACTTCGGCCATTTTCTCGGCATATTTGCGCATGGTGGGCACGCGGCTATCGCCGGATTTGTAGACGCGATGGCCAAAGCCCATCACCAGCGCCTTATGGTCAAAGCGGCTTTGGATCCATTCCTTCGCCAGCTTCGGGTCGCCAATTTCCTTCAGCGTATGCATCACCGCCTCATTGGCGCCGCCATGCAGCGGCCCCTTGAGCGAGGCAATGCCCGCCGTGATCGCGCCGTGCATATCGGCGCCTGAGGAGGTGACCAGCCGCGCCGTATAGGTGGAGGCGTTGAAGGTATGCTCCGCATAAAGGATCATGGAAACATCGAAGGATTTCAGCACTTCCGGCTGCGGCACCTTGCCCAGGATCAGGTTGAAGACATTCTCGGCAAAGCTATGCGCGGGGTTCGGCGCCACCACCGCTTGGCCACGGGAAGCGCGATAGGCCGCCGCAATCGCCGTTGGGATCTTGGCAAAAAGCCGCTTCGCCTTCCGATATTGCGCGGGCAGGGAGACATCGGCGGTCTCAGGGTCTTCCATCCCCATGAAGGACACGGCGGTGCGGATCGCATCCATCGGGTGCGCATCCTTGGGCATTTCGCGGATCACGCGATGCAGCGCGGGGCTGATCTCACGCTCGGCGGCGGTCTCGGCCTTGAAGGCGGCAAGCTGCTTGGCATTGGGCAATTCGCCTTCCCAAAGCAGATAGGCCACTTCCTCAAAGCTGCAATTCTCGGCCAAATCCTGCACCGCATAGCCGCGATAGGTCAGGCTATTCGTCTCCGGCATCACCTTCGATACAGCAGAGACATCGGCATAGACGCCGACCAGGCCCTTATAGATTTCGGGTTTCGTCGTTTCGTTCATTGGGTTTCTTCCCTTGCTATCCTGGCTTCGGGCCGGCGCGCGCGGCGCCGACCCTGCCTTCCTCACGCAGACTTCAGAAGATACCGGGCTTGCTGTCCAGCAGGCCGCCAGCCGGCAGCGCCACATTCAGCGCGCTGAGCTCGCCCGCCTTCAGCTTGGCCAAATCCTGCACCACTCCCAGGAAGCGGTTGGACTCGCGGGAGGAGATGATGCCATCCGTGATGGTCTGGAACTTGCGGATGTAATCCGCCCGGCCAAAGGGCTTGGCGCCATTCGGGTGGGCATTGGCCACACCCAGCTCATCCACGAGGCGCGAGCCATCCTTGAACAGGATTTCCACGCGCCCGCCGAAGGAAAGCTCATTCGGGTCGCGGGAATGGTATTTGCGGGTCCATTCCGCATCTTCCCGCGTTTCGATCTTGTGCCAGAGCCGGACGGTATCAGCGCGGCCCGCCCGCTTCGGCGCGTAGCTATCCACATGATGCCAACGGCCATCCTGCAGCGCGACCGCGAAGATATACATGATGGAGTGATCCAGCGTCTCACGGCTCGCCTTCGGGTCCATCTTTTGCGGGTCATTGGCGCCGGTGCCGATCACGTAATGGGTGTGATGGCTGGTATGGATGATGATCTTCTCAATCGCTTCCATATCCGCGATCTGCTCGCGCATGCGGAAGGCCAGGTCAATCAGCGCCTGGGATTGGTATTCGGCCGAGTGTTCCTTGGTGTAGGAGTCCAGAATGGAGCGCTTGGGCTCACCCGCTTCCGGCAACGGCACTTCGTAATAGACCGGGCCATAGACATCCTTGCGGTTGGACCGCCCGGACAGCACCCAGGCAATCACGCTGTCTTCACCCTCATAAATCGGCGAAGGCGCGCCTTCACCGCGCATGCAGCGATCCACCGCTTCCACGGCCAGCTTGCCGGCATGGGCGGGGGCATAGGCCTTCCAGGATGAAATCTCGCCCTTGCGCGATTGCCGGAAGGAGACCGAGGTATGGAGCGCCTGCTGGATGGATTGGAACACCACTTCCTGCTTGAGCCCGAGCAGCGTGCCAATGCCAGCCGCCGCCGCAGGGCAAAGATGCGCGATATGGTCCACCTTATGTTCATGCAGGCAAATCGCGCGCACCAGATCAATATGCAGCTCATAGCCAGTGGCAAGGCCACGGATCAGATCACGGCCGGATTTTTCCATGGCCTGCGCGACCGCCAGGATCGGCGGGATATTATCGCCAGGGTGGGAATAATCGGCGGCCAAGAAAGTGTCGTGCATATCCAATTCACGCACGGCAGTGCCATTGGCCCAGGCCGCCCATTCGGGGGAAACCGTGGTGGCCGATTTCACGCCAAATACTTGCGCGCCGCCGGCCTTCTTCGCATGGCCAAGCGCCATACCGCGCGCCGAGACCACCGGGCGGCGGTTGATGGCAGCGATGGCGACCGAGGCATTGTCGATGATCCGATTGATGATCATCTCCTGCACTGGCTTTTCGACCGCGACCTTGTCCACGGCGACTCCGGCCATTTTCCACGCCAATTGATCTTCGCGCTTCAGCAGCGCCTTGGATGGGTGAACTTTGACTGGGTGCAGTTTCATCTGGGGCATTCTCCCTTTGTTGCTGGCAACTTGCCTGATGGGTGATGTTGTGCGCCCATCCTGCGCCATCGTCCAATCCAATTGACGTGGCGCGCTGATAGGTTTTCCGTATGGGCGAAACCGCATTGGACCGAAGATGGATTTTCGCCTGATCCGCCGCCTGGGGCATTTTCTCGCCGTCGCCGAGGAAGGGCATTTCGGCCGCGCCGCCGCAAGGCTTGGCATTTCGCAGCCACCGCTAACGGCGCAAATCCAATTGCTGGAACGCGAATTGGGCGTGAAGCTGCTGGAACGCTCTGGCAAGGGCGCACGCCCAACGCGGGAGGGGGAAGCGCTATTGCCACTCGCGCGGCGTATCGCCGGCAATGCGGCTGATCTGGAAAGCCTCGCGCGCGAATTGCGCCTGGGTCATCACGCGCCGGTGGCCATCGCCTGCGTCACCTCGGCGCTGTTTGATTACCTGCCGCCCATCGTACGCGCCATGCAGGCGGCACGCCCAGAAGCCGCGATTGGCGTGCGCGAAATGGACACCGCCGAGGCTTTGGAAGCGCTGCGTCGGGGCGAAGTTGATCTCGCCTTGCTCCGTTCGGATCGCGATCGCGCGCCGATCAAATTACGGCCCTTGGGGGAAGACAGGCTCGCTGCCGCCTTGCCGGAAGGCCATCCGATCCTGAGCGGGCCTGATCCCTTGCCGCTCGCGGCACTTGCGGAAGCGCCGATGCTGATGCTGCCGCGCGCGATCAGCCCGGCCTATTCGGATGCCATGACAGCGGCCTGCCATGCGGCGGGCTTCACGCCGCGCGTGGTGCGTGAAGTGGGATCGGCCATGGCGCAGCTTGGTTTTGTGGCGGCGGGGCTTGGTGTTGCCTTGGTGTCAGAAGGCATGGCGCGGCTCAATCCGCCCGGCGTCGCCTTTCGCATCCTTGCCGGCCCCATTCGGGGTGTCGGTGTGGCGCTGGCCTGGAATGCGGAGCGGGAGAATGAGGCGACAAGCCTCGCGCTTGAGATCGCCGATGCGCAATTTCCGCCCGTAGCCCTGGCCCGCAACACGGGGCTGCGTTAGCGTCACCCACCGACCAGATGACCCTTGCAGGAGTAGCCCATGCCCGCCACCACCCCTTTTGATCGCGTTATTCGTGGCACATTGGTGCTGCCAGATCGCATCCTGGCCAATGGCTGGATCGCGACGCGCGGCGGGGTGATTGCCGGCATTGGTGAAGGCCCATCACCGGTTGCCACATCCGTCGAGGATTACGGTAGCAAGCTGATCATGCCGGGGCTGGTGGATGGGCATATGCATACCTCATCCTCACGCGGTTGGCCGGGGATTGAGGGCGCTTCCAAAACCGCTGCCGCTGGCGGGGTCACGACTTGCGTTGACATGCCCTATGACGTGCCGCGACCGGTGACGGATGCCGGTATTTTCAAGGAAAAGGTGGAGTATGTGAACCGCCTATCCCATGTGGATATGGCGCTTTACGGCACCATCCTGAAATCGGGCGGTGTGGATGCCATTGCGGGGCTGGCGGAAGCCGGCGCCTGTTCCTTCAAGCTTTCCACCTATGAATATGACCCGGTGCGCTTCCCGCGCATTGACCACCCGACCATGGTCGCGGCCTTTCGGGAAATCGCCAAGACCGGGCTGATGGTCGCCGTGCATAATGAGGATCAGGAAATCGTCGTACGGCTGACCGAGGAAGCCAAGGCGGCTGGCAATACCTCGCCGATCTGGCATTGCCGCACCCGCCCGCCGCTGTGCGAGACCATGGCGGATCTGGAGATTTTTGAAATCGGGCTTGAGACCGGCGCGCATGTGCATATCGCCCATTCGTCCCTCGCACGCGGTTTCGAGATTGCCGAGGTCTTTCGTCGCATGGGCGGCAAGGCATCGGGCGAGGCCTGCCTGCAATACCTTTGTATGACCGAAGAAGACATCATCCGGCTTGAAGGCTTCGGCAAATGCAACCCGCCCTTCCGCACAGCGGATGAGGTGGAACGCATGTGGGGCGCCTTTGCCAAGGGGCAGGTTGCCTATGTTTCGACCGATCACGCGCCCTGGCCGCGCGATCGCAAGACCTATACGGGCGATATCTTCACCGTGGGCGCCGGGCTCACGGGTATGCAAAGCTTCGCGCCCGTGATGTTCACGCTGTTGAAGCAGCGCGGCCTGCCGCCCAGCCTGATGGCGCTTTATTGCGCGGAACGCCCGGCGCGCTTCCATGGGCTTTATCCGAAGAAGGGCGCCTTGCGCATTGGGTCCGATGCCGATCTGCTGGTGATGGAAGAAGGCGACTTTACCTTTGATGCGCAGGATATCCAGGACCAGCAAGATGCCAAATGGTCGCCCTATGATGGCATGAAGGTGAAGGGCCGCGTCGCCGCCACTTGGCTGCGCGGGCAGCAGATTTGGGATGGCAAGCAGGTTCTGGCCAAGCCGGGCGCCGGGCGCTTCGTGCCGCGTCAACACAAGGAAAGCTATGTCGGGGAATAAGGAAAAGCAGCGCCCCGCCGGGCATTGGATCAAGCGGCCACCGCGGCCTTCCAAGCAAGCTGCTCCGCCGCCGCGGCGCAAGCCCGGCCTGGTGCAGGCGATGATCGCGGGTTCGGTTGGGATCATGCTCGGGATGCTGAATGCCGCCGTGACCGGCGCAGGCGGGCTGCCTGACCCCGTGCCGGCAATTGCCGCCGGCATCGGGCTTTGCATTGGCGCCATTGCAACCTGGCGGCTATTTGGCGGCACGCGGCAGGATTTCCGGGATTTGTTTTTCTGAGCCCTGGCTTGCCGCCGCGTAGTGCTAGGCCCATGGAAGGGCTTTGAGTTTCGCAGGGAGACGCGCGATGAATTCCGCAGATTATTATGTAAAGCACCTCGCGGTGGATTTGCCTTTGGCGACGGCCAATAAGATCGCCGATGTCACGCTGGCGACCGGCCGCGCGGCGGGCATGCTGCCGCTGACCGTGGTTGTGCTGGATGCGGGCGGGCATGTTGTGGTGCAAAAGCGCGAAAATGGTTCTGGCATTCTGCGCGCCGAGATCGCGCGCGGCAAAGCCTATGCTGCGCTCGGCATGGGTATTGGCAGCCGCATTGCGCGCGACCGCTTGAAGGAACGCATTGCCTTTCAGGCCGCTGTCGCCGCCGCTTCCGATGGTAAATTCGTCCCCGTACCTGGTGGCGTGCTGATCCTGAATGCCGCCGGTGCCGTGATTGGCGCGGTTGGCGTCAGCGGCGATGCCTCTGACCGCGATGAACATGCGGCGTGCGAGGGCATCAAGGCCGCTGGGCTTGCGTCCCACCCCGATGCGGCGGTGGAGAATTGGCGTGATGCTGCCTTGTAGGGTTACGCGCCGCACGGCGCTGCTCGGCGCTGGCGCGGCGCTGATCGCGGGCACAGCGCGGGCGCAGGAGGCTTTTCCCTCCCGCCCGATCCGCATGATCATCCCCTTCCCCGCCGGTGGCCCGACCGATGTCTATGCGCGGCTTTATGCTGAGCGCTTGGGCCGCGAATTAGGCCAGCCGGTGGTGACGGAAAATCGCGGCGGTGCGGGGGGTGCCATTGGGTCGCTCGAAGTCTCCCGCGCGCGGGCTGATGGTTATACGATCCTGTTTGGCACGGCTTCGACCCATGCACTGTATCCGCTGGTGACGCGCCAGCCGCAATTTGATGTGGTGCGGGATTTCACGACCATTGCGGAATTGGGCGGCGGGCCGCTTTGTTGGCTGGCGCATCCTTCCCGCCCCGCAACGCTCCGTTCCTTTCTGGACGCGGCGCGCAACGCCAATCCACCGCTTTCCTATGGCTCACCTGGTAGCGGGACCATGATGCATCTTGCCACTGAATTGCTGAAGCAGCAGGCGGGCGGCGTTGCCATCACCCATGTG
>Ga0172372_10002560_pt1 | contig 27551 bp, 20 predicted proteins | sample LakKiv5m_2_FD_114544 | JGI IMG/M metagenome (GOLD analysis project Ga0172372, IMG submission 114544) | Freshwater microbial communities from Kabuno Bay, South-Kivu, Congo - kab_092012_9.5m | ecosystem: Environmental > Aquatic > Freshwater > Lake | place: Democratic Republic of the Congo...
CACGTCGAGGCCGCGCCGCACGCTGGAGCGCAGGTGCGCGCTGCCGGCGATGAGGTCGCATTGATAGACGTAGTAGGGGCGCACGCGGCAGATGAGGAGCTTCTGCACGAGCGCCTTCATCACGATAGGGTCGTCGTTGACGTGCCGCAGCAGGACGGATTGGTTGCCGAGTGGAATGCCGGCGTCGGCAAGGCGGCCGAGGGCGTCGCGGACCTCGGTGGTCAGCTCGCGCGGGTGGTTCGTGTGGACGCTGATGAAGAGCGGATGAAACTGCCGGAGCATCGCGCACAGCTCGGGCGTGATGCGCTGCGGGAGGAAGAGCGGGATGCGCGTGCCGATGCGGAGGAACTCGATGTGTTTCAACGCGCGCAGGCGGCTGAGGAGATACTCCAGCTTCTCGTCGCTGAAGAGGAGCGGGTCGCCGCCGGAGAGCAGCACGTCGCGGATTTCGGTGTGTTGGGCGATGTAATCAATCTGCCGGTCGAATTCCGGGTGGAAGTCGTAGCCGCTGGCGTTGCTGACGAGGCGCGAGCGCGTGCAGTAGCGGCAGTAGGCGGCGCAACGGTCCGTGACGAGGAAGAGCACGCGGTCGGGATAGCGGTGGACGAGTCCCGGCACGGGCGAATGCGCATCCTCGCCGCACGGATCAGACATCTCCCACGGCGCGGTGCTCGTCTCCTCCAGCCGGGGAATCATCTGCCAGCGGATGGGGCAATGCTCGTCGTGCGGGTCAATGAGGTTGAAGAAGTGCGGCGTGATGGCCATCGCCAGCTTGCTGCGGGAGAGGATGGCCCCGGCGCGTTCCTCGCGGGTGAGCGTGGGGAGGAGTTCTTCGAGCCGCTCGACGGTGGAGACGCGGTGCTTGAGCTGCCACTTCCAGTCATTCCAATCGGCGTCGGGCACGTTGGCCCAGTGGCGACGTCCGGCGGGGTGGAATTCCTTGAGTTGTTGGAGCCGCTGGTCCGGGGGCGGCTCCTCGCCGCCCGCCTCTACGAAGTCCCGTGACATGATGGGCGGACTATAAAAGCGAAGTCCGGCGAGTCAAGGGGGGCACCCGACGGCAGCCGCCGGCTCTGGTTTTGGTCAGGGTTGCCAAGTTGTGCGCAGAGTGGGATTATCCCCGCATGACTGTAATCGCCGATGACAAAGGCCGGGTGCAATTGCGACGCTGGCAGGTGCAGCCGGGAGACGTGTGGGACGTGGAGGCGCAAAGCCCGCGCCGACTGGTGCTCACCAAGCTGGAGCGTCCCCAGCCACAACGCAGCTTGTTGGAGCATCTGCGGAGTCTGGCCGGGCTGGAACTGCCCAGACGCGCCGTCCACTGCCCGCCCCGCATATGAGCTACCTGCTGGACACCAACACCGTTTCCGAACTGACCAAGCCGGTGCCTGACGAACGGTGTGTCGCGTGGATGGAGACGCACAAGTCGGATTGCGCGCTCTCCGCCGTGACGCTCGGGGAACTCCGCTACGGTTTGGAGCGGCTGCCGGAGGGAAAGAAACGGAAAGCGCTGGCGCGGGCCTTTGATTTCCTCTGTGAGGATTACGCGGAACGGTTCCACGCCTTCGACGGGCCGGCGGCGGTGGAGTGGGGCCGCTACGCGGCGGAATTGGAGCGGGATTTCGGCGCGGACTGGTGGAAACAGTTTGATTATCGCGACACGCAGATTGCGGCCATAGCCCGGCAAAACGGCCTGAAGGTCGTCACGCGCAACGCGAAGCACTTCCCCGGCGTGGCCACGGTCAACCCGTTTGCCTGAGGCGCAACAATACCTCTCGCTCCCCGCCCTTTCCCTGCTATTCTCGGCCAGTCGCTTCGACGCAGCATGACACCCAGACTGTTTTCTGAACTCGGCCTGTCCCCGGAAATCCTCAAGGCCATAGACAAGCTCGGCTTCGAGCAGGCCTCGCCCATCCAGGCGGCGGCCATCCCCGTCCTGCTCACCGGCAAGGACATCGTCGGCCAGTCGCAGACCGGCTCCGGCAAGACCGCCGCCTTCGCCATCCCCGCCATTGAGAAGACCGACCCGGCCAACCGCGCCGTCCAAGTCCTCATCCTCTGCCCCACGCGCGAACTCGCCGTGCAGGTCTGCGAGGAGGTCCACAAGCTCGCGTTCTTCAAGCGCGGCATCAGCGCCCTGCCCATCTATGGCGGCCAGTCCTACGACCGCCAGCTCCAGGGCCTCCGGCAGGGCGCGCAGATCGTCATCGGCACGCCGGGCCGCGTGATGGACCACATGGAGCGCGGCACCCTGCGCCTCGACGCCGTGCGCACCGTCATCCTCGACGAGGCCGACGTGATGCTGAACATGGGTTTCCGCGAGGACATCGAGTTCATCCTCCGGGCCACGCCGTCCGCGCGGCAGACGGTATTTTTCTCCGCCACAATGCCCCGGCCCATCCGCGAGTTGATCGAGACGCACGCGAAGTCGCCGGAGAGCGTCCGCATCGAGCAGCAGGCCCTGACGGTGCCGACGGTCGAGCAGGTCTATTTCGAGGTGGACCGCCGCTGGAAGGTCGAGGCGCTCACGCGGCTCATTGATGTCAACGACCTCAAGCTCGGCATCGTCTTCTGCAACACCAAGCGCATGGTGGACGAACTCGTCGAGCACCTGAACACGCAGGGCTACTCCGCCGAGGGCCTCCACGGCGACATGAGCCAGAACCTCCGCGACCGCGTGATGAACAAGTTCCGCAAGTCGGGGCTGAAGTTCCTCGTCGCCACGGATGTGGCCGCGCGCGGCATTGACGTGGACGACATCGAGGTCGTCGTGAACTACGACCTGCCCTACGACCCCGAGGATTACGTCCACCGCATCGGCCGCACGGGCCGCGCGGGCCGCAGCGGCATGGCGTTCACCTTCGTCTCGGGCCGCGACTTTTACGCGCTGCGGAACATCGAGCGGTTCACGCGCTCCCGGTTGGAACGCGGCTTCATCCCCAGCCGCGACGAAGTGGACGAGGCCCGCGCGAACGTGCTGCTGGAAAAAGTCCGCGCCACGCTCGAAGGCGGCGAGTTCGACCGCCAGGAGCACGCCGTCGAGCGCCTCCTCGAAGAAGGCTACGACACTACGGACATCATCTCCGCGATGCTGCACCTGCTCGGCGGCGGCGAAGCCCCCGAGCCGCGCCGTGAGCCAGCCGCGCCGCGCGACGCCGCCCGGCCCGCTCCCCAAGCCGCAGGCGACGCGGACGTTCCCGCCCCGCGTGCCGCGAAGCCAACCGTTCCGCAACGCGCCGGGAGCAGGAGTGTCCCCGCCCCGGCCCCCGGAGCGCCGGTGTCCAACCCGCGCGTTCCCGCGTCGGCCACCGCCAAACCCATCAAACACGCTGCCCCAGCTCCTGCGTTCGAGCCGCGTGCGCCAGTTGCGCCACCCGCTCCCGCCGTTCCTCCCGCGCAAGCCACAACTGCTCCGGCGGCTTTGGAGTGCGGCGACTCGTCACCGTCGGACTCCACTGCCGCTTCGGTTGACTCCGCCGCGCCCGTTTCCAGCAAGTCCGAGCAGGTTCCGCATGACCCGCTCCTGCTGTCCGCCGACGGCGACAAGTCGCCTGCGGAGAGCGGCGGGAACTCGCCGCACGCCATGACTGCGGCGCCCGCCGTCACTTCCGCCCCGGAACCGGCCGCGCCCCCCGCGCCCGTTGCTCCGGCGCAACCCGCCGTGCCTTCCGCCGAGCTTTCCCTCCCGACCGCCGCGCCCGCGCCCGAGCGGCCGCCCTACCGCAAGACCACCATTCCCAAGAAGGAATTCCGCGCGCAGTTCGACCGCCCCGCCGAGCGCCGCCCGTTGCGCCGCGACTACGACCAATACGAGGATCAGCCTTCCGAACGCCCACGCCGCGATGACTTCGGCCCCGGCCCCGCGCCGCGTCGCCCCGCCAGCCGCCGCACGCCGGAGCAGATGGCCCGCCTGTGGATGAGCGTGGGCGCGCAGCACGGCGTGGCACCCGGCGACGTGGTCGGCTGCATCCTCGGCGAGACCGGGCTGCCCTCCGGCACTGTCGGCGTGGTGGACATCCGCGAGCGGCACACGTTCGTGGACGTGGCGGCGGACGCGGCCAACGCCATCATCACCAAGCTCAACCGCACTGCCATCCGCGGCCAGCGCCTCAAGGTGAAGTTCGCCTGAAGCCCTGCCGGCGATTTGCCATCGCCGCCTGCCCGCTCATACCAACTCGCCATGAGTTTTGGCGGCTTGGCTGAACCTCGTCGGAGCCGTTCTCCCTCACCCCGGCCCTCTCCCGCTGGGAGAGGGCCGGGGTGAGGGAGAACGCGCGCCTTGAACAGCAAAGTGCCAATCGTCTTTGGCAATCAGCATCACCCCGCCCGCCCTGCGCGCAGCAGGTTGTTCCCGTAAATCTGGAGGATCAGTTCCGACGCCAGCCGGCCGGACTCGGCGGGCACCGCCGGCTCGCGCCCCGTGCGGACGGCCTCGGCGAAGTCGCACAGGATCGCCTCGTGCCCGGCCGTGTCCGTGACCGCCGCGCTGGTCGCGCCGTCATGCACCTCGAACTTCCGCTCCGCCGGGTTCGGCACGCCCGCGATGCTCCAATGCGTGATGCGGTCGTTCTCCGTCACGATGGACCCGCCGCTCGCGTGCAGCTCGAAGCGCGTGGGAAAGCCGGGCTTGCACGCCGTCGAGGCGCAGAACGTGGCGATCATCCCGTCCGGGTAATGCAGCAGCGCCGCGCCGTGGTCCTCCACCTCGATGTCGTGGACGAACCGGTCGCACAGGCTCACCACGCGCGCGGGCAGGCCGAAGAACCAGCAGAGCAAATCCGCGTTGTGCGCGGCCTGCTGCGTGAACGCCCCGCCGCCATCCACCGCCACCGTCCCGCGATACGCGCCCGACCGGTAATACGCCGCGTCGCGCCAGAACTTCACCTGCATGTCCGCCGCGAACACGCGCCCGAGGCGGCCGGCGTCGAGCAGTTGCTTGATCGCGCGGTTGTCCGGGCTCATGCGGCGCTGGTAGGTCACGGCCAGCTTCACGCCCGCCTCGCGGCACGCACGCATCATCCGATCCATCGCGTCGCGCGAGATTTCGAGCACCTTCTCGGTGAGGACGTGCTTGCCCAGCGCGGCGGCCTCGATGGCTCCCTGATGATGCAGGCCGTTGGGCGTGGTGAGCACCACCGCGTCGAACGGCACATCCACCGCCGCCAGCGACGGGAAGACGCCCACGCCCGCCGGCAAGTCCTCCGGCCGCCGCCCGCTGCGCGAGACCACGCCAGCGACGGCGAGCGCCGGCTGATTGGCGATGGCCTGGAGATACGTGCGGCAGATGTTGCCGGATCCGACGACGACGAAGCGAAACGGAGAATGCGGTTGCACGCGCCCGGTGTAGCCGAACGGCCCGTCCCCGTCGCGGTCAAACGAGTGAATTCGCCAGCCGCACGCGCACGAGCAAATCATTCAATGCCGCGCGTGTTTCGGCGCTGGGGGCTTCCGGCAACGGGCTGGCGTCGTGCGCCGCCTGCAAGGCGCCGCGCAGCCGCTGATACTCCGCCTCGTGGACGGCGAGATCCGCGTCCGGCAGCGTGGACTGCTCCGGGCCGGCGAGCTTGCGGGCGATGAGGTCCGGGATGAACGGCAGGCGGAACTCCTCGTTCAGCGTGACGAGGTTCGCCTCCACCGCGCCCGTGCGCATGAGGTGGATGCCCGTGAGCAGCACGCGATAGACGTAGAGCAGCGGCTTCACCCGGCGCGGCGACTCCTTCAGGAACAGCTTCCACTGCGTCTCCGCGAAGCCGAAGTAGTGGTGCGAGTGGTGTTTGGTAATCACCCCGGTAGCAGCCGACGTGAGGAAGCTCCGACCTATCCCGGTTTCAGTGAGAGCCTCGTTACCTCGGCTGCTACCAGCATTGAGTCTCGCACGACAAATCTCCTTCAACTCCTCGTGCTCCGGCGTGGTGTGGACGATGAGCGGCGAGAAAAGCTGCTCCAGCACATAGCCGTTCTTCTTGAGCAGGAGGCCGAGGAACTTCCGCACGTCATGGCTCACGATGTCCATCTCCAGCCCCTCGATGACACGCGAGCACTCGACGGTTTCGTCCTTCAAGTCCAGCCCGACGACCCGTTCCAACGGCAGCACATGCGCGCCGCGCAGGTCAAAGTCCGAGTCCGGCGACGGAAAGCCGTAAAGGTGCGCGCCGCTGATGGTGGCAAACAGCAGCGGATACGGCTGCGCGGCGACGATGCGGTAGAGGCGGGGGTCGATGGTCATAACTCCAAAAAGGACTTATGATTGGCTTCTATCAGGCGCTTTTCGCAATAAGTAGACAGACAAAGCGCCAGCCAAACCGACAACCATTTCCGCCTCGTCGTAAGCAGATGGCTTACCTTCCAAGACATGGCGGCCATACTGTGAAGAGTATCCCCACAATTTCTCTACAATTGAGCTGACGGGTTGTGGGAAGACAGCAGAGTTCTTCTTTACCCAATCCCCCAACGTCAATTTTGAATCCCCAGTTACATCCTTCGCGATGCATTCAAGTGCAGCCATTGCATGTTGAATTGCCCCGGTCACTTCTGGATCAGGTCGTCGTGAGAGGTCATGTAAAGCTTCCTTGAGCTCTTGCCGTGCTACTTCACGCCCTGATTTTGCGGTCAACTCGACGGCTTGATGAACAAACTGTTCGAATACTTCCGGACCGCGCACCTGAATCTTGCCCTCGCTTAATTGCCAGCCGACACCCTTCTGCCTAAACGCTCGATTGATCGCGGCCTCAAAATCCGCCGCCGTATTGTCCATTTGGATGTCCCATACCTCAGTTCCACCGGATCGACGTTGTGCGTAAAGCCACTCAATCAAGTCGTAAACATTAAACCATGGAGCACCTGACAGCAGATTTCGAACTTCAACGTCGATGTTTGGGAATTCGGACCAATTGTTTCGGTCAGCGGTCTCAAGTAACAGCCTGCAAAGGAACGATCGCAGTTCACTCGGTTCGAATTTGGCTTCGTAGGCGAGATGGACCACCAGATCACGAAGCCACTGTGGCGCATCGTGGCGCACCGAGATTTCAGCGTCAGGCAGTCCGTAGCCATGTCGTTGAGAAAAGTTGCTCATAGTTTGAGAATCAATAGATCACCACCTATTACCAGCAAAACTACTTTGTTCGCTCGCGATTCAGACTTCATAGATTCCTCGCCATTTCTCGCCTTGCCTTGATGAGGAATCGATTCGCCGCCTCGTAGTCTGGCCGCTCGGGCAGCTTGGTTTCAGCCAGGGCTCGTTCGAAGTCGCGGTGCAGTTCCTTCCGCCAGGCGTCCACATCCGCCCACGGCACTTCGCCGCGTTTGACGGCGAGCAGGCGGTCGCGGTGCGCCTCGACGCGCACGGGCACGCGGCCCTCGCGCAGCGTGGCCGCACCGGTGAGCAGCAGCCGCAGCAGGTGCATGGCGTGCTTGCAGCGGACTTCGCCACGCGTGCGCAGGTCCTGCTCCATCTTCTTGAACTGGCTCATGGCGTAGCCGTTGAACGTCTGGAAAATCATCTGCGAGAGGAAGCGGTCGCGCAGGGCCAGCAGTTCCTCCCCGAGCGGCGTGACCTTCTCCACCAGCGGCGTGTGCAGGCATTCGAGGATGTTCGGGTTCGCCTTGAGCGCCATGCCGAGAAACTTCTGGAGCTCCCAGTAGCAGCTTTGCGCGGCGTTGTCCTCGAACTGCTCGGGCGCGCCGAAGAGCGACCATTGCAGCTCGGCGGGCGCGAGATAGACGCCGCGCCGGTCGGTGTCGGAATCGTCGTGGTCCAGCCCATACGCGCGCGAGCCGACGACGCAGCGGTAGATGATGAACTGTTCGAGGTCGAAGTCCGCCGCCGGCCCAGCCTCCCCGAGGCGGTCCTTGAAGTGTTTCAGCACTTCGAGCTGGGCGCGCTCCAGCGCCTTCTCGAAACCGTCCGGGAAGCGGACGAGGAACAACGTCTGGTCGCCCGTGGGCGTGCGCGTGACCACGCCCACGGCCCCGCGCGGATGCACGAGCGAGTGGTTCGTGCCGCGCACTTCGACGAGGGACACGACCTGCGTGCCGGCGGAGATGTTAGCGGGCTGGTGGGACATTGGCTGGCGGGTTTCTACCGGGTTTGTGGCGGGAGGGCGAGCGCGGAGGCTCGTCCGTCCCGATATCGTGTGACACAGAGTTCCAATGACGGCCGGAAGCGACCTGTGGGCAATTGCGTCGCCTTCTCCCTTCGCGGAGCGAGGGGAGAAGGTGGCCGCAGGCCGGAGGAGGGGTGCGGCTACCAACGCCCACGCGGCCAACCCCTCACCCCGGCCCTCTCCCCTTGCTGCGCAAAGGGAGAGGGAGAGGCCGTCGCTTCGTGGCCGCTTTGAATCAAAGCGCATGGCGATTTGGTTTGAGACTCCTCACGTCGTCTCCTACGCCGTGTGTTCCTTCACGAACAGTTCCCAGTCCGCGATGCCGTGGGCGTTGCGGATGAGGGCGGTCACGGGGAGTTCTTTTGGCGCGCGCGGGACGGTGAGCAGGCGCAGGCCGGCCTCGTGCGGGAGGCGGTCGGCCTTGCGCTGGTTCACGTCCTTCGCGGACCAGACGAGGTTTTCCCAGGTGTCGCGGCCGCCGCGCGAGCGGGGCAGGACGTGGTCGAGGCTGCCCTCGTCGGGGCGCAGCGCGCGGCCGGTGTATTGGCAGCGGTCGCCGTCGCGGGCGCGGATGGCGCGGGCGGAGAGCTTCGGGCGCTGCTTGGGCACCTTGGCGAAGTTCACGGCCACGATGACGGTGGGCACGCGCACGGGGCCGCGCACGGTGCGGACCACGGCGTCGCGCTCGCGGACGGGCAGCGCGAGCCACTCGTCCCAGCGCACGGGATGGAGGTTGGAAACGCGGAGCGCGGAAGGCGGAGCGCGGAACGGGTCGGCCTCCGGCCCGTCGGCGAACTCGATGTCGAGCGCGGTGGCGGCGCCGGCGGCCATCTGGCAGAAGGCCTCGGCGGGCGTGTGCACGCCGATGGCCTGCCAGTGGCGGTTGAGGACCAGGACGGTCGCGCGGTTCAGGATGTCGGTCATAGGTCGTAATGCGTAATGCGTAAAACGTAAGGCGTAAGGCGGACGGCCATCGGCGGCCCTTACGGTTTACGCATTACGTGTTACGCGGTCGGTGTTTGTTCTTTGTTGAAAGGTGGGTTGCCCGCGGATGGCGCGGAGGAGAAGTCCCGCAGATTCAAGGCGACCGCAGATGGGAATGCCTTCATCGGTGGCCGACTTGAATCTGCGGGAATCGTTCCTCGGACATCGCCTGTCCGGGCGGAAAACTTTTCCCAACTTTGCCGCTTGGCGGTCGGCCGCGCGGGGCTACGCTGGCCGATGCCAGATGAACCGGCTCAACCGCATCCTGCACGTGGACGGCGACAGTTTCTTCGCCAGTTGCGAAATCGCGCTGGAGCCGAAGCTGGAGGGGCGGCCGGTGTGGGTGGGCGGCGGGCGGCGCGGGGACGGCATCGTCATTGCGGCGAACCGGCTGGCGAAGAAGTTCGGCATCGAGACGGGCATGGCGTGCTTCGAGGCCAAGGCGCGCTGTCCCAAGGGCGTGCTGTGCCGGCCGCATTACGACGAGTATCGGCGGCTCTCGCACGAGATGTTCCACATCCTGGAGCAGTATGCGCCCACGCTGGTGCCGGTCTCGATTGACGAGGGTTTTCTCGACCTCACCTCGATGGACCAGCACGTCTGGCGCGACACGACGCCGATGGATTACCTGCGCGGCATCGGCGAGCGCATCCGGCGCGAGGTGAAGCTGCCGGTGTCCGGCGGGCTGGCGAATTCGGCGAAGCTCGCCAAGCTCGCCACCGACGCGGGCAAGCCGGGCTTCCTCGAAGTCGCGCCCGGCACGGAGAAGGAATTCCTCAAGGACCGGCCCGTGCGCGAGATGTCGGGCATCGCAAAGCGCCGTGAGCGCGCGCTCTCCGCGCTCGGCGCGAAGACGTTTGGCGACGTGGCGGCGCTGCCGTCCATGCTGCTCAAGCAGGCGTTCGGCATCTGGGGCCAGCAGCTCTGGCTCTTCGCCAACGGCCAGTGGAACGAGCCATTGCTGCTCGAAGTGAAGGATCGCACGACGATCTCCAGCAGCACGACGCTGCCCCACGACGAGACGGACTACGAGGCGGCGCTGACGTTCACGTTGAGCGAGGCGACGCGGCTGGTCGGCCAGCTCCGGCGCGAGCAGTTGCAGGCACGCGAGCTGGGGCTGACGGTTCGTTTCTGCGACTTCACCGAGACGGGCAGCAGCCACCGCTTTCAGCACGCGCAGTTTCAAAACTCGGTCATCAACCGCGTGGTGGAGGAAATGTTCCGCGACCTGATGAGCCGCGAGTGGAAGCCGGTGCGCCAGATCAGGCTGGCCTTCTGGAACCTGAAGCGGCTCGACACACAGCCGACGCTCTGGGGCACCACGCACGCCGAGCGCTGGGGCGCGCTGGACGAGGCCGCGCACAAGCTGAACACGGTCTTCGGCCAGCCGGACAAGCCCGCGCTGATGACCGGCGCGCAGCTCGCGCTCCGCCGGGTGGACAAGGCGCACGAGAACCCGAAGGCGAAGTGCCCGTTCGTCCCGCAGCGCGAGATGGTGAAGAAGCTCTGGGGCACCGACGCCGACCCGCTGGTGAACAAGGGCCAGTGGGAAAAGCAGCTCGCGCGGGTGAGCAAACGGGCGCAGTTCAAGCACTGACGAGGGGCGCGGGATGCCAAGCCGCGCGCGCCGTCGCCCCAAAAACATCGGCAACAATCAGTTGAAAAGTCCGCGTTGAATCGCCATATAATCCCTTTGAAACAAGGCTTTTCAAGGCATTCAACATCGGCAATACTATCGGCAAAAATGCCCTCCCGACGCCTCTTTGACCACCCTTCCGACTTCGAGCCGCTGCTGCCCGAGGACCGCGATGGCCGGCTGGCCGCGCTGGGGCTGGAGCTGCTGCGCCGGGCGGAGCGGCTGCGGGGCACGCTGCATCCCGTCACTCGCCGGGGCGTGGCCGCGCTGGTGCGTTCGATGAACAGCTATTACTCGAACCTCATCGAGGGGCACCGGACGATGCCGCGCGACATTGACGCGGCGCTGGCCCACAAGTTCTCCTCCGACCGCAAGCGCCGCGCGCTCCAGCAGCTTCACCTGGCCCACGTCGAGACACAGGGCTGGATGGAAGCCGCCGTGGACACGATGCCCGCCGCGCAAATCTGTTCCGGGGAATTCCTCTGCCGGCTGCACCGGGAATTTTACGAGCGCCTGCCTGCCGCGCTGCGCGAAGTCGAAGGCCACGACGGCAAGGCCAGCCCGGTTTCGCCCGGCGAGGTTCGCGAGTCTGAAGTCAGCGTCGGCCATCACGTTCCTCCCGCCAGCCGGCATCTGTCCGCGTTTCTGTGCCGCTTCGCCGACTTCTACGGCCCGCTCGTGCAGGCTACCCCGCAGGGGTTCGTCGCCTTGGCCGCCGCGCACCACCGGCTCGCGTGGGTGCATCCGTTCCTGGACGGCAATGGCCGCGTGGCACGGCTTTGCACGCAGGCCTGGCTGCGCAAGGCCGAGGCGGATGGCGACGGGCTGTGGACGCTGGCGCGGGGCTTCGCGCGCCGGCAGGCCGACTACCGCGCCGCGCTCGCCCGGGCGGATGAGCGGCGGCTCAACGACTTTGACGGGCGCGGCTATCTCTCCGAGCGCCATCTGGCCGGGTTCTGCGAGTTCACGCTGAACACCGCGCTGGACCAGCTTGATTTCATGCGCGGGCTGCTCGGCCTCGACGGGTTCGGCCGCCGCATCGTCGGCTTTGCGGAGCGCGAGGAGTCAGCCGGCGGGCTTCCGTCCGGCAGCGCGCCGGTGCTTCGCGACATTTTCCTGCGCGGCGAAATCCCCCGCGGCGAGGTGGCGCGCATCGCCGGTGTTTCGCCCCGCACCGGCCAGACCGTCACGCGGGAACTGCTCCGGCGGCGTCTGATTCTCTCCGATTCGCCCAAGGGCGTCATCCGGCTCGGCTTTCCCGCCGACGCGGCCGGGCATTACTTCCCCGACTTGTTCCCGGCCGGCGCGGAGTGATTGCGCGACGCCGGCCGCGCCGCGTGAACTCCCCGCTCGCCAAGGCCGGCGGGCTTCGGAATAGTCCCGTCATAGCCCACTCCCGCCGATGAACGTCCGCGAAAAAACGATTACCCAGGCCCGCGCCGGGTTTGCCATTTTGCGCCCGTGAACTTTGACCAACCGCCACTCGCGCCCTCGCGCGCGGAAAGGAGCGTCCCATGACCGCCTTCATCGTCTTCTGCCTCGTCATCGCCGTGGTCGTGCTGTTTGCGCGGATCAGCTCGCTGAACGAAACCAATGAACTTCACGCGAACGAACTGCGGGCACTGAGCCGGCGCTTGACGGAATTCCAAGCCGCTCAGAAAGCCGCGCTGAAAGCTCAAGTCGCGGTGGTGTCGCCGCAGATGCAGCCGGAAGTAGCTCCAGAGTCGCCCCCGACTTCGGACACCACCTGGACAATCGTCACGCCTCCTCCGCCTCCGGAGCCGGAACTGGTCCCGCTGCCCATCGAAGCGCCGATGGTGAGCGCGCTGCCCGTCCAGCCGGAACCCATCGTCCCGATGGAGATTGGCGAGCTTGCCCCGGCCACGCCGCCGCCGCTGCCTCCACCCCTGCCACCGCCAGCGCCGGCCGTTCCCGCCTACTTGCGGAGCGCTCCGACCCCGGAGCCGGAGCCGAGCTTGGAAAGCATTTCCGCAAAGCCTTCCAGCCAGCCGCCGGCCGCTCTGCCGGAGCCGCCGCAATCCTTCGAGCTGCGGCTGGGCACCTACTGGTTCGTGCGCGTCGGCGTGGTGATTCTGCTCACGGGCTTTGTCTTCCTCGCGAACCTCGCCTACCGGCAAATCGTCCCGCAGCTCGGGCCGGCCGGGAAAATCGCGCTGCTCTATGTCGGCAGCGCGGCGCTGCTCGGCGCGGGCGCGTGGCTCCAGCGCCGGCAGGCGAAGGAATCGCTCCGCAACTTCGCGCACGTCCTGCTCGCGGGCGGGCTGGGCGCGGTCTATTTCACGACCTACGCGGCGCACCACTACGAGCCGCTGCGCGTCATCGGCAGCGCGGTGCTCGACGGCGCGCTGCTGCTGGGCTGGGCCGGCTTCATCGTGTGGCTGGCCGACCGCAAGAAGTCCGAAACGCTCGCGCTCTTCGCGCTGGGGCTGGGCTTCTACACGGCCGTGGTCACGCGCGTCGGCACGTTCACGCTGGCGTCGAACCTCGTGCTCACGATTGCCACGGTGTTCTTCCTCGTGCGCAACCGCTGGGCGCACCTCACGCTCGCGGGCCTCGCGGCGAGCTACGGCGGCTTCGCCTTTTGGCGCTTCTTCCACGACGGCCAATGGCTGCTCGGCGCGCCGCGCGAAGACCTTTGGCTGGCGCTCGCGTTCCTCGCCGGCTACTGGCTGTGCTTCACGGCGGCAACTTTCCTGGCGGAAGGCGACACGCTCGCGGACCAGCGCCGCGCGGCCTTCCTCAGCGCGAACAACGGCGCGTTCTTCGCGCTCGCCGTGCTCTCGATGGCCGCGCACCGAGGCGGGCGGCTGTGGGAATTCTGCGTCGGGTTCGGCGCGGTGCTGCTGGGCCTCGCGGCGCTCGCGCGGGCGCGGCTGCCGCAGGAGCCGGCCGTGCGCGCGGCCTACGTCACGCAGGGGCTGCTGCTGCTCACGGTGGGCCTCATCCTCAAGTTCACCGGGCATCAGCTTGCGGTGCTGCTGGCGGCGGAAAGCGTCGTGCTGCTCACGCTCGGGCTGCGGCAACCGAGCCGCCTGCTGCGCGCAGGCGCGTTTGTCGCGGCCGGGCTGGCGGTGGGCTGGCTGGTGCTGACGGCCCGGCCGGCGGATTCGCCGGTGCTGGGCCTCGGCGTCACGGCGCTGCTGCTGTTCAACGCGTGGTGGATGGGCCGGCACGAAGACCCGGCGGACGCCGCGCTGCTGCGGGCGCGCACGGCGGTCTTCGCGGTGCTCGCGCTGGTCGCCGGCGGGGCGACGCTCATGCAGCACGTCGCAACGCCGTGGGTGCCGGTGTGGCTCGCCGGCGCGGCGGTGCTGCTCACGGCCTCCGTTCATTGGCTCCGCACGCGCGAGCTGACGTTGTTCGGGCAGGGCTACCTGTTCGTGGCACACTTTTACTGGCTGTTCGGCAGCGGCGGCTGGGCGGAAATGCCCGCGTGGCGTCCGGTGCTGCTGCTCGCGGCCACGCTCGCGGTGCTGCACTGGTGGACGCGGCAAACCGTCCTCGGCGGCCGCACGCTGGCCGAAACTTTTGAGACCGGCTGCGCGTTTGCGGTGGCCGGGCTGCTTTACTCGTGGCTGCACGCGCATTGCACCGCGCCGCAATGGCTCGTCGCGTCGAGCGCGCTGGCCCTGGGCGTGACCAGCTACGGCGCGACCACGCGCGCGTGGCGGCTGGCGGCGACGGGCCAGGTCTTCACGCTCGTCGCGGTGATGAACTTCGTCCGGCACATCGCCGAATCGCGCGGCGACGACTGGGCCGTCGCGCTGGCCCCGGTGGTCATGCTCGCGCTGACGGCGGGCGCGACCGCGTGGGCGATGCAGCGCTGGGCCGACAAACTCTCCGACGACACGCGGAACACTGTGGGCGTGGGCGTGGCGCTCTACTTCTGGGCCGCGTTCGTGATGCTTGTGGTGATGGTGTTCAGCTACGTGCCCGCCGGGCAACGTCCGTGGGTGTTTGCGTTGGGCGGTGGTGGGTTGTTCGCTTTCGCCGGCTGGCGGCGGCTCGCGCAACCGCTGCTGGCGAGCGGCTTTTCCATCGGCTTCGGGCTGCTGGCGCTGCTGGCTCCGGGCGTGGCGAAGGACGATTTGCTCACGGTGCCCAACCTCTTCGCCGTGCTGCTGCCGCTGGTGCTGCAAGCCATCGCGCGCCGCGCGCCGGAACGCTTCCTGATGCTGGGCAGCACGCACGCGGCGGTGGTGCTGGTCGCGGGCGGCTTCCTGTGGCTGCACCTCACGCGCTGGTTGCTGCCGGAGCGCGACGGTCAATTTCTCACCCTCGCGTGGTCGCTGCTCGGGCCGGTGTTTCTCGCGGCGGGGCTGTGGCTGCGTGAGCGGATGTATTTCGTGCTGGGGCTTGGTTGCCTCCTCGCCGGACTGGCGCGCGTGGTCTTCCACGATGCGTGGCAGACGGAGCTGCTCCTGCTGAACGTGCTGCCGATGCTCGGCGTGTTCGCGCTGCAACGCGTTGCCCGCCGGCATCCCGACGGCGCGGCGCTGCCCGAGGGCGCGCACACGGCGGCGATTTTCGCCAGCGGCCTGACGCTGTGGCTGTTCCTGTCGCGCTGGATCGTGCAGGCGGCGGGCGGGAAATTCTTCCTGACCGTGAGCTGGGCGGTGCTGGCGCTCGCGGTGTTCGCGGCGGGCTTCGCGCTGCGCGAGCGGATGTATCGGTGGCTGGGGCTGGCGGTGCTGGCGGGCGCGGTGGGGCGAGTGGTGCTGCTGGACGTGTGGCAGCTCGGGCTGGTGTATCGCGTGCTGGCGTTCATGGCGCTGGGCGTGGTGCTCATCGTGCTGGGCTACATCTACAACCGTTGGCAGGACAAAATCCGCGAGTGGCTCTGAACAACGCGGAATGCGGATTGCGGAACGCGGAAACGGCAGGCACGCGGCCGGACACGACGGTATTTGTTCCGCGCTCCGCGTTCCGCGTTCCACGTTGGAATTGGTCGCCCGGGCAGGTGCTGCCCCCGCAACTTCCGGATGTAAGCCGGACGTGATGCTGCTTCACCACCGGGCGATGGGAAATGCGGATTTCGGAGTGCGGAATGCGGAATGAGAGCACCGTGCGTTCGCCGCCCTGATTCCGCATTCCGCATTCGCCATTCCGCATTTGGAATTGGCTGCCTCGCCCGGATTTGCACCAGGGCCATCGGGGTCAAAACCCGAGATGCTGCGTTACACCACGAGGCATTGATGGGCGCGCTGCGGAAACGCTGGGCGGTGGCGTCGGCCATTCCGCGTTCCGGTCTCCGCGTTCCGCATTGAATTGGTGGAGCCGGAGGTAGTTGCAACCTCACCAAGTCCGGTTAAAAGCCGGGTGCCGGTCTGCTGTGGCTTCGACTCCGTGAGAGTGACAGGTGGCAAATGGCAGGTGACAGGGGGCGCGTCCGCCCGCAGTTGCCTTGTCACTTGCCACTCGTCACCTGTCACCTCCGAGAAAGTGGCGGAAGGCCGTGGACTCGCACCACATCCCGCGAGGGACGCACGGTGTAGCACACCGGCCCGGCGCGCTCGGCCGGTTGACCTTCCCGAAGGTGACAAGTGACGGGTGACGAGTGGCAAGTGACGCGCCCGGTCGCCGTCCCCCTGTCACCTGTCACCTGCCACTTGTCACCCGTCACATCAGAAATGGTGCCGCGTGAAGGATTCGCACCCTCAACCTTCCCGTTCTGAGCGGGACGCCTCTGCTGTTGGGCTAACGCGGCATGGGAAAGTGACAGGTGACTTGTGGCAAGTGACAGGGGCCGTCGTGTCCACCTGCCACCTGCCGCCCGCCACTTGTCACCCATCACCTGTCACACCGAAGTGGTGCTCCCGGCAGGACTCTCACCCGCATCGCCGACGTTCGAAGCGTCGCGCTCTGGTAATTGAGCTACGGGAGCAATGAAATGCGGAATGCGGAGTTGGGGTCGTGGAATGACAAACTCCTCGTCGCTGCCATTCCGCATTCCGCGTTCCGCGTTCCGCAATCGAGAGTGGGGCCGGCAGAGGGACTCGCACCCCCGGTTGGCCGCTTACAAGGCGGCTGCTGTCGCTACTGAGCCATGCCGGCAAGGGAAGGCAGGTGAGCAGGCGGGAAAGTGAGCGGGTGAACTGCCAATCGCGAAGCACCGCGACGCACTCACGCATCCGCACACCTTCTCACTTTCTCACTTTCTCATCTGCTCACCCGCTCAAATTGGTGGGCCGCCACGGTGCTGCCCCGTGCTCTGCGGTTTAAGAGACCGCTGCATCGCTGCAATGCTTGCGACCCGAAGGGAACGCGGCGCGCGGGCGGACTTGAACCGCCTCGGCCAGGTCTGTGTGGGCTGGCCGGGCACCTGCCGCGCGCGCCGCGAAATGGTCGCAGCCGATGGTAACGCTCCATCCGCGCCTCGCTTATGATGCGTGGCTGCCCGCTTGGGCGGCTGCGTGAAACGGGCATGAGGGTAGCGCGCCCTCTACTCCGCGTTGGAGGCGCGGCGTGTGTCTCTCAACACCTATGCCCGGAAAGCTGAAGAGGAACCCCAAAGATTTGAGGCGGACAAAGATTGAGGGCGGGAATTGTCGGCGTCTTTGCCCGCCACCAAATGCCAATGAAGCCGGATAGACCGTGCTCTTCACTTGCGGCCAACTCCCTCTCCCTTTGCGAAGCAAGGGGAGAGGGTCGGGGTGAGGGGTTGGCCGCGTCGGCGTTGGTGGCCGCACCCCTCATCCGGCCTGCGGCCACCTTCTCCCCTCGCTACGCGAAGGGAGAAGGCGCGTATTGGTAGCCGGCAATTACAGCAGTTCCGTCAGCACTCTGACTTCCTTGCTCGTGTCCACAATGGGGATTGGTCGCGGCACGCCCGGCGGGCGGTTCCGTTTCTTGTAGTCCACGCCGAGCACGGTGCAGACCGTGCCGAGGAAATCCGGCACGCTGATGGGTCGCTCGACCACGGCGGCACCGTCGCGGTCGGTTTTGCCCACGACCTGCCCGCCTTTGATGCCGCCGCCGATGAGCACGCTGCTCCACGCGCGCGACCAGTGGTTGCGTCCACCGCCGGTGCATTGCGGCGTGCGGCCGAACTCACCCATCCACACGACCAGCGTCGAGTCGAGCAGGCCCCGGCTCTTGAGATCCGTGACGAGGGCGGACATGGCGGCGTCGCACTCCAGCGACAGGGCGCGGACGCGCGGGAAGTTGTCGCGGTGCGTGTCCCAGCCCACGCCGTCGCCCATGACCACCTCGACGAACGGCACGCCGGCTTCCACGAGCCGCCGGGCCATCAGACAGCCCGCGCCGAAGCTGCCGGCCCGCTCGCCACCGCTGGTGATTTTGACTCCGGGTGCCGGACGCGCCGCCGCAGCGGGCGGCGGGCCATACATTTCACGGATGCTCTCCGGCTCCTTCGACAGGTCGAAAGCTTCCTTCTGCCGCGAGTTCATCAACCGCACCGCGCGTTCGATGGATGAGTGGTGCGTCTCGGCGGCGGTGTTCTGGTAGCGCGCGTGGAACGCCGCGTCGAAGCCCTGCAACAGCTCGACCTGCCGCGCGAATTGCGCGGCCTGGCCGGCCGGCTCGACAAAATCCAGCCCGCGAATCGGGTCGTTGACGGTCAGCGGCTGCTGGTCCGGCCCGAGGAAGCCGGACGTGAGCGCCTCCTGCGGCCCGCGCCCGATGGTGATGAAGTTCGGCAGCGCCACGTCGCGCTTGCCCAGTTCCTTCGCGACGATTGCGCCCAGGCTCGGGAACGACACGGCCCCGGCGCGGTTTTGGTAGCCGGTGTGCAGGTGATACGTGGCGAGTTTGTGGTCGGACTCCAGCGTGCTCATGCCGCGCAGGATGGCGGCGTGCTGCATCAGCTTCGCGAAGCGCGGGAAATGCTCGCTGATGCGGATGCCCGGCACGGAGGTCTCGATGGCCTGAAATTCGCCGCGCACTTCGGCGGCCGCTTCGGGCTTCGGGTCGAACGTGTCAATGTGGCTGGGGCCGCCCGCCATCCAGAGCAGGATGCACGACTTGGGCCGCTGTCCTTCGGGCGTCGCCGCCGCGAGGCGACTCAGCCAGCCGTTGAGCGAAACGCCGGCGGCGGTCGCGGTGAGAAAACTGCGGCGGTTGAGATTCAGTTGCATCGTCGTGCTCTTGTGATTGGTCGGATGGGGAGATAATCAGCGGAGTTGGGGACCGCGCCCGCCCCGGGCGCAGCGAACCGCGCCCTCGCGGTTCGCAGGAAGCGGGCGAAGTTCTGGACCGTTCAATTCGTTCGGCCACGCCCGAGTTCGCCGCGAGGGCGCGGCGAACTGCAGCCGGGGCGGCTGCGCTCCCCGTTGTTTGTCGTCGTTCACGATAGCCCTCAGTGGTTGAGCGAGAATTCGCTGGTCATCAGGAGCACCCACGCCAGTTCGCGCAGGCCGTTGCCCGTCGAGCCGACGCGCTCCAAGTAGCCCTTCGCCTGACGGAGTTCGCTCTCGCTCGGCGGACGCGAGAGGACCGCGAGGAACAGCTCCGACACGGTGCCATCGGGCGACTTGCCGCCGGCGGTGTCGAGCCGCGACACGAGGCCGTCGAGGTTGCGCCCGGCGAACTGGCCCGAGTTCATCTGCCGCAGCAGGTGCGGGATGCCGCGCCGATACGCCGTCGGCTCGGGGTCGCCGCTGTCGCCGAAGAACTGCGTGAACTCCCACCGCGCGCCCTGCTTGGTGTCAATGCCCGTCACCTTCGTCGCCGGGCCGCAGACCGTTTCCAGCGAGTCGTAGAGCTGGCCGGCGGAAAGCACCTTGATGGCCATGCGACCGAAGTTCGCCGCCTGCTTATCCGCCGCCTCGCCCGATTCGCCGGGCCGGCTCGTGCGCTGGTAGGCGCGGCTCGACACGATGGCGCGCGTGAGAAACTTCAGGTCGAAGCCCGACTCGGCGAAGCGGCGCGTCAGCAGTTCGAGCAACTGCGGATGGCTCGGCGCGTTGGCCTCGTGCATGTCGTCCACCGGCTGCACGATGGCGCGGCCCATCAGCCGCCACCAGGTGCGGTTCACCATCGCGCGCGCGAACCAGGGATTGCCCGGCGCGGTGAGCCACTCCGCCAGCGCGACGCGGTTCGGCGTCGTCTTCGCGTCCGCCGACATCGCCTTCCCGCCGAGGAACGTGGGCGGACGCGGCATGAAGCCATCAATCGCGGCCGCGTCGCGCAAGGTCGCGAGCGTCAGGCTCGGGTCGTCTATCACGCCCTTCTCATAGACCTGCTTCGCGCGCTTCGGCGTTTGAATCTGCGTGAAGAACGCGGCCATGCCCCAGAACTCCTCCTGCTTCCAGTTCACGAACGGATGGTCGTGGCACTGCGCGCAGTTCAGCCGGACGCCGAGCAGGTAGCGGGAAGTCAGATCCGTGAGGTCCGGCACGGAGCGCGGCAGCCGGCCCTCGATGATGTAGCTCACCGCCGGGTTGTCCTCCATCCTGCCGGTGGCCGTGAGCAGGCCGGTGGCGATTTGGTCCCACGGCTTCGCGTTGAACTGCTCGGCGAGCCACTTGCGCAGCAGGTCGCCGCGTTTCGTTGCGTCATCGGCGAGCGGCGAGATGAGATAACCCTGCCAGAGGTCGGCCAGGTGCTGGCCGTAACGCGCGTCGGCCAGCAGCGACTCGACGAGCCGCGCCCGCTTGTCACGCGCGGGGTCGGCGAGGAAGCGCTTGGTCTGTTCGAGCGCCGGCACCGCGCCGTGGAGGTCGAGGTGGATGCGCCGGACAAACTCGGCGTCGTCCGCCAGTTCCGCCGCCCGCACCTGTTCGCTGCCCAGCCGCGACTCGATTTGCTGGTCAATCAACCTGGCGAGTTCAGCGGCATCCGCCTCGACCGCCCGGCACACGCCGCCAGCCGCTGCGAGCAGGACGGAGGCGAAGAGGACTTGCGTGAGGCGTCGCAGCGGAGCGCAGAACATCGGGCGATGACAGATGAAAGACATACGCGAGTGACGCCTAGGTGGACGCTCCGCAGCGGCGGGGGTTTCACTTGGCAACATGGACGGGCATGAGGGCAGCGCGCCCTCTCCTCCGATTTGGAAGGTGCTGGCGCACGGCTTTTGGCGTGCATCTCTCAACCCCCATGCCCGGAAAATCTGGTGGGAGCCGACGTGAGGAGGCTCTAACTTGGACAGCAAAGCCGGCGCTCGCAGCATCATGGACACCACGCCAACCGCACCTGTTTCAGCACGGCCGCCGCGCCGCTGGCGGCGTCGTTTGCTGTGGGGAACGCTCTCGGTGTTCGTGCATCTGGCGGCAGCCTACCTCTTCTTCACCGGCCCGCATGACTTCGCGCGTTATCCGGTGCGGGAGAGTTCGCCCTACAAGCTGCCGTGGCCGGCGGGCCAGTCGTGGCTGTGCTGCCAGAGCAATCGTGGCGTCGTCAGCCATCGCGGGTGGCAGGAGTTCGCGTTCGACTTCCTGATGCTCGAAGGCTCGGACGTGTGCGCCGCGCGCGGCGGCGTGGTGGCGGCCATCGTGGTCGGTCACGACGGCCACGGCCTCGACGCGCCCAACAACTACATCGCCATTGACCACGGCGACGGCACGACGGGCTGGTATCTCCACTTGCAGAAGGGCGGCAGCCTGGTGGAACTGCGCCAGCGCGTGGCGCAGGGCGAGCGCATCGGCAGGAGCGGCCATGTGGGCCGCAGCCTTGCGCCACACCTGCACTTCCACGTCCGCGAAACCGCGCGCCGCGTCACGGTGCCCGTGTCCTTCGCCGACGTGGACCGGCACGACGGCGTGCCGCGCATGGGCTTCTCCTACGTGTCGGGGAACCAGCCGCCGTGAGCCGCGCGGCTCAGGCGTGGTGCTTGGCGTCGTCCTCCTTCGGATGGGCGACGACCCAACCCTTCATCCCGAAGCCCAGCGCCACGCCGACCACGAAGATGCCCCAGAACAGCGCCGGGCTGCGCGCGTCCAGTCCGTGCGCGAAATTCATCCCGAACAGGCTCGTGATGGCCGTGAGCGGGAAGAACCACGCCGCGAGCGTGTTGAGCCGGTGGCTGGCGTGCAGCGCGGCGCGGCTCACGCGCGCCTGCTCCTCCGCCTCGCGGGCCGTGCGGTAGCTGACCGCGTTGCGCGTGTCCTCCAGCAGCACCTCGAGGTTGCGCTCGACCTCGTAGGACTGGTCGCGCAGCTCGACGAGCGTCGTCTCCGTCTTGACCGCCTCGCGCGCGGCCTGCAACGCGGCGTGCTGGTTCCGCGACGCCCGCACCATCGGCGTGAGCGCGGCCAGCAGGTCGAACAACTGGTCGAGCGTCGTGGCCTGCTCGAAGTCCGCCGTGAGCTTGGCCTCCACTTCCGCGTAGGCCAGCACATGGCGCTTCACGCCGCCCACGCCGGGGCCGCCGCGGTTGCACTGCCACTCGCCGCCGGGGCTGCGCCAGAACAGCACGCCCTCGCGCTTCGCGTCGTCGGGGCCGGGCGGCTTGTGCAGCACGAGCAGCAGGTGCCCCTCCTCGACGATGGCCCGCTGGCGTCCGTAAGTGGACGTGCCGAGACGGGTGCGGATGGTTTCGGGCAGGTTCCAAGTGGGCGGAATAATCATGGCGCGCTCCGGTGGTTGATGGTGCCCGCATCGTGCGCCGCGAAAGGGCCGCGCTCAACGCTGAAATGGCCATCAAGTAGGTCAGCGCATCTTGCCTGAACTCAATCTCAGTAGCAGTCGCGGAGCAGAAACTGTTAGTTCGAGGGAGCGCCGAGCATCGCTCGGCATGAGCAGATAGACGTGCTCGAAGCCGAGTGATGTCGGCGGCCGTGCTCAAGACTTCACTCCTCATCAAACCACTCCGTGCTCCATTTCTCCCACGCGCGCTGCCGTCGTTCGTCGCGAATGGGGTCGCCGTGTGGGGCAAGGCGATCACTGACCCGACGGAGTGCCCGGCCCGTGCCGGCGCAGGCACGCCCGAGCCAATCGAGAGCTTTGACTGGGACCGTGCCGAGGCAGCCATGCACCAGCCACGCATAGGCCGGATAGAGCATTCGCCCCACCCAGCTCGCGAGGAATCGCTCACGCGCTTCCGCCTCCCGCTTCCACTCGGCTTCGTTCTCCAACCGCTGCCGGTTGTCGAGTTCTTCCCAGCGCAGCAGAACTAGCTCGGTCAGCTTTCCAGCGACGAAGGTCGCCAGCCAATCCACGCTGTAATCGGCGCGCTGTTTGCAGATGAAATTGCCGAACTCGATGGTGCCGGTGAACGCGCTTTTCGCCTGCCAGCCGGCGGCCTCGCGGCGTGGTCGCCCCTTCTTGGTCTGGCCCCAGGCATACGACTGCTGCCAAAGCGTGCCTTCCTCGCGGATGCAGTATCGGTCCATCAAGCATTCGAGGCTCTTGGTCTGGAAGTCGCACGCGCGCCAATCGCGCCTGGCCAGTTCGCCCTGTCGCGGCGGGAGCGGCAGCGGGTATTCGCACTTGAGGTAGTCAAACATGCCCATAAGTTCCTACTGTTTGGTTAAGGTTTGGAGATTCCCGGAATGGGGGAGAAACTGGAGTCCCGTGCAGGAGTCGCACCTGCCTCTGCGGTTCTGCAAACCGCCGCCTGGCTGCTCGGCCAACGGGACGTTCCAATCTAAGGGGCGCGGGCGGATGCGCTTGCACCCGCCCGCGCGTGTTACTCCGTGGCGTCTTTCGCTTCCGGTGCGGCGACGGTCTTTCCAGTCTTCAGCGGCGCGCAGCCCGCGACGCACTCAATCGAGAATGCGACGAAGGCTGCGCGCCGACGGGCGCGTTCACGAGGCCGTGGCGGCGAAGCTCGCGGCGGGCGAACTGGCGCTTGGCGACGCAGCGGGCAGCCCGGCCGTAGAAGCACATGGCATCCTCGCGCGACAGCAGACGGTGTGTGTTGAGGTCAAACAAGCAGGGGCCAGACTCATGCGATGCGCCCGACGGAATGGCCTCCATGCGACACTCAAACCAACTGCCGTTCATCCGGCGAATCAGCGTGGTGTCGTCCAGCCACCGCTGCACGCGGGCCAGTTCATCGGCCGGCTTGTCGCGCCAACGACTACGGGGCTTGGCCGGGATTTCGCGAAGCTGCCCGGATTCGGGATGCACATAGAACGGCTGCCAGTGGCCGTTCAGTTCACGGATGGGAAGCTCGTTTCCACCCTGCCAAGCGTAGGGGCGGAAGCACCAGACTTCGCCGGCCCGCATGAACGTGTCCTGCTCCACGAACTCCAGCAGATGCGTCTTGATGTGCGCGCGAACCACGCTGTCGGGCTTGATGACGGCGCAGGCCTCGGAATAAACGTCATCCCACGGACGGCCCACCTGCGAGCGCAGCCAGCGGCGCAGCGGGCCGAGCACGTCGGTGAACCACTTGCGATGCTCGTGCGGGCGCTTGATGCCTTGATATTTCGGCAGGTCGTCGAAGGGCACCTGCGGGCGGGGGAACTTCTTCGCCCAGCCCTGCCCGCCGCGCGGGCGTTCGACAACGACCTTGTGCATGTCAGTTCTCATGGGAAGGGATGCCGGTCTCCGCACCGGCGGGTTGAGTTGGGTGATGAACGCGCCGGGTCGGAGACCGGCACGCCTGAAATTGGGTTGGCCAGCGGGACTCGCACCCGCACTGCCGCCGTCACAGGGCGGAATGCTGCTCTTACACCATGACCAACGGCAGAAATGCGGAGTGCGGAATTCGGAATGCGGAATGGAGCGCGCGCACGCCTCCTGATTCCGCATTCCGCACTCGCCATTCCGCATTTGAAGTGGCGCTCTCACGTGGACTTGCACCACGAGCCTCCGCCTTCGCAAAGCGGCGTGCAGAACTGCTTACACCTTGAGAGCCTGCGAAATGCGGAATGCGGAGTTTGGAATCTGGAATGAAGACCGCTGCGTTTGGTTCGCCACTCCGCATTCCGCACTCTCAATTCCGCATTTGGGAAATGGTCTCCGTGGCCGGACTCGCACCGGCTAGGGCCGCCTTGAAAGGGCGGGCGCTCGGGCTGCTTTGCATTCACGGAGGGAGTATAGTTGAGAGTGCGTGAGTTGAGAGTTGAGAGGCGCGAAACGAAGCCCACCCACTCACTCTCAACACTCAACTCGCCAGCTCTCAACTTCGGGAAAGTGGCCGCTGGAGTTCGGATTGCACGAACACCTCCGGCTTTTCAGACCGGCGTGCAGACTGACTACACCATCCAGCGTTGCGTGGCGCGCGGGGAGCGGCTTAACTCCGCGCGCTGCCATGAAATCTCGTCTTGCGTTGCTGCTGCCCGCTTTTGCCGCCTGCGTTTCCCACGCCGCCGCGTCGCTGCCCTCGGAGCCGTGGCGCGCGGAGCGGCGGCTGATTGACCTGCACCAGCACGTCAACTCCACCACGCAGCACGTCGCGCGGGCGGTGCGCATCATGGACGCGGCGGGCATCGGCGTGGCGGCGAACTTGAGCGGCGGCACGGTCACGGCGGCGGCGGGCAGGACTTCCGCGTTCGAGCGGAACAAGCGCCTCGCCGACACGCTCGCGCCGGGGCGCTTCGTGCTCTACTTCAACCTCGACTACGCCGGCTGGGGCGAGCCGGACTGGTCCGCGCGCGCGGTGAAGCAGGTCGAGGCCGCGCATCGCCTCGGCGCGGCGGGCCTCAAGGAATACAAGCGCCTCGGCCTCTATCTGCGCGACAAGGACAACCGGCTCATCGGCGTAGACGACCCGCAGCTCGACCCAGTGTGGAAGCGTTGCGGCGAGCTGGGCCTGCCCGTGAGCATCCACGTCGCCGACCCGCGTGCGTTCTGGCGGCCTTACGATGACAAGAACGAACGCTGGAAGGAGCTGAAGGACCACAAGTCGTGGTGGTTCGGCGACAAGGCGAAGTTCCCCGCGCGCGAGGAAATCCTGGCGTCGCTCGACCGCGTCATCGAGCGGCATCCGAAGACGACGTTCGTGTGCGTCCACTTCGCGAACAACGCGGAGGATCTCGACTGGGTGGAGCGCGCGCTGGACCGCCGCCCGAACATGATGGCCGACCTCGCGGCGCGCATCCCCGAAGTGGGCCGGCACGACCCGGAGCAAGTGCGGCGGCTCTTCACGAAGCATCAGGACCGCATTGTCTTCGCCACGGATTTCCAGGTGTATGACCGGCTCATCCTCGGCAGCAGCGGCAACGAGCCGCCGCCGACCGACGCGGACGCGCAGACGTTCTTCAGCAAGCACTGGCGCTGGCTGGAGACCAACGACCGCGACTGGCCGCACATGACGCCGATTCAGGGCGACTGGAACATCAGCAGCATCGGCCTGCCCGCCGAGGTGCTGCGCAAAATCTATTTCGACAACGCACGCAAGCTGCTCGTGCGCTCGCTGCCCTTGCCGGTGGTGAAGGCCGCGCGGCTGGGCGCGGACTTCAAGCCGGACGGCAAGCTGACGAACCCAGCGTGGGCGAAGGCACAGGTCGCGCGGCTGGAATATACGTTGGTTAGCGGCGCGGCGCGGCCGGCCATCGCCACCGAGGCGCGGCTGCTGTGGTCGGACGAGTTTCTCTACATCGGCTACCGTGCGCCGTTCACGAAGCTCACGCAGTTCCTCCCGGCGGACGTGACGAAGGAGCGCATCGGCCTGTGGGACCGCGACGTGGTCGAGGCGTTCATCGGCAGCGACCCGGCGAAAATCGGGACCTACACCGAATACGAAGTTGCCCCGACAGGCGAGCGGCTCGACCTCATCATTGACCCGCCGAAGAAGGACTTCGCGTGGGACTCCAAGTTTGAAGCCGTCGTTCATGTGGACGAGACGGCGAAAATCTGGACCAGCGAGTGGCGCATCCCGCTGAAAGCGCTCGGCGGCATCAAGCCCGCCGGCGGCGTCCGCTGGCGGCTGAACCTCTATCGCCACGACATCGCGAGCAAATCGTTCCTCGCGTGGAGTCCGACCGCGACGAACACCGCACACACGCCGGCGAAGTTCGGCTGGCTGGAGTTCGCGGAGTAGCGTGCGGCGGTAGGAGCCGACGTGAGAAGGCGCTGACGGTTGTTCCGCGTTCCGAGTTCCGCACTCCGCGTTTGAAGTGAGCCTCCTCACGTCGGCTCCTTCCAGTTTTCAGGTTGGCCAGCGCGGCCAGTTGCGCGTCAGCTCCGAGAGATGGCTGGCGTGGTGCAGGCGCTGCGATTCGGGGGACGGGCGCGGACTGAATTCGTCGGGCAGGCGGCTGGCCTCCGGCGAGGGGAACGCGCAGTCCCAGCAGAAGCGCGCGGTGGCACGCAGGCCGGCGGCGAGTGCGGAACGCACCGGCCGGGTTGGTTTGGTTGCGGGGTCAGGTTGCATGGTCAGGAGTCGTTGATGGGGTGGAGTTCGAGCAGGGGCGGAACCGGCGTCGCGACCGTCATCGGGAGCACGAGGCGCGGGGTGGGCCGGAAGGCGACGCGCAGGCGGCGGCCCGGCTTGTAGCTGCGGCGGTTGAGGAGCTGGCTCTGGAAACGGAGGATGGTCTTCATGGGTGTGCCTTTCGGTTTGTGGTTTTGGAACGGGTGTCGGGGCGGAAACGGAGTGATGGAGTAGTGGAGTAGTGGAGTGATGCGCGGACCCTCTCGGCCCAAGACTCCATTGCTCCATCACTCCAGCCCTCCGCTCCGCGAGAATGATCGTCCCGGCAGGTAACGCTCCTGCGTCTTCCGGTTATCGGCCGGGTGCTCTGCTCTTGAGCTACGGGACGGGGGAACGCGGAACGCGGAACGCGGAATGAAGCCGGGCGCACGCCGCTTTTCCGCGTTCCGCATTCCGCGTTCCGCGTTGGAATTGGCGGATGGTGTAGGAGTTGCACCCACGCAGGCCGAAGCCTCACTCGGTTTTCAGGACCGGGGCATTGCTGCTCTGCCAACCATCCGAAATGGTCAGGGCGGCGGGACTCGCA
>Ga0172372_10002561_pt1 | contig 27541 bp, 27 predicted proteins | sample LakKiv5m_2_FD_114544 | JGI IMG/M metagenome (GOLD analysis project Ga0172372, IMG submission 114544) | Freshwater microbial communities from Kabuno Bay, South-Kivu, Congo - kab_092012_9.5m | ecosystem: Environmental > Aquatic > Freshwater > Lake | place: Democratic Republic of the Congo...
CACGGTGCTTCCGCGACGAAGACTTGCGTGCCGACCGCCAACCTGAATTTACCCAGCTCGACATGGAGATGTCATTTGTTGACATGGACGATGTGCTCGACGTCGTTGAGCGCTTGTTCACGCAAATGGTCCCAGCCGTCATACCACACAAGCGCCTCAAGCACACGCCGTTTTTGCGCATGTCGTACGATGATGCCCTTGAGCGCTACGGATCCGACAAACCAGATTTGCGCTACGGCATGGAGCTCATCAATGTGAGCAACATTGTGGCGAACTCAGCCTTCCAGGTGTTGAGTGGTGCGGTGGCCGGTGGCGGTCAAGTCAAAGGCATTTGTGTGCCAGGGGTATCCACGTACTCGCGCAAACAAATCGACGAAGTCATCGACATTGCTCGTCAAAACGGCGCCAAGGGCTTGTTGTGGGCGGCGTTGCCGGCCGATGGTGGTGAAGTACGTTCGTCGTTTGCCAAACAGGTCAGCGCCGAGGAGCTCCAAGGCATCTTGACGGCCATGGGTGCACAGGCCGGCGATACGGTGTTCATCGTTGCAGACAGTGCCAAAGTCGTGGCTGCGGTGCTCGACAAACTCCGTCGTGAATTCGCACAACGCCTCAACATGGTCGACCCCGACGTGTTGGCGTTTGCGTGGATTATCGACTTCCCGCTGGTAGAGTGGAACGCCGACGAAAAGCGTTGGGACGCGGCGCATCACCCGTTCACCGCACCGCTTGACCGTGATGTGCCATTGATGGACAGCGATCCGGGGCGGGTACGGGCCAAAGCGTACGACCTCGTGCTCAACGGCTACGAAGTTGCCAGTGGCTCGATCCGCATTCACCAGCGCGACGTCCAGCAAAAGCTGTTCGACTTGCTCGGCATTAGCCGCGAAGTGTCGTTGGCACAATTCGGGCACATGCTCGAAGCCTTCGAGTTCGGCGCTCCCCCGCACGGTGGAATCGCGCCCGGCATCGATCGCATCGCCATGATTTTGGCCAACGAAGAGACCATCCGCGAAGTGGTCGCCTTCCCCAAGACGCAACAAGCACAAGACTTGATGATGGGAGCGCCCTCGCCAGTCGACGAGCGTCAGCTCCGCGACCTGCACATCAAGTTGCGCTAACACCACGATCCCCCACGGAAACTCCCGTTTCCGTGGGGGACCTAGAAACGCACAGAGAGCGATGAAGATTTATACGAAAACCGGCGACGAGGGTGAGACCGGCCTGTGGGGCGGGTTGCGCGTCGCCAAAGACACCATTCGCGTCCACGCATACGGCACGGTCGATGAGTGCAATGCAGCGATCGGGGTAGCGCGTGCGAGTCACTTGGTGCCCCAACTCGACGCCATGCTTGAGACCATCCAAAACCAACTATTTGTGGTTGGCGCAGATTTGGCGACACCTGGCACTGCGGACAACATTCCGCGTATCGGCGAACACGATGTCGCTACCGTCGAAGCCGCCATCGATGAACTCGAAGGCACACTGCCGGCTCTGACGCAATTCATTTTGCCAGGTGGTAGCATGGCGGCGGCGCAACTCCACATGGCGCGCACCATTTGCCGCCGTGCGGAACGCTACGTGGTCACCCTTGCGCGCGAAGAGGCGTGTAATCCGATTATCAGTGTCTACTTGAACCGCCTGTCGGATTTCTTGTTTGTGATCGCACGGGCAGCCAATCATTCACTGCAAGTGGCCGACGTGCCTTGGCAGAGTCCACGACAACGCGCTCAGTAACGGCTCGCAGACTCAGTGGTGACTGCCATGCGTTGCTGATGTCCACCACACACCATGTGCGCGTGGAGTAGCCAATGGCATGATGAGCACAAGAATTAACAGCACATCAGCGGTGGTTGTTTGGTAGGATGAGTGCACGTGCATTTGGGGCTGATGCGCTAGAGCAACGCTCGGAGCGCTGAGCCCACCAACCGAAAGGGTGAGATGATTATCGTCAGTGCCTTGACAATTTATCCGATCAAGGGGTGCCGTGGCATCGCACTCGAGCATGCAGAAATCCAGGATATTGGTCTCAAAGACGATCGCCGCTTCATGGTCATCGATGCCGAGTACCGCTTTGTGTCGCAACGCGAAGTGCCCCGCATGGCACTGATTGCGGTCGCCGCCCACCCCGATGGCTGGACGTTAAGCGCACCGGACATGGAGCCGTTGACGTTCACGCCGACACAGGACGGAAGCGCACAACCCGCTACGATTTGGCGCGACACGGCGCTTGTGGTCAGTCAAGGTGCCCATATCGCCGATTGGTTGAGCCGTTTCCTCGGTGCCCCGATGCAACTCGTGGCCATGCACCCCAGCTACCGCCGAAAGGTGAATAGCACCTACGCGCGCCATGCAGACGATGCGGTCAGTTTTGCGGACGGGTATGCGAGCCTGCTTGCCAATCAGGCATCACTTGATGAGCTCAATCAACGCTTAGCCACGCCTATTGGCATGGACCGCTTTCGCCCCAATATCGTGGTAAGCGGTGCCGCTGCGTGGGCCGAGGACGATTGGCAAGAGATCCACATCGGCACCACCGTTTCGTACGCAGTCAAACCATGTGCTCGTTGCGTGGTTACGACCACCGACCAAACCACGGCAGTGCGCAGTCAAGAGCCGCTCCGGACACTCGCGCCCTACCGTACCCGTGAGCTCGGCGTTATTTTTGGGCAAAACCTCATTCATGCGCACACCGGCACAATCCGCGTGGGCGATGTGGTCAAACTCGGACCGTAGCACACACACACATATCCTGTGCGGTTCGCACCCCTTTTTCGTCATGGAGCGAAAAAGGGGTGTGGTTATGCGGTCGGTGGTTGTTGCGAATCAACACCGTAGTGGCGGAGATAGCCGATTGACATGGGCATCTCGAGGATGAAATAGGTAATCGCCGTAAACAAGAACCAATTGGTTTCAAACAACACCATGTTGAAGGCATAACCACTGTCCGCATACCAAAACCAGGCAATACCCAACGGGATAAGGCTGACAGCAACGTCATACCACGCAAGTTTGGTGATGTTCGCACCTGCAAACCGTGGATAAATCAGCGCATACGCAAGCGCAATCACCCCAGCGTTCAACAACAGAATGGTCGTTTCGGGAGACATGACTAGCGACTCCTTTGGTACACTATCATTCGATTATCACGGGAAGAATCAACTCACTGCGCACCTCTGCGCGGGTAATCGCCAGCTTCAGTTGCCATTCCCCACTCATGGTGAGGTCAAGCTCGGGATGTGTGTAGACCCCTGGCGCGGTCTCTTGCAGAATGACCGGCGGTGACAGCATGCCGTGTTGCTCCATGATTGGCAAAATCTCGACTTGTGCGCCGGTCACCGGAGCGCCGGTTAACGTGGTAATGGTCAGCACGACGGGACGCTTCCCCAAGCCGACCCGTTCGAGTTCGGCTTGTACGCGGTACGCATTGCTCTCCACTTGAATGGCCGGAGTCGCCGCACACGCCACACAACAATACGCCCAAATCCACAGCCACACAACAAACACGACACGACGATGTTTCATGGCGACACTGTCACTTTCAACGGCACGGTTAGCACCTCTCCACGAACCTGAAGTTGCACCCAGATGGTATAGGTATCGGGATACGGAAAATTGTAGACGAACGAGACTTGATGGCCGGACGCACTCACCGGTTGGAAATCGTTGTTCATGGTGCTTGCGGCATGTACGTGCCCAAACACTCCGCCGTCTTGACTCCGAATAAGCATGTGACCGAGCATGCCCAACCAGTAGTCGAGTGCGGCCACCGGTTGATCGTCTTGAAACACGGCCACGTTTATCACGTTTGCGGTGGCAGCGCGGAGCGGACCCTGTGTCGTTATATCGACCCGGTACGCTCCCACCGTGGTTTGTACCTGATCTTGCAACCACTCAGGCACACGGGTTGCGATTGGATTTGTTGGTTCATCGGGCACGGTGAAGGCAGCACGGAGCACCTGCGAACCACTATTGATGCGTTCGACTTCCACCGCAAGTTCGTACTGCCCGGCTGGCACATTGCGCAAAGACACGTGATATTGCCCAGGTGCAATGCGTGCTGGATGCAGGTGCAAGAACTGCGTGTTGTCTGCGTTCACCACAATCAGATGCATGAGCGCTTGGTGGTGCAAAACGAGGTCATCGGCAGGCAACCCGGTCGATCCGTCAAAAAGATCAAGCACGAGGTGTGGATGTGTCGCATCACGCTGCACGCTCGTACGCATGGTAAGGTACGGGAGTGCGGTGCGGGGTTGTGTCTGTGTTTTGTCTTCGAGTTGCACGTTGGGCCAGGCGCTGATGCCTGCCAATACACTAACGGCACTCAACACCACCACAAAGGCATATCCGTTCACAGTGCGCACCCATGACGGCGCATTAATCCAGAGAATGCTCACCGCGAGTGTGAGTGCGAGCAGACCGAACCCCACAAACAACGGAATGGTGAGGGGCGGGGTCGTCACCGGCACCACGGTCACTGGAATGGCCACGAAGCCTGCAGGCGCACCTTCCAGCGCATAGGAAAGCTCAAGATCCCAATTGCCGACCGCAGTAATGGCGATGTCGAAGACTGCAATGAGCGGTTGCCCGGCCTCAAGACGGGCGATATATGGCTCAGAACGATACGCGATATCGCGTTGAGCGGCAACCACGGTCAATTGAGCGGTCGCTGGGAGTGCTTGGAGTGGCAACACTTTCAAGGTGAGTTGTGTGGGTGCACCGGTCGGCACAACGGCCTCAATGCGGAGTGGGTACTCCCCGACTTGTACTTCGAGGACCTGTGATCCACCAGCGATGAGACCATGGGCAACGGCGGATTGCGGCGCAACAGCGAATCCACAGAGCACAACGACGCATACCAACAAAAAGCGTGACCAACGTTTCATGGAGAAGTTCCTACAACACAGATGTTTCGGCGGATGACGCATCCCCACTTTGCATCTTACCACGGATAGAATATGGTATGATGAGCGTTGAATTGGTCGTGTCGAAAGTAGCTTGCATGAACCCACTCGACATCCTCCTGCACCCTGCCACCGTACATGTCCCGATTGGAGCATTAGTTGCGGGCGTCTGTTTTGTGTTTTGGGCACATCACCGCCAGCTTCCCGAGCTCGAGCGGAGTGCCTATTGGTTGTTGCCCTTTGCCTGGCTCACGATGATCCCTAGTCTGATTACGGGCACCATTGATGCTGTCAACCACATCAACGACCCAGCAACTCCCCCCGAAGCTCTGACCTGGATTAACCTGCATGCCGTCAGCGCTATTGCGTTGTTTGTCCTGGTATGGCGCGGTTGGCAGCTACGACGTCGCATCCGCGAGACACCAGCGTGGGGCGCCCCCGCGTATCGTGGCTACCTCGTCAACTACCTCCTCATCCTTGTCCTTGTCTCACTCTCAGGATGGAGTGGTGGGCACATGGTATACACGCTCCATCTTGGTGGATAATCGTACATTGCAACGAAGGATGACAATGCTCAGCGTACTCAACTATCTGGCAATCACGTCATTTTGTGAGCTCTGCCGCCGGCTTGGTTTGCTCAAATGGAGTGTGTCGGGCGTAGAAAATCTCCCCGCGCGCCCACAAGGCGTGATTCTCGTCGCCAATCACATCCACTGGCACGACATTCCGCTCATCGGGTGGGCAATTCCGCTGAGCCATCGACCGTGGTGGCTTGCCAAAGTAGAAATCGTCAATTCTGTCTTTGGGGCGTGGTTCACCATGATGCAGGTCATCCCAGTACGTCGCGGCCAACGCGACATCCAAGCCCTCGACCGCACGGTCGAGGTGGCACGCAACGGCGGCGTTGTGGTCATCTTCCCCGAAGGCACGCGCAGTCTCGACGGCCAGCTGTTGCAGGGGCGTGGCGGCACCGCCCGCATTGCGTTGCGTGCAGGTGTCCCCATCGTGCCCATTGCAATCACCGGCACACAACGGTCGTTTTGGTTTAGTCAACGACACATCCACATCGGCACGCCGTATTATCCACAGGTGCGCGAGGGAAGCAGTGGCAGTGATGGCAACGTGCAACGCATCCCCACACCAGAGATGAACCGTCTCTCCAACGAAGTCATGCTCCGTATCGCCGAAATGCTCCCTGTCGAGTACCACGGCTACTACGCGGAAATGATGCAAAACCGCACTACAACTGAGGAATAACTGCATGTTTGCTTATCGTCATTTTGTGTTTTTACAGTGGGTCTGTGGGTGGTTGCGCCGCTGGGGAGTCTTGAAATGGCAAGTACGCGGCCTTGATCGGCTGCCCGCACCTGGCACCCCCTGTGTCATCGTCGTCAATCACATCAAGTGGCACGATATTTTGTTGGTGGCAGGCACCATCCCGCTCACACACATCCCCTACTGGTTAGCAAAAGCCGAATTGTTCACGCCGATCACCACTTGGTGGTTCCGCGGCATGCAAGCCATTGCGGTACGGCGTGGCCAAAGTGACACGGGTGCCATCGACGCTGCGGTTGCCGTCCTCAAGCAGGGCAACGTGATGATTGTCTTCCCGGAGGGGCACCGTAGCGGCACTGGTGGTCTGCAAAAGGGTCGCGGTGGCGCAGTACGCATGGCACTGCGCGCTGGTGTGCCTATTGTGCCCGTGGCCATCCAAGGCGTAGAGGCGGGCATGGGGGCTCCGGCAACTATCACCTATGGGCCAGCCTGGCAACCCGTGTCACAGAGCGGCGTCCAGAACATCGACCCCGACGAAATGACGGAGCTTACCGACACCATGATGATTCAGATTGCTCGGTTGCTCCCACCCCAGTATCACGGGTATTACGCAGATCGGGTCGACGAACTTACCGGTCACCCATGATTTTGTCGACTACCCAGATCGCCAGCCGGGCTGCAATCAGGGCAAAGACCATGCTCACGACTTGATGGATGGCTTTTCGTTGTGATGCGCTGTCCATTGATAGGTACGCTCCAATTCCGCATACAACTGCTCGGCCTGCGCCACTACAGCGGGCGTAGGCGGATGCTGCGGGTGCAAATCAAGCAATGCAGGTTGTGGCGAAGCCGGCGCACGCCGCATCCATGCCAGCACCGCCAGCATGCTCCCCATTCCTGTCAGAAATCCTCGCCAAAACATTGCGGCACCTCGCTTCGTTTCTTTGTTATTATACCAATATCGATCACCGCATAGGAAGGTTGTCTCCCATGGCCGAGCTCCACGCTGCAATCGTTACTCCGACCGACGCTTCGGGCCGATTTGACGCCCCTGCGCTCCAGACGTTGATGCGCCATCTCGCGGCACAAGGACTTGACGGCGTGGTCCCATGTGGCACAACCGGCGAAGGTCCGTCGTTTGCACTCGCCGAGCGCAAACGCATTTTCGACGCTGCCATTGCCGGACGGGGCTCGCTCACCATCGTGGCAGGCACGGGATGCCAGTCATTTGCTGAAACAGCCGAATTGACCGTGTACGCACTCACACAGGGCGCTGATGCGGCACTGGTGCTCCCGCCGTTTTTTTATAAACAATCGGGCGAAGCCGGTGTCCTTGCTTGGTACCGGGCGTTGTGCGACGTGTTGCCTAGTAACGGCAAAATCATCCTCTACCACATCCCACCCATGACCAGCGTGGCCATCACCCCGACCGTCATTGATGGCTTGATTGCCAGCCATCCCCAGCATATTTTGGGCATCAAAGACAGTGCCGTTGATGCGGCCCATACCGCCATGCTGTGCAGTCGCTACCCGCAACTGCGCATTTACACGGGCAATGCACCTTTGCTCGGGCAAGCGGTGATCGATGGCGCCGCCGGGTCGATTTTGGCCATTGCCAATATCGTGCCCCGTGCACTGCGCATGCTCAGCGACGATCCGACACGCCACGACGTACAACACGAAGTGGCTGCAGTCGATGCGTTGGTACGCAAAGTAGGCGCAGTGAGCACCATCAAAGCCATCCTCAATCAACGTGGTCCGGTCGCCGTGGGACAGCCGCTCTTGCCACAACTGCCCCATCCCGATGCAGCCCGCGCACTCGCAGACCTGCATCAGATTGGCAGTTTTACCCAGTAATGAGAGGCCGGCCATGATCTACCTGCTCTACGGCCCCGACGAATATTTGCGGTCACTGCGGCTCAAAGAGCTCATCAACAGCATCCCAGAAGCCGCACAGTCGCTCAATGTCAATCGTCTCGACGGCAAAAAATTCAAACTCGAGGCGTTTACCCAGGCCTGCGAAGCATTTCCATTCCTGCATGACCGTCGCATGGTGATCGTGGAAGACCTCTTGAAACACCAGAAAGCCGGCAAGGAACGCGATGAGCTCCGCGGCTACCTCGATCGCCTGCCGGACTGGGCTGATGTGGTGTTTGTGGAAAACGAGGAAGTTGATAAGCGGAATGCGCTGTTTAATTATGTCAATAAAAACGGAACAGCCGAGGAATTAACCCATCCCAAAGAGACCGAGCTTATCCGGTGGATTGGCGAACAAGCGCGCTCACGCAACGTGAGTATCAGCAATCAGGCCACGGCACGACTGATTGCACTCGTGGGCAACAACGGGCGCACACTGGTCAATGAACTCGACAAATTGGCCGCATATGTGCGTATCGGCGGCAACATCGGCATCACCGAAGTCGATCTGCTCGTGAGTGACGACACCGAAGAGAATTTGTTTGCCTTCATTGACGCCATGGCAAGTCGGCGCAAAGGGGTAGCGCTCAGCAAATTACACCATCTGCTTGCCGATGGACAGGCAGCCCAATACATCATCTTCATGGTGGCCCGCCAAATTCGTATTTTGCTTCAAGTACGCGAACTCGACGGTCAGCGCATGCGGCCCAACGACATTGCCAGCAAAGTGGGGCTGCGCCCCGGATTTCTCACCGACAAAGCGATTGAGCAAGCCCGTGGTTTCCGCGAAGGAGAGCTCGACCGGCTCCACACGCAAATTATCCGGCTTGACCATCAGAGCAAAACCGGCGCCATCGACGTCCAAGCGGGGCTCGATTTGCTGGTCATGGAGGCCTAAAAACACCTCAGCCACGATGCGGTACCGCATCGTGGCTGAGGGAAATGATACGTGGAGACAGTGCTACTTGGCAGCAGCATTGACCTTCTTCATCAAGCGTGACTTCCGGCGAGCGGCGTTGTTCTTGTGGATTACGCCCTTGACGGCTGCCTTATCGAGGGTGCTGATAGCGGCCAAAACGGCGGCCTGATCAACGGTGCCGGTAGCAATGCTTTGCTCGGCCTTCTTGAGCATGGTCTTGACGCGCGAGTTGTATGATTGGTTCTGCGCGTGGCGGCGCTCCGACATACGGATGCGCTTCAGAGCTGACTTTGTGTTCGCCAAGGTAACGGTTCTCCCGTATAATTCAATGACTAGCTGTAATGCCTCTGAAGGATTATACCAAAAGTCGCACGACTGTGCAACCGAAAGACTATGCCCAAACCATCACGCACCCTCATCAACACGGCAATTGTGGCACTCGGCTATTTGTTGAGTCGACTGCTGGGTGTCATCCGTGACATCTTCATCACCGCGCAGTTCGGCACGGCACCTGTCGTTGACGCATACCGGGCTGCTTTTGCCATCCCCGACTTGCTCTACCTCGTCATCGCCGGAGGAGCACTCGGCACCGCCCTCATCCCCGTCTTTCAACAACGCAAAAGCACCAGCACAGCGGCCGAAGCTTGGCAACTCGCCAACAGCGTGATGACCATTGCATTGCCGTTGCTCGTCGGCGCGGCCACCATCGCATTTGTGTGGGCGGAGCCCCTCGTACGACTGACCACGGCCCGAGGATTCACGCCAGAGCTCCAACAACAGACCGCACATTTGATGCGCATGTTGCTCATCCAACCGATTTTACTGGGTATTGGCGGCATCTTCAAAGCGCTCCTCGAATCACACGACAACTTCGCCACGCCCACATTGGGCGCCAATCTCTACAACATCGGCATTATTGCGGGGGCAGCCTTGCTCACCCCGTGGTTTGGCATTGATGGCGTGGTCTACGGGGTCATCATCGGCGCGGTGGCGTTCCTCGGTGTACAGGTGTGGCCACTGCGTCGGCTCGGTTGGCGCTACCAAGCCCTCATCGAGTGGCCGAGCACCGACCTACGTGAAATCGCGCGGCTGTTGATTCCACGCCTGTTTGGCCAGTCGATTTGGCAGATCAACTTGACCGTCATGATTGCCATTGCCTCCACGTTCGGCGTGGGAGCGGTGGCCGCCTCTGGGTATGCCCTCCAAATCATGCTGTTGCCTCACGGTTTAATCGGGCTCAGTGTGGGCACGGTGGTGTTTCCGTTGTTGGCACGGCTCTATGCCGAAGGTCAAGGTACGGCATTCGTGGCACGCGCCAATCAAGCACTCCAGAGCGTGTTGGTCGTCACCGTGCCCGCCGCATTCGTGTTGTGGAGCGGGGCGCCGGCCATCGTCAAGGTGCTCTATCAACGCGGCTCGTTTGACACTGAATCGCTGCTGCTCACCATTGCCGCCGTGCAAGGGTATGCACTAGGACTTGCCGGCTTTAGCATGGCCGAAATCGCTGTCCGCATCTGGTTTGCACGCAAAGACACGCGCACACCGGTCATCATCGGCGCAATTACTGTGGCCGCCAACGTGGCGGGTGGGTGGTGGTTGACCCGCAACGGCACACAACTCGCACAACTGCAACTGTTGACGAGTGTCTTCAGCATAACCAATCTGCTCGAGGGAGCGCTGCTCGTGGGTGTCTTGCAGGCGCGGCAACCGGGCATCACCATCTGGCAACATCCTTGGCATTGGTTGCTCTGTATTGCTGGCATGGTGGTATTATGGCAGGGAAGCATTCGTTTACTCCCCGCATTGCCCCTGCAACCCGCCCAAGACTGGCACGATTGGCGCATCATCGGGTTGCATCTCGGGAGTAGCGTACTTATCTTTGGGTGGGGAGTTCTCACCAGTAGCCGCTGGTTGCGTGTGATTCGCGAGTCTCGTGGCACACTTGCAACGCACCAAGGATCAGAAGGGGTCTCCGCATGAACCGTGTCCTTGCACTCATCCTCGCCGGAGGGGAACACCCGGCGCTCAGTGTCCTCACCGCTGAACGTGCGGAAGCCGCCGTGCCATTCGCCGGGAAGTACCGCATCGTTGATTTCACCCTCTCCAACTGTGTCAATTCGGGTATCACCAACGTTGGTGTGCTCACCCAGTACCGTCCACGTTCGTTGCAAGAGCATATCGGTGTCGGCAAACCGTGGGACCTCGACCGGCGCATCGGCGGAGTGCACATGCTTCACCCCTACCTCGGTGATGGCACCAACTGGCAAAAAGGCAATGCGGATGCGATCCGCGCCAACCTCGACTTCATCGCCGAACAACCCGAAGAATTGGTGCTTATTTTGGCGGGCGATCATATTTACAAAATGGACTATCGCCCGATGATTCAGGCTCACATCGCCAACAACAGCGCAGTGTCGGTGGCAGTACACGCCGTGAGTAGCCACGAAGTACAACGCTTTGGCATCGTGACTACCGATCAACGCGGCGTCGTCACCCGCTTCGAAGAAAAACCCATTCGCAGTCAATCGACGTTGGCATCCATGGGCATTTATCTGTTCCGCAAAGACGTATTGCTAGACGTGATGCGTCGTCATCATGGGGAAAACATCGGCCGCGATATTTTTCCGTTGCTGGTTGGCGAAACCGCCGTATCGACCTACCACTTCCAAGGGTACTGGGCCGATGTGGGCACGCTCCAAGCCTACTACGAAGCAAGTATGGCACTCCTCACCGAGACACCAGCGCTCGATTTGAGCGACCCCAACTGGATTATTCACACCAAAAGTGCAGAAATGCCAGCCGCTGAAGTCTCTGGTAGTGCGTTGATTGGCAATAGCATGATTTGTGACGGCAGCCGCGTCGCAGGCAACGTATTTGGTTCCCTGATTGGTCCAGGCGTGGTCATTCCGGCGGGCACCACCATCATCGACAGCATCATTCTCCCCAACGTGACCATCGAAGCTGGCTGTCATATTGAGCGCACCATCATCGACAAAGGTGCGTTCGTCGGCGCACAGAGCCGCATCGGGCACAAGCAGGTAGGGCCGCCCAATCGCGCCTACCCCACGTTGCTCAACACCGGGCTGACCGTTGTGGGCATGCGCGCGCACATTCCCGCCCATGCCACGGTTGGCACCAACGTGTTGGTGGGACCACGGGTCACTGCCGCACACTGGCCAGCACCCGCACAGATCGGTGACGGCGACACACTCGGCTGGCCCAAGTAATCCGCTTACGCACCTGCGGCGTATTTCAACACCGAAAAGCCCCGGCACCGTGCACGGTACCGGGGCTTTTGTTGCCGTTCGTCGAGGCGTGTTTTAGCGCAAAGCCTGCACAATGCGCGTGGCAGCCTCGGTGAGTTGCACCTCATCGTAGAGACTAAACGCAAAGCGTACAGCCGCATAGCCGAGATCGCCTTGAGCAAATAACGTACTCGGCAACACATCCACCGCTTGCGCGCGGATGCGTGTTAGCACCTGCTCTTGCATGTCAGCATGTGGCAAGCGCATCCACAAAAAATACCCGCCGGCCGGCATCATCCACGTGTACCCGGCCACCTGTAGCGGCAACAGCGCCTGATGCAACGCAGTGCGACGGGCCGCATAAAGCGCACGGTAGCCAGCAACGATGTCGGCGTAGCCGCCCTGCGCAAAGAGTTCAGCTACCAACAACGACTGGAAGTGGGCAATTCCACCGCCGCTATCCAGCAAACCACACCCCGCCAAGCGCTGAATGGTGGCCGTATCCGCAGTAATGAAGCCCAGCCGAAGCCCGGGTGCCAACGATTTGGCCAACGATCCAAGGCGAATCACGCTCCCATCTGGGAAGGTGGACCACAACGAGGGCGGTGATGGTGCGTCGTACCACAATTCACGATACACGTCGTCTTCAACGATGCGCAGTTGATGCTGGGACACGAGTGCGTGCAATTCTTGGCGACGAGCCAGTGACAACGTGGTGCCAGTCGGGTTTTGAAAGGTCGGAATCGTATACAAAAAGGCGGCTCGCCGACCATTCAAGGCAGCAAGCGCATCTGCTAACGCCGAGACAATCAAGCCGTCGCTGTCGCAGGCGATGGGCACGAGTTGTACCGGAGCATCACGGAGAATGCGCAAGGCCAGATGATAGGTGGGGTTTTCTACGAACACCACGTCACCGGGCTGAGCGAGAAGTCCCACAATCAGAGCAAGCGCCTGTGAATTCCCAGCCGAGAGCATGATTTCACTTAGTGCGGGCTGGCGCGGCTCATGCTGGCCAATCCAGTCGCAGAGGGACTGGCGGAGCGGTGCCACGCCGTGGTCAATGCCGTATGTCAGCATGGCGCCGCCATAGCGTTGCAATGCGGAATCAGCGGCTGCACGGATGACATCAACGGGAAGTTTGCTCAGGTCGGGGTGCCCCCACCCGAGGTCAATGATGCCTGTGCGGAGTTGCAACTGCAAAATATGCGACAAATCCATGACGTTCCTTTGTGGCAGATTACGAAGAAAGGCGTGCTTGGAGCTCAAAGCGCGGGATGGCGGTTTCAAAGGTATGCTGTTGATCGGCCACGAAGCGATACGAACCAGACATGTGGCCCGTGCTTGATTTGAGCACACAAAAACTGCGGTACTCGTGCACATCGCCGGGGAGCAAGATGGGTTGTTGGCCGACGACCCCATCACCGGCAACCATGTATTCTTCGCCAATGGAATCCACGATGTGCCACTCACGTGACATGAGCTGTGCCGTGTACCCACTACAATTTTCGATGCGCACCGTGTACGCAAACACATAGCGCTCCGACCCAGGGTCAGATTCGCTGGGCAGATACTCGGGGATGACCGATATACGAAATCCGTGGGTTTCTTTGTAATAAAACGGACGTGACCACATACTGACTTTGCCTATGCTTCAGCGCAATCTGCTCTGTTGTATCATAACACGTTCTACGGCGATACTCACAACCACCAACGCCACCAGTTGCGTCGCAACAATACCGCCGGGCAACAGCCACGCATCCGCGCGGAAACCGGCCGTCAAGAGCACCATCGTGCTCCAAAGCAACACCGCTCCCCAAGCGGTCAACTCAGGACGCTGACGCTCCCACGCCCACAGCCACGCCACCCCCACCCCGAGGATGAGCGCCTCGTAGAGTTGCACGGGATGCCGCAATGCCCCCAACATACTGACCGCCCAAGGTCCATCCCAGAGCACTCCAGCGCCGTTGCCTGCCAAAAATGCTCCCACACTGACGAGGGCGTGCGCAGCCAACGTCGGCAGTGCGAACGCCTCCCATAGTTGTCGCCACGCAATCTGCGTCCGCTGAGCCACGGCAATACTTGCGAGGAGACCACCAGCCACGGCCGCCCAACCATGAAATTCAATGGTGCGCAACTGAATCATCTGAGCAACGAAACCTGCCCACGTCGGCGACTGCACCAGCACGGCACCGAGCCTGCCCGCCAACCACGTTGTAGCGATGATGGCAATGAAATGCCAATCGTGGAGCACAATGTCTGTGCGCTTGAGGCGGCGCTCACTCCACGACCACCACACCATGAGCGCACACAACACCAACAACCCATAACTGCCAAGGCGCAGTGGTCCAATGGAAACGAGCGGCATCATGAGCGTACTCCCGTTGCGTCAGTGGTCAAGACATCGGCCATGACTCGGATGAGTTCGGCAGTCACCGGGCCACGGTATACCAGCCGCACCACACCGTTGGCATCGACGAAGACGGTGGTTGGTAAATCGTTGGAGCGCACGACACTCCCCATCTGTGCGTGCGTGTCACTCCAAACGGCGAAGGAGTACCCGTGTGCTTGCAGATACTCAGCAATGGTAGTGGGCGACTCGCCTTGATTGATGGCCACGAACTCAATGCCCCGCTCGGCCAACCACGGCTGCATTTCGGCCAACAAGGGCATTTCAGCGACACACGGCGGGCACCAACTCGCCCACAAGGTGAGCATGGCTGGGCGACCACGCAATGTGGACGTGCTGATGGGCTCGTTGGTGAGTGCACGCAACGTCACTTCGGGCAGGATTTCATCTGCACTCACCGTGGGGGTCACCGGCTGCGCCTGCCGTGTGACAATCACCCACACGAGTCCCAACACAAACACCGCCAACGTGAGCGGATGTAACCGATAAGTGTTCATGACAAATGTACCAACGAGTGATGACGGATAGCGATATACTGCTCATCGAAACGACGTGCCACCACTCGACCAGGCACGCTGTCTTCGAAGGCAGGTAACACCAAATACTGCGCCCCCCACACAAAACAAGCCGCCGTCTCAGCAACCGCGCGTTGGCTAGGCAACAGTACACACGGATGCAGATGTGCGCACACCGCAAACTGAGCGGTCATGCGCGGCTCATGCAACAACGTCAATTGATCGAGCTGGATCCCAGGGTCTACACACTGCAGTTGGCACGCCGAGGGTGGATCTCCCATGGCACGTTCGTGATTCCCTCGCACCAGCCACATGTCGACATCCGGCGACCGCATGCGCCAATCACAAAACGGAGCGACCACGTCCTCGTGGTAGCGTTGCCGCATATGAAACAAATCTCCCAAAAACACCACCCGGCGCACTAAGCACTGCTCAATGAGTGCTTGTAGCCGCTGGAGAGTTGCCACGATGGTCCGTGGTGGGAACACACGCCCCAAGTGCAAATCAGCCACAAACAGGGTCTGCAAGCGCGGCCAGTAGACGGCGCGCTCCGGCATCAACTGTAAAGCAATCTCGGGATTCGGTTGCACCAGCACTTCACACTCCTAGCATCACACACACGGTCTGGTAGTGGATATCGACGGTGTCCTCAATATTATAGCCATAACCACCCGCCATGGTTACCATCACGGGCACGCCATGGTCGTGCGCCATCGCGCGGACCACACGATCACGCGTCGCCAGACCCGCTTTGCTTAACGCCAAACGCCCCAAACTATCACCCGCAAATGCATCAGCTCCTGACACGTAAATGAGCAAATCAGGACGTGCGGTGTGCATCACCAAGTCCAGCGCTGGGTACAACGTCTCCAAATACGCATCATCACCGGTCTGATCGGGTAGCGCAATATCACAATCACCGGCTATTTTACGAAAGGGGTAATTTTTGGCGCCATGAATGGAAAACGTGTAGCACCACTCGTGCTCACGCAAAATATCCGCACTGCCGTTGCCTTGATGCACGTCGAGATCAACAATTAATACACGACGCACTAGTCCTTCGGCATGGAGCGTTAATGCAGCGACCGCACTATCGTTGAAGACACAATATCCCTCGCCGTGACCGTAACATGCGTGGTGAGTGCCGCCAGCCAAGCTAATCGCCACACCGTCGTGCAACGCAGCCCGCGCACCGTGCAACGTGGCGCCGGTCGCACGCAACGAGCGCTCAACCAATTGCGGCGTCCACGGGAAGCCAATGCGGCGCATGTCGCGCTCACTCATCTGACCAGCCAACATGCGTTCGACGTAGTGCGGCGCGTGTGCACGCATGAGTTCGCGAGCAGTGGCCGGTGCTGGCTCCATCACGCGCTGTGCGGACACCCAGGGTGCTGTCGCAATGCGTTCACGCAGGCGCGCGTATTTTGCCGAAGGAAAGCGATGTCCGTCTGGTAACGGCAAGGCAAAGCGGTCAGTCGCAAAAATATTCATAGCTCCTCAGTGGTATCTCACTCGTTGCATGTCATGCCTCGACATGTAATTTCCCTTGCGTATTCTTTTTACAGAAATAATGTGCTATGATGTGCGCAGGCTTTAGCACTACATGAGAGGAATATGAGTCATGGGTGATAAATTCACCGTCACGACGCGCAACAGTTGGGGTTCACGCATCGCCAACTCGTTCACTGGCATGCTATTCGGATTCCTGCTCATTCCATTGGCCATCTGGGGTCTCTGGTGGAACGAAGGGTTGCCCGATTTGTCAGTCTACGCCAAAGAGTCGGTCGAAATCGACAGTAAGTCGGTAGATGCCGCATTCGATGGCAAGTTTGTTAGCTTCACGGGTCGTATCACCAGTGAAGAAACCGTCGGTGACCCGCCCTATTTCGAACCCGGTCCCTACATCAGTGTATCACGCTCGACCGAGATGTATGCATGGGTCGAGCAGACGGAGAGCTCCGAAGACGTTGACACGGTCGGCGGTGGATCAACTACCACCACCACCTACACATACCGCAAAGAGTGGACGTCCAATCCAGCGGATTCCGGCTCATTCGAGTATCCTGATGGGCACGAAAACCCACAACCGCAATTTGCCAGCGAGACCTTCCGTGTGGGCACTGCCATGATTGAGGCGTACCTGGTCAGCCCCAACAGTGGTGTGAGTATCCCGACCGGCAACGAAATCGCCCCCAAACCAGGTGAATTGCCGGCCGGCTTCGTCAAAGCAGGCAAGTACATCTACACCCGTGATGGCGCCCAATCATCACCACAGGTGGGCGACGAGCGCTTCTCGTACACCGCTCTCAAGAGTGGCACCACCGTGACTGCCATCGGGTCAGTCAACAACGGCGAGTTCGCTCCGTTCTTGTATGACAACGAACACGAATTCTTCCGCGTGTTTGTGGGCACCCGTGCTGAGGCCATCGCAACCCTGCACACCGAGTATCTGATGTTCCTGTGGATTATCCGCGTACTAGGTATTTTCGGCATCTTCATCGGGTTGCAACTGCTCGTGGCTCCGATTGGCCGCATCCTCAGCGTGGTCGGGATTATCGGTGCCGCCTACGAAGGAATTACCGGTTTCTTTAATTTCTTCTTGGCCTTGATGCTGGGTGTAACCACCATCATCATCAGCAAGATCTTCCACGACATTTACCTGTTGGCAGCCATCATCCTGATTATCATCGGGCTGGTCGTCTGGTACATGCGTGGGCGGAGCAACAAGATGGTCACCGCTGGTGCTGGTGCCCCTGCGAGTGCTGACAACACCGATGCATCACCACCCAAAATGACCTAATCCAGCGCTGAAACGTCCCTCCCTCTCCGTGTCAAGGATCGGAGAGGGGATTTTTTATTGCTCTGCAGTTGGGAGATGCCACTTGCCTTGTTCCTTTTTGATTTGCATCAAAAGACCCTGGAGCAAGATAAAGGATGGACGCGGACTCCAATCCGGATTGAGAATACCGAACGAAGCCTGCTCGTGGAGTGGATTACCCTCTTCCCCCCACAATACGGCGAAATTGAGGTTCCACAAAAACATCACACCAACCCACGACCGACCAGTTTCGTCACGGTAATCGTTGTAGATAATATTAATTGCTTCGCCGATATACTGCGCCTGCTCGTCGAGCGTGACTTCGTTGCCGTATTCGTACCCTGGCGTATTATTGGCAGTGGCCCAACCGAACTCGGTCAGCCAGATTTGTTTGTCGGCCAACCCCATTTCGACCATGATGGCGCGCACCGATTCAACATGGCGGAAGTAGTGTGTTGGGTGATCGTTCCACCCAATAGGATTGCCTGGTTTGTCGGGCCACATGGTATCGGGGGGATTGGCGGCTGCGCCTGGATGCATGCCCTGCGCATCGAAATAATCCTTGATGATGCCGTTTTTGTAGCTGTAGAGCATGCGCAGGTAGCGCTCATCGTCCATGGCCAAATTGACGTCATTGACACCGGTCGACGATGGAGCAGCCGCCACCACATAGGTGTAGGGACGCACGGCTTTGATGCGTCGATATCCCTCCATCAACATCTCGGCGTACAACGCGACTGCTGTTTCGTCGACTTTGCCACCCGTTTCCACGGCCAAGTTGGGCTCATTCCAGATTTCGACCGCCGTCACCATCCCGCCGTAGCGCTCTATCATGTTGGCAACAAAGTCACCAAATGGCTTGGGGTCAGCTGGGATACCGTGAGTTGGATGATAAAAATCAGGGGCCTGCACCACACTCAGCATGATTTTGGTGTTAAAGCCGGAAGTGTCGGCGATGATGCGATCAACTTCGTCCCAGTAGTAGACGCCGGGTGACGCTTCGACGTCTTTCCAGTGGATTTGTTGGCGCACCCAATCAAACCCAGCGATTTCGGAGAGGGTCATCACACGAGCACGATCCGTATAAAACAAATGCGACACCACGCCGAACTCGACCTCGTCGATGCGCGGGTAGTTGCCGAGCGATTCGAGCTGAGACTGCACTTGATCCGAGGTATTCCCCGGAATAATCAAGCCACTCTCATCGTCAATATTGGGTGGAACCGCAGTTGGTGCGGTTTCACTGGCAGAAGTGCCACACGCACTCAGCCAAAAGCACACCACGACCATGTATAAACGCAATACTCTCATGAACACATCTCAGACTGTATCTGGCCATCGACGAGCAATGATTCTTGAGTCACCACCACGGCAGGATTGACGACTTGAATGAACAGCGTGCCATCTCTCACGAGACGATACTGACCGCTTTCATCGAGGAGATGCACGACGAAACGATAGAGCGACGGGCGGAGCTGCATGGCGGGGAAGGTAAACCGGAGCGTGTGTTGACCGGCGCTGAATGTCATCGGTGCATCCGACATGTAGGCGTTTTCCACCGCAATCACATTTTCGGCGGCCGTGACCAAGCGTACATTCACGCGGGCCACAAACACCGGTTCTTTGATTTCGACCACCGCTTCTACCTGCAACGGTTCCCGACAATCCCAGGTATCTGCATTGGTTGGCGCACATACCGCAGTGCGCACCACGCGCATCGTCGCCGTTGAGCGCACAAACTGATTGGAAATAGGTTGATTGCCGCCACTGTCGAGACGCTGTTGCTCACTTGCACGTGCCATGTACTGTGAATACGCCTCAGCAACCACGTGTACGGAGTCGTCCATGCGCACTTTCCCAGCATCAAGCCATACTGCCCGATCAGTGATACGCAATAACGCCGAAATACTATGTGCCACCACCAAAATAGTCGTGCCTTGGTCGGTCAGAGATTCGATGCGATCAAAGCACTTTTGCTGGAAGGCCATATCACCGACCGACAATCCTTCGTCGGCAATCAAGATATCAGGGCGCGTAGCAAAGGCACTTGCGAACGCCAAGCGTTGATACATACCAGATGAATAGACTTTTACCGGCTGATTGATGAAATCGCCGATATCCGCGAACGCACAAATTTCATCAAAGACCTGTGCTACTTCATGACGACGCATTCCCATTACCGCACCGTAGAAATACACGTTTTCAGCACCGGTCAGCTCCGGATGGAAGCCAATTCCAAGCTCAAGGAGCGAAGCCACCCGTCCGTGTACCGCCACGTGCCCGTAATCGGGTTGCAAAATCCGGCTGATTATTTTCAGCAGGGTGCTTTTGCCAGCCCCGTTTTGCCCCATCAATGCGACTCGTTCACCCGGCATAATGGTAAAGGACACATCATCAATGACCATCTTCGGCGCACGTTGTGGTGCTACGGATTGCCGTTTCAACAGCGACAACAACGATAGGCGCTCACCACTAAACGATTTGCGCACATTGGTGAGAGCAATGGCTGGATTCATCACAGACGCTCACTTACTGAATCATGGACACGGCGGAACAGCCAGTAGCCAACGGCAAAAATCACCAACCCAGTGAGTAATGTGCGCAAAATCGACTCGGTTGCTGGGATACCCGGTGTTGGCAACACGCCAATTTGTGGGATGCCGTAGACGATTTCACGGTAATATTCGATGATTGATGCCAATGGGTTCAACCAACGCATGAGACGCGCAAATCCTTGGTTGACACTCACCAACGAATACACGATGGGGTTCAGAAAAAACCAAATTTGCAGAAAAATTCCCACAAAATGAATCGTGTCAATCGAATAGATGGCCAATGCGGTTAACAGCAATGCCAGACCGATGAGGAAAATAAGATGAACCAACAGTACAACTGGCAAATAAATGACCGTCCACGGCATACTCAACGTGCCATAGGTGAACCAACGAATGCCCAACATGAAGACGAACAACACCGGCAACGACAACAAAAAGTTCACCATGCTCGTAAACACGCTAGAAACCGGCAGCACCTCACGGGGAAAATACGCCTGCCGCACCAAATTGGCGTTGTCGTGCACACTGCGTACGGCCATGGCAATCGCTTCTGACGTAAAAATCCACGGCAACAGACCACAGACCACAAACAATGGGTACAACGGCAACGCGTTTCCTTTGAGGAAATACCCAAAAACGACCCAGTACACGAGCAATTGTGCCATGGGCACGATTTGCGTCCATGCAAAGCCGAGAAAACTTCCTTTGTACCGGATAAGCAAATTCCGCTGCACTAAATACACCAACAACACGCGAAAACGCCAGATTTCGCGGACACGGTCAATAATATCCACGCTCCGATCAAACAAATAGAGGAGCACCGTGGCAATCAAACCAAACAACACAGAAAAACCTACCGCCCACTCGATGTGCCGCGGCTGTGGCGTCGTGGCCACGGTAGCGACACCTCGCCACACCACATCTGGACGCATTGCATCGAATGAAAGCACCGGCGCAGAAGCAGTCACCGTTGCCACGAATCCGCGCAAAGTGTCACGCATCAGTGCGAAGCGCTGGCGGTCATCACTATCCACGGTCTGCGGGATCTCAATCGCAGTTAGTTCGTACAAACGATATTCCACCGCGCGTACGAGATCGTATTGGTCTGCCACTGGCAAAGCCGAGAACTGCACGTACTCGGCCACCGGCTCAATTGGACGATTAAAAGAAAAAATGTCTTGGCGCAAGAACTCACGCAACAGGACAGTGGCAGGATCGGTGGCCGATTGACCACGGACCGCCAAGGTGATTTCCCACCCTAACAAGTTACGCAAAATTTCACGCCCACCAGCCGCCCGAACCGTGAGCACCACCATGTCAGCAAATTCTTGGGTGACTTGTTCTGCGATCTGCGGAGTGGTAGCGTCAATCTGCAACAACACACCGCGATCCGTTTGTGTTACCGCATATGCGAGCTCAGCTTCACCGAATCCTGGGTACCGCGCTGCCATGATGCGTTGTGCCTGAAAGAGCACCGCCTCAAAGTCAGTATCTAGTACGCCTTCGGCGTCGTATAGTTCACGATATCGTCCTTGATCAATGGAAATGGTCGCTTCGGCGCGGTACAAGACGGGCAGTGCCAACTGTCGTGGCACAAACATCGCCAAGAGCGTCAGGATGGCGGCCCCTGAAAAGATGAGAAAAAAAGTGCGTTTGTGGTTCAATGCGTTACTCATCTCTCTGCACATCGATCTTTACATCACTCTCGGGAGCAAGGGTGACCACCACCGTTTGTGCACCATTTGCAGCCACCACGAGAGAATCAGGCAGTTCGACGACCACATCCGGGACGTGGAAACGACTCGGATTCACAACAACAACCTGACCGCTCGGCACGTCCACGCGCACCACAAGCTGATCGATGAGTTGCTGCCGCCGTGCAATGGTACGCAACGGAGCCACCCACACATCGTTGCTCGTCGCTACCGCGTCAACGACCGACTGCCATGCCGCAATCTGCTCGGGCGAGATTACTTCTTCGGTGTGCGCCCAAAAATCAATCATACCATCTTTCGTACGGATATCGGCGAGCACCGCCAGTGCCCCTGCCGCACGCTCCACGGTCAAGTAATAGTCCGGACAAACCATGATGGATTCGTGACCGGGGAGTGGGCGACACCGCGCTTCAGCGGCATTCACGATATGGTATTGCGGCAACTTCGGGTTCCAGCTTGTCCGTGTCACCGACGTTATTCCTGCATCCGCAAGCGTCTGCCAAGCCGCATAACTCATCCCCGCGCTACTACTCCACGGGAACGCCAACGAGCGAGCCGCTGGCACGTGTTTCTCGGCAGCGACATCGTTCCAGGTCTGCAAATCAACCTGCCACTCTGGTATCGTGGCATATCCGCCATAAAAATGACTGAACGTATGGCTCTGAATATCGTGTCCGGCACCGCGTACCAGCGGAATCAAATCACCGAAGTACCACGCAGGATCGTGTGTCGCGTCGGTATACGGATCGCGCACAAACCACGGTTGTGTTTGCCAGGCTGCCGTCTGCCACCCATTGGCGGGAGTCGCCCACGCAAACACAGGATCCCCCATGAAGCGCCGTTGCTCGCGGTTTCCATCGAGAAAATTGTAGCCGTTCACGTAGTAGGTTGCCGCATAGTTGTACGGTGCAAACACGGCCAGCGTCGTGGTAATGCCCTCGCGCATGCGCATCCCGCGCAACAGTGGATCAAGCTCTGCATTCGGGTCATCGACCGACCGTGAATGCACCAAGCCGCCCATCGCAGTTTCCCAATCAAACGAAAACGACACCGCAGCCGCATACCCAGCTGGCCACGGACGAATCCGCACCCCCTGACGATCTGGTGTCGCCAGCGGCATCGTGGCCAACGCACGACTAGTGCGCACACGCACATAATCGAGATAGATGCGATCATCAGAGGCGGGCTCAAGACGAATGCGCACCGTGGTGGCTCCCGCCGGTGCTTGATCCGTTGCTACAATGCGGCTCCAGGCGTGCTGATCTGCTTCGCCCTGCCATTTGCGCACCGGTTGCCACGGGCTGATTTTTTCAGCAATCACGGTGTCGTTGTGCATCCAGTACCAGCGCATACGCACCGCAGTCGCTGATGTCCCATCAGAAATCGCCAAGACCGACGCACACATGCGTTGTGCAGAGTGCACGGCAAGATCGGGGAGTTGGAGCCAGCTGCCGATTCCCAGCATGTGTATCGAACGCTGATTGGCATCAACACTAAATTCGCCGATACGCACACCCGGAGCACCTGCCACCCAGCCAGCTGGGAGACGATTATCGGAGCTCGTCAGCAGATCTGCGTCGTCGAGCACGACCGCTTGCCACGGTGCATCACAGCGAAGCTCACGCGTCACCGCCCACCAACTTGCACTGGTCAGCACAATGACACAAAAAACCATAACCCCGGCGACATATCGTTGCATGCTTCTCACTACCGTATCTGAAAGGGTTGTGTGGGTGCCACCATGTTAGCAACAACCTCTTGTTGCCATACAATCGGGACCCGCACAATGCGATTGATGGATTCATCGTAGCGTACCACGCCATAGCGAAATTGTTGTGTGGCCACAGTATCAGTACCAACGCTCACGAGTGTCTCGTTGGAGACCGGGGCACCGAGCAGTGCATCGCCGTCAGAACGTTGGTAGTAGCGTGCAATCGCATCGTGCGCCACATACACGGTATCCGCAAATGTCATCGTTGATGTTTCATCGATGGTCTCGGCCTTTTCCCCACGTAACACGGGCAATTCGAGCGGCAAGGCCTGAACTGCACTCACCATGGCCTGTGGTTGATAACGGACTCGGATGGTGGTAAACGATTGCACGAATGTGCCATCAGATTGCTTGCGGGTTGGACCAACCGGCTCACCGAGAGTTTCGACGCCACCATGGGCCACCCAGAAGCGCCAAATGGGCAACGGCATGGTGACCGTTTCAGAGACTTCTTTGGTTTCAACCAACGGCACTAACGTGGCTGCATCCGCCATGACGGCTTTGACGCCAGCCAAGTTACGCTCGAATTCTGGGTCATCGCCACTTTCCAGCTCGGGAATGATAGCGGGTAACTCGATGCCACGCGCCCAATCATGCATACCACCGGTGATGTCGTAGGCCTCCCAGTAGCGCGCATAGGCGTAATCAGCAGCACGTGCGTATGTTTCGGCCATTGCAATCGCAGTAGGGTCTTCGCAGAAGGGTGGAAAAACGAGCCCGGCCGCTGAGTGCAAAAAAATAACGGCCGATTTATCGAGTAAAAACGAACGGATGACACGGCTTTCAACCTCTGAATCAGCGTATTCACCGCCCGTAAACGAGATGGTGCCGTATGCCCCAAAAACCCGCTGTGACCAGTTATTCTCGGGACAGGCATCAAGATTAGTATTCATGTTGCGATTTAAATCAACACCTCGAGCGTTTTGACGCACCTCAAGCACATCGCCATCGGGATTCAACAGGGGTACAATGTAGAGCGTGACATCTGCTGGTACGTCTTCGGGGTGATTACGAAACCAGTCCATGAGCTGGCGACTGAGCACCGCTGTATTGCGCTCTGGAGCACCATGCGTGGCGCCGACTACGACCAACGTACGGGCACCACTCCCAAAGCGGTATGCTTCGATTTCACGCCCTTGCTCACTATACCCGATGACTTCGCGCGTCACCTGTTGTGCGCTGGCGCGCGGTGATTGCCATATGGTGTACAGGAGCGTCAAGACTAACACTCCGAATACGATTTTGTACCGTTGTAGACGCACCACAGGCTCCTTGCCTCTCTTGCGCACACCCCAACTTGTGGCGGCGCTTCATGGTTATTATACCAACAAGCACTTTGGGCGTTCTGACAACTTGTTGACAAAATGCTCGCAGTGGTCATCATCATTGATTCCACTGCAGTGTCATACCAATACAAATCAACACAAAATTCCATTTGACAAGACACTTACGCGCATGCTATAATCCCACACGTTGTGAATGAGACGGGCGTATAGCTCAGCTGGTTAGAGTGCGATCCTGATAAGATCGAGGTCGGTGGTTCGAGTCCACCTACGCCCACCACGCAACACATTTTGGGGCAATAGCTCAGTTGGGAGAGCGACTGCTTTGCACGCAGTAGGTCCGGGGTTCGAATCCCCGTTGCTCCACCACTTACAGGTCACACACACCACTACGGTGTGTGTATTTGTTTCTGACGACTCATTTGTGCACACAACAGGGTATTGTATATGTGGTCTCCGCGCACCATGCACACCATGACACTCATACTCTGGGGCGTCTTGGTAGCCTTTAGCATTGTTGTCCAAGGACACATTACGCGTGCTGGTGACGCCATGGCCTACCTGCGTCATGCGCCAAACGATGTGCGTGGCTGGTATGGCGTAGAGCGCTCAGAGACACTGCCAACCGCACAAGGTGTTCGTGCAGCACAATATCGCTGGAGCTACGACCAAGCACATCTCAACATTTGGCCCGCACCAGCCGGCATGCGGCTCTTTTCGCTCACGTATCTGAACCAGTTTGGTGCGGTTGACGTCTGGCAAAACCAGCGGCACATGGCGCAATTAGCGCCAGATGAGCACCTGCGTACCAGCCATATTCTCCTCCCAAGTGAACCAGCGTTCGACATCACGTTCGTCCAATCACAACCACAGCGCATCGACCAACGCGCACTCGGCTTCTTGGTCATCAGCATGGATTGGCGCGCCTGGAACAGCGCTGACATGGTGGCGACGCCACAACAATGGCTTACTCCATGGGCGGGGCTCCCGCTGACCACGCTGTTCTTCATCGGCCTTGGTTGGTTGAGCACCTCAAACCCACGCTATCGCATGCTCCTCGCTCCATTGCCCCTTTTGGGCACCGTTGCCGTGAGCATTTGGTCGTTGTGGCACGCAAGTGCCATGCAACCGATGTGGCAATTCATCGCACTCGCAGGAGTCGGCGGGGTTCTCATTGACCGCGGCATACAACGGACTCGCCGTGCCGGCAATCAGCTCTGGTTAGTCGCGATCTGGGTCCTTTCCACGGTCTGGCTGTTTACGGCCGATGCGCAAGGCGATGGCGTTGGCTACTACGCATACATCCGTTCCGTGTTTATTGATGGCGACTTGCAATTCGCCAACGAATTCAACGAAACACTCTCACCATTCGCGTTTGTGCCCAGTTATCCCATATATGCGCCAACCGGCTACACCGTCAATCCTTGGAGTATCGGACCAGCGCTCTTGCAAGTGCCATTCTGGGTGGTTGCACAGGTGAGCGCCTGATTGACAAACACGCTTGGACTCACCAACTGGAAGCTGGATGGCTACAGTGCTCCATTCGTCAACATGGTCAGCCTGAGCAGTGCCATTGCTGGTCTTGTCACCTTGTTTGGCATGTATCATTTGTTGCGCCGGCAGTATCGCCAGCCAGTGGCCGTATTTAGCACCGCATTTGTGTTTCTGGCCAGTAACTTGCTCTACTATGCCCAAATCAACAACAACAACGTGCATAGTATCTCCACTGCGACTGTTACCGTCATGTTGGTTGCCTTTATGGCCACCTGCGATCGACCAACAAAACTCCGCTGGGCAATCTTTGGTATGACGGTAGGTCTTATCGGCATTGTCTACTGGGTAACGCTCATCCTCTGCCTCTTCCCGGCTGGCGTCGTACTCAGTCAGACGTGGTCGTTGTGGCAGCAAAGAAATCGCGCTGCATTGGAGCGCTTGTGGCAGGGTGTGGGGATTGCGGCTATCGCTGCAGTGTTGGTGCTTGCCCTGCAAAGCGGGGTATGGTACGTTATGTACGATTCGTTGTTCACCGTACCACAAGGAAACGCGTTTGCACTGCCACAGTACCCACGCCTTTGGCAGATGTTTTTTGGTGGTTGGTATGGATTGTTGTGGTGGACGCCAGCGTTATTTATTGGCATCTTCGGCTTATTTGCCCATGCGCGATCTGCTCCTCAGTACGGCTGGTGGATGGTAGTGGCGATTTGGGCATATATTCTGTAC
>Ga0172372_10002562_pt1 | contig 27539 bp, 25 predicted proteins | sample LakKiv5m_2_FD_114544 | JGI IMG/M metagenome (GOLD analysis project Ga0172372, IMG submission 114544) | Freshwater microbial communities from Kabuno Bay, South-Kivu, Congo - kab_092012_9.5m | ecosystem: Environmental > Aquatic > Freshwater > Lake | place: Democratic Republic of the Congo...
GAGACCACGGACCAATTTTACAATGTGGGCACGGGCCAGCGCACCTCGTTGAAGGAACTGGCTGAAATACTAATCCAATTAACCGGATGCAAAAAACCGATCCAGTACCAGCCCCGTAGCCAAGCCACTTTGGTTCGGAACCGTATCGGCTGTCCCCAAAAAGCGGAAAAGGAAATCAGTTTCAAATCGCGAATTGACCTGAAAGAGGGCCTACAGAAGCTGATTGAATGGAGATCGAAGCACAAAGCGGAGGTCGAGGCTCGGAGAAAAGCCGTGGGGATTTTGGATTTGTGATTTTGGAGTTCGGAATTGAGATTTGTTAGTTCTGAGTGTGGGGCCGTGTTGGATGGTTATGAGTGCAGGGTGCTGAGTACTGATTTTAAGCTTCAAGGATTTACCCAGCACTAAGAACTCCGTATGAGGCACATAAAAATCGCAAATCGTAATTCACAAATCCAAAGTCCGAATTAATAACCATGATTCCGATTGCCCGCACTTCTTTAACAAAAGCTGAAATTGAATGCGTATTGGAGCCCCTACGGTCCGGTTGGCTGGTGCAGGGGCCAAAAGTCCGGGAATTTGAGGAAAAGTGGTCTGCCTTCACCGGGGCCAAGCACTCAGTGGCCGTGACCTCCTGTACCACGGCGCTGCACCTTTCCTTGGCGGCTCTGGGGTTTGGGCCAGGGGATGAAGCTATCGTTCCCGCCTTTACTTGGATCTCCACAGCCAATGTGGTTGAGCATCTGGGCGGCAAAGTGGTCTTGTGTGATATTGATCTACGAACCTTCAACATCGACCTGGCCCAAATTGAATCCAAAATTACCAACAAAACCAAGGCCATCTTGCCAGTGCATCTTTTTGGACTGGCGGCGGATATGAAGGCCGTCCTAGCGATAGCTAAGAAACACAATCTTTTGGTGATCGAGGATGCGGCCTGTGGTTTTGGGGCAAGAATTCAGGGAAAGCACGTGGGGACCTTCGGCAACACGGGGTGTTTTAGTTTCCATCCCCGGAAAGCGATTACCACTGGGGAGGGAGGGATGGTAACCACCCAAGACGATACTCTGGCCGAAAAAATGCGCAGGATGAGGGACCATGGAGCCGGCTTAAGTGATCTGCAAAGGCACCAAGGTGCCAAACCTTATCTTTTGAGCGATCACCCGGAAGCCGGGTACAACTATCGGATGACCGACCTTCAGGCGGCTCTGGGAAGCGCACAAATGCAAAGGGCTGAGGACATTGTCCAAAAAAGACAGCGGCTTGCCGCGAGGTATGATCAGGCCTTTCAGGGGTTGAACTGGCTACAAACGCCTCAAAAAATAGCCGGATACGAACACGGCTATCAAAGCTACCCCTGTCTCTTTCAACCCGAATCGCTAAGTCCTGATTCCATTCCTCGCATACACGCAACCCGGAACAAGTGGATGGACCGGCTTTTTCAGTCCGGTATCTCCACCCGTCCCGCAACGCACGCCGTCCATATGCTTTCCTTCTATCGTGAAAAATATGATCTGAAGGCCCGAGACTTCCCAAACGCTTGGGCAGCCAACGACTGCTCAATCTCGCTGCCACTGTTTCATGGAATGACGGAGCAAGAGCAGGATAAAGTCGTCCAAACAGTAAAGAAGAGATAAGTGTTATCATTTCGGATTTTAGATTTCGGAATTTGGACTTGTTACTTTTAAGTGTGGGCCGAATGGTTCTGAGTGCTGGGTGCTGAGTACTGACTTTACGCTTCAAGAATTTATCCAGCACCCAGAACTCCGCACCATGCACTTTCAACACAGCACCTATCGCACCAAGACGTGAAACCTAAAACCTTAAAACCTAACACCTTAAACTTACAACAATGTGCGGCATAGCTGGATATATTAATCTCGACGGATCGCCGGCATCGGCGGTCATTTTGAAAAAAATGACGGATGCAGTCGCCCATCGGGGGCCGGATGGAGAGGGGCAGTGGGTAGAGGGCAATGTGGGGCTCGGCCACCGCCGCCTCGCCATAATTGACCTCAGCCCTGCTGGCCACCAGCCCATGGTGAGCGCCGACCACCGGTGGGTGCTCAGTTACAACGGCGAGATCTACAACTTCCGCAAACTTCGCGCGGAACTCGAGGCGGCCGGCGTGTGGTTCCGCAGCCAGACCGACAGCGAGGTAGTCCTCTATGCGCTCGCCCGCTGGGGCACAGATGCTCTGCTCCAGTTTAACGGCATGTTCGCGCTGGCCCTGTGGGACCGCAAGGAACGCACCCTGCTGCTGGCCAGAGATCGTTACGGAATCAAGCCGGTCTACTACTCCCAACAGAACAACGTTTTCTCCTTTGTCCCCGAGCAAAAAGCCATCACCGACCAGCCCGGTTTTCGCAAGGTGCTGAACAAACCGGCCTTGCTGGAATATTTTACCTTTCAGAATATCTTCACCGATCAGACTCTTCTGCAGGACATCAAGATCCTCCCCGCCGGCCACTATCTCACCCTCAGCACCCGGCACCCGGAGCTCAGAACGAATCAATACTGGGACTACCGTTTTCGCGAGTCCGAAAAGCCCCGCAAAAAAGAAGAGTATATCGAGGAGCTGGATCGGCTTTTCGAGCAGGCGGTGAACCGACAGCTTGTGAGTGATGTGGAGCTGGGGGCCTATTTAAGTGGTGGGATGGATTCGGGCTCCATCACAGCCTTGGCGGCCCGGCAGTTCCCCTACCTTAAGACCTTTACCTGTGGGTTCGATCTAAGCTCTGCTTCAGGAATTGAACTGGCTTTCGATGAACGAGCCAAAGCGGAGGCGATGTCAGCGAAATTTAAAACTGAGCACTATGAGATGGTGTTAAAAGCTGGGGATATGGAACGCTGTTTACCCAAGCTGACCTGGCACTTGGAGGAGCCGCGAGTGGGGCAGAGCTACCCCAACTACTACGCCGCCAAGTTGGCTAGTAAGTTTGTGAAAGTCGTCTTATCCGGCAGCGGGGGTGATGAGCTCTTCGGTGGGTATCCATGGCGATACTATCGCACAGCCAGCGCGCAAAACTTTGAGCACTACATCGATGAATATTATCTTTACTGGCAGCGATTGGTCCGTAACGCGGAGTTAAAAGCCTTGCTTGCACCGATATGGCAGGAGGTAAAAGATGTTTCGACGAGAGATATTTTTCGCGACGTTTTTCTTAGCCACCAGAACAAACTCAATCGTCCTGAAGACTACATCAACCATTCGCTTTACTTTGAAGCGAAAACATTTCTACACGGCCTTTTTATGGTGGAAGACAAGCTAAGCATGGCGCACGGCTTGGAAAGCCGTGTCCCTTTCATGGACAATGATCTGGTCGACTTCGCCATGAGCTGCCCAGTGTCCCTGAAAATCAACAATCTGGATAATGTGCTCCGTATCAATGAGAACGAGCCGGGCAGCAAGACCAGGAAATTTTTTCAGAAGACGAATGATGGAAAGCAGATCCTGCGCGACGTGATGTCCCTCTACATCCCCTCGGAGATCACCCAGGCGCAGAAGCAGGGCTTCTCGTCGCCCGACGCTAGCTGGTTCAAGGGCGAGAGCATCGAATTCGTCAAGCGCAAGGTGCTAACGGGCAACCCGCGCATCTACGAGTACCTCGACGCCGATTCGGTGCGGGAGCTGATCCAGCAACATCTGGACGGTTCCGAGAACCGGCGGCTGTTGATCTGGTCCCTGCTGAACGTGGAAGAGATGCTCTCGTGCACTCTCTAGTCGGGCTGGTGTCGGACGCGCACGGCAACAGACTGGCGTTTGACCGGGCTGTCGACCTGCTGCTGGCGCAGGGCGCGCAGCGCATCTTTTTTCTTGGAGACGCCATCGGCTACGTGCCGTCGGCTGCCGTGTTCGATTCGCTGGCAAGCCTGGGCGAGCGGGTTCAATGCATCCTCGGCAACCACGAGGCCATGCTGCTGGAAAGGCAGAGCGACCCCGCGCGCGAGGAAGTGTACCAGTTGGAGGCGCTGAGGCCGAGGCTGACGCCGATGCAGCTGGCGATGATTTCCTCCTGGCCGGCTTCGCGCGCCGAGGTCATCGACGGCCAGAAAGTGCTGCTGGTGCACGGCAGTCCGGCGGACCCGACTTACGGCTACGTCTATCCGCACACCGATCTCGCAGGCTTTTGCCCCGACGCGGATTGGGTCTTCATGGGTAACACCCATCACCCTTTCATTCGCGAGCAGGCCGGTACTTGCTATGTCAACGTCGGCAGCTGTGGCATGCCCAGAGACGACGGGCGCTATGGCTCTGTCGCCCTCTTTGATACAAGGACGCGCAGTGCGCGTATCCAACGGTTCGACATTACGGCCGAAATCCAGCAGGTTCTGGAGCAGTTTCCTATGGTGCATCCATCGGTGCGGGAGGTTTATGAGCGACGTCGCCCCGTCGTTATGGGGGATATCCTGTGATTCGTGTGCTTGTGACGGCCATCGGCGGCGGTGGTCATGGCGATCAAATTCTCAAGGCTCTGCGGCTTGCGCCGCCAGGCAGTTACATGATTTTTGGTGCCGACGCCAACCCCCACTGCCCGCAAGCCGCGCTAGTTGAACGGTTCGTGTCGCTGCCGCTGGCGCGGGATCCCGAATACATAAACGTACTGCTTCGCACCTGCAAGGAACTTGGCATTCAAGCACTCTTCCACGGCTGCGAGCCCGAGTTGTTGCTCTTCGCCGCCAACCGTAAACAGATTGAAGAGGCCGACATCTTTCTGCCCATCAACGACAGCGCACTGATCCAACTGTGCATGGACAAGGCGAGGACCAATGCGCGGCTGGCCCAGCTCGGCTTCCCCGCACCCCGTTACGTTAACGTGACCAGCGCGAGCGAATTCGATAAAATAAACTGGTTCCCTGTGGTCGTGAAACCGGCGGTCGGCGGCGGCGGTTCGGCGAATGTCTTTATTGCCCAAGATATGAAAGAACTGAAGGCCTTGGCGGCTTACCTTGGCCTGGGGGGTATCAGCAGCGGTTTCATGATCCAGGAATACGTCGGTACCCCGGAACAGGAATTCACCGTCGGCGTGCTTCATGATTTGGATGGCAACTATATCAATTCGATTGCGGTCCAGCGTTCTTTGAGCAATGGCTTAAGCATTCGCTCGAGCACGGTAAATCGCACCGCTCGCAAGGAACTTGGACCCAAACTAGTAATTAGTTCAGGAATTAGTCAGGGTAAAATTGGGAGGTTCGAGGAGGTCACTAAACAATGCCGCGAACTAGCTGAGCGCCTTGGTTCGCGCGGCCCTTTAAATTTTCAATGTCGAGTAGTGGCCGGAAAAGTAAAGGTTTTTGAAATTAATCCGCGCTTCTCTGGAACAACCTCGCTGCGCGCAATAGTTGGATTGAATGAGCCAGACCTGCTAATAACCAAGCATGTTTTAAAGCAAGATGTACCAGTCAATGCAAAATACCGAGAGGCTATTATACATCGTTCTCTCAAAGAAACAATACTGGACTAAAATTGCAACACACAACTAACAACCCACAATCACAATGACCAAGTGTCCCGCCTGCCACTCAGCAAAAGTTTCACTGTTTCACAAAATTAATAGCCTTCCTGCTATCCTATTTCCCGTTAATTGCTCTCAAGCGCCCAAAGTGCCCGCTTGCCGTCTGCTTATTCATCATTGCCCGGAGTGCGGTCACCTCTTCCAGACTAAATGGAGCGAAATATTTATAAAGTCCATATATAATAAATGGTATCGCTTTTACCCGTTTGACGATCTGGAGTCAATGAACGTCACCTACAGACGACCATATGAAAAATTTGTGGTGTCCGTACTAAATAAAACAACAAAAGCAAAGACATTCAGTGTGCTGGAAATCGGTTGTTCTAAGGAGCATCAATTGAGAATGTTTTTGGACCGGTGCGCTTCAGTCACTGCCATAAATCCCAAGGTGCCAAAGGGCAACAAAGCGTCTTTCATCAAGGGTTTTTACGGAACGAAAATCATAAATCGTAAATTCGATGTTATAAGTTCCCGCTTTAATCTTGAACACATAACTAATTTGCCTGTTTTTTTTCGTAATTTGCACAATAATATAAAAGACGGTGGCTCAGTCTTCGTGCAGGTGCCTAATGTGTCACACTTTTTGAGTAGTGGAATGCTAAACATTTTTGCGCACGAGCATATTCACTATTTCAATCACAAGTCGTTCGCTCGTATGGTCGATACTTATGGTTTCGCAGTAAAACAAATGGACAACACCCATGGAGCGAGCATCATTGCCGAGCTCGTTGAATCGCCATCAATTAGTTTATACAACGCTAAGGCAAATGCCATGAAAACAACAGAGCAAATTAAAGCAATTATACGACTGGCTACTGGCAAAGTAATGTTTTATGGCGCAGGCCTCTCGCTTACGAGCCTATTGTATGAGCGTCGGCTCTTGCAACCCCAGCTAAGCAAAAAAATAGTTGTTGTAGATGACAATCCAGCGGTGAGAGGCCGAGTAATGCCAAGAAGCGCTATTTCCGTCTCATCACTTTCGCAAGAAACTCTTAGGAACTCTTCTCACGTTATTATTACGGCAAGCGAACACTATCACAAGGCCATATTAAAAAAGCTGCGTTCTGTTTGCCCAAACGTCAAAGTGATTGCGGTTGGAAGCAATGGACTACTCCGTCTTTAAATTTAAACGGCTAAGCGATTTGTGTGCATCGCCAGGAGATTATAAGTCGGACTTATACCTCACGTTTGATGTCGATTGGGCGCGCGACGAGATCATTGCAGACACTCTTGATCTACTCAGTATGTACAATGTTCCGGCAACTTTTTTTTGCACGCATGACTCACCACTAATGCGGAACCTGCTGCATCGTGATTATCACGAGCTTGGTATTCATCCAAATTTTAATCCACTACTTGCAAACGCTACCAACGGCGTCGGCCTTGTCTCAATTCAGGCAATAGTGCAGAGACTTGTTAACGCATTTCCAAAAGCAAAAGCACTGAGAAGCCATAGTTTGGTATCTGGCGATCCTATCACCAGGGTGGTGGCTAGAAGCGAAATAAAGCTAATCTCGAACACCTTAGTCCCATATTGGAATAACATTAGCATTGCACCTTACTATGATTGGTATGGGTTGCTTCACGTCCCGTATTTGTTTCAAGACAGCCTTGTCTTCTATAGCGATCGAAGTGTACCACCAATGAATCAGTTGTGCGCCATGAGTGGTATTAAAGTGTTTAATTTTCATCCCATACATGTGTACCTAAACAGTAATACACTTGGAACATATGAAGGTACGCGACACTTGCACGGCGATCCGTATCAATTACAGCGTCACCGCTACCACGGTTACGGGACACGGTCGCGGCTTATCGAATTACTAAGTATGGCGGGTAAGCCCTCTTGTTGATGAGACAATTGTGAGGCCGCAGCAATCATATAAATTATGCGTTAATCTGATTGAGAAGTATAATATTAATCTGGATGGTCTAACCGTCTACACTGAGGCAGCAACGGGTCCTTATCTCTGGAATGCCGTCTTGGCCGCCAAGGCGGGTGCGCGGGTCTTTGCGCAGACAGCTGATTCCAGGTTTGGCACGGTGGGCGATGTCCGCCGGGCTACGTTGACTGCGGCTGCCGAGTATGGTGTGGCGGACAGGGTTGAGGTAGTCGCTGGCCGTGACCTCAATGGGTTACGGGTCTCAGATATCGTCACAAACAGCGGCTTTGTTCGGCCATTTGACTCGGAACTTATTGATGCGTTGAAGTCAACTGCTGTCGTCCCCCTGATGTGGGAAACGTGGGAGTTGCGAGAGGATGAGTTCGACCTCGAGCGATGTCGAGCACGAGGCATCCTGGTTCTCGGCACTAATGAGCTTGCACCTCCGTGCGACATGTCGGAGTACGTTGGGTATACCGGGCTGAAGCTTCTGTTCGAGGCAGGATTCGATGGGGGGAATGTACTGTTGCTTGGTAGTGCGCCACTACCCTCACGGCCGATTCTACACGCTTTGCGTCAGCTCGGAATTTCTGTGACGTGGGGCTCGATGTCGCCAGAAGCAGACGTCCACTACGACGAGATGTCACAGCATTTTGCGGAGTATGGAAGTCGATACGATGCAGTGATTCTCGCCGAGCACCAACATCCGGTTCTACTTTTGGGCAAGGGCGGCCTCCTTGAGTTCGATGCCATCGGCGCGGCAAATCCAGAGCTTAAGATCGGCATTATGTGCGGCCGTATCGACGCGGAAGGGCTCTCAAATACCGCGTTCTCGTGGTTTCCTCGCCACCTACAGCCGTTTGGGTTTCTGAGCTATCAGCCGTATATGCTTGGCCGTAGGCCAGTCCTGACTCTCTTTGCGGCCGGACTCAAGGTGGGGCAGGTAATGTCCCGCGCGCGACTGCGCGGGCTGGCTCCTAGCGTGGCTGCGGAAGAGGCGCTGCGCACCAGTCCCGCAATGGATTTTTCCGGCACAAGAGCCTGGTTGGCGGACGCTCGGCACAAGGGCGATCTGAATCTATGATAGGCACGACCACGCGGAAACGACTACTTTTGATCGGGGGCACGCAAAGGGCAGTGCCGACGCTGACCTCTTTGCTCGCCCGGAAGGATGTTGAGTATGTCCAGGGCATCTTCATGAGAGGACATGCCGACGTCTCGTACTCCGCCCTGGCTGCGTACCTGGCCACCTGCGGGTCGACACTCGATCACGTGATCGTGGCCGAGCACACGTGCGCCGATCGTCTGGTGGGCCCGGGCGCTCTGCTGGATCCGGCGGCCTTGCCGCCGCCGCTGCACGGCGCATCGTTTGGTGTCATGGCCGGGCACGTCGACCAGGAGTCACTCGTGGCGGCCGGCACGACGTTCTTTCCGCCTCGCATTGCTCCCTTTGGCTACATGAGCTTCCAGCCCTACGCCCTCGGTCGCCGTCCTGTCCTGACACTGTTTGGCGCGGGGCTGCGCGTCGGGCAAGCTATGGCACGGGCGCGTCTGCGTGGCCTGGGCCTAGCTGAGGCTACCGCTGCGGCCCTGATCGAGAGCCCATCGATGGAGTTCACGGGGGCACAAGCATGGCGCTGACCCCGGACGCCGCAGACCTGCTGGAGCGTCTGACGAAGCTGCGTGAACAGCTCCGCACGGCTTCAAGGGATACCTACGGACGGCTCAACCCGTTCTACGAGGATCTCGTCGACTGGAAGGAAACGGGGCGGTACTGGACCGGCATCGATCAGAGCGTAACCATCTACGGCTCTACGACCGTGATCGGCGACGTGACCATTGGCCCCCACACATGGGTCGGCCCCTTCTGCAACCTGGATGGATCCGGCGGGTTGTCGATCGGTGAGTACTGCAGCATCAGCACCGGCGTCCAGTTGATCACGCACGACAGCGTACGGTGGGCCTTGTCGGGCGGCCGGGCGCCATATGAGCGCGCGCCGATTCGGATCGGCGACTGCTGCTTCATCGGGACGCACGCGGTGGTCGTCCGGGGCGTCACAATTGGAGACCATTGCCTGGTGGCCGCGGGGGCGGTCGTGACGCACGATGTGCCGGCTAGAACCATCATTGGCGGAGTTCCGGCCCGGCCGATGGGCACCGTACATGTCGATGCCTCTGGCGCCGTGTCACTGATGTTCGTCGACCGAGGCCGCACGACCGGAGGCTCGCGCTCGTCAGACTTGTAGTATTGGCTTAGCTCTGTACTGGTGTCATATGACCAATTCACCTGAGAAACGTGTTTGTTCTCGCTGTGTGTACGACAACCTATACGTCAAGAACATCGTGTTCGACGACGCCGGCGTCTGTAACTACTGCCGGCAGATCGAGGATATGAAGGCCAAATACAAGACTGGCAGGCCGGAAAGCGAGGAGCTGCTCGCCGAGATTGCCGCGAAGATCAAGCAGGCCGGCCGTGGTAAGCCCTACGACTGTGTCATGGGTGTGAGCGGTGGCAGTGTCCCCTACAAATATTCGCCTACTTTAATCTGCCATAGATTTTATATTGGGCCGAACACTGTGATCGCAAAGGGTGTTCGAATCGGCAATGGTTGCGCATCGCCGCCAATAGCCTTGTCCTTAGCGGAATGCCTGGCAACAGCATGGCAGTCAATACACCCTGCCGTGTTACAGGCTCTGCAAGTGCTCGCCCTAATCCTCTTGCCTATAAGCCAGATACCTCACCGTGAATAACAATCCATTCACTTCGAAACTTCACGGCGTTTTTGCGGCTCCAATCACAGTCTACGGAAACTTCGCCTTACGTGCCGACGCATCGCAACACCCGAATCAGCAGCAGACCAACGATGTTTTTTCCGAGAAGTGGAAAAAGTATGACCAGAGCAATGAGAAAGAACGGGCATATGAATTCCAACGCAACTGGTACCTCAAGTTATACGGTTTCGAAAATGAAGAAGCTTTGCGATCGCATTTAATGAGATGCGAAGTCGTCCTTGATGCCGGTTGCGGATTGGGTTATAAAGCAGCTTGGTTCGCACGATTATCGCCAAAAACGCTGGTTATTGGCATGGATTTTTCAGACGCGGCCAGACAAGCAGCCAAGCATTACGGTGACTTGCTAAACCTGTTTTTCGTTCAAGGCGACATTGCCAACACGGGCCTTCGCGAAGGAAGCATCTCATACGCCAGTTGCGATCAGGTGATCATGCATACCGAGAATCCGGAACTGACGTTTTCCGAATTGGCGCGCATCAGCAACCATCGGGGCGGCCAAGTGGCATGTTACTTCTACGCAAAGAAGGCACTGCCGCGTGAGTTGATCGATGACCACTTCCGTGCCAAGTGCAAACAACTAGAGTGCAGCGAATTATGGGCATTGTCTGAACAACTGGCTGAACTTGGACGAAGACTCAGCGAGCTAAATATCTCGTTCGAGGCGCCTGACATACCCGCCCTTGGCATCAAGGGTGGCACGTACGATATTCAGCGCTTCATCTATTACAACTTCCTGAAGTGCTTCTGGAACGCCAAACTCGGACCGGAGACTTCGGTGGTCGCCAATTTCGATTGGTACAGTCCTAGCAATGCACGCCGATTCAGCGAAAAGGAAGTTCGTGACCTCGTTTCCGCCAATAACTTGATTGAGACCTTTTTCCACATCGAAGAAGCCTGCTATTCAGGCCGCTTTACGCATCGCAACGGAAAGAATTTGCCAGCCGCGGGCCGCTTTTCTGTTTCTTACGAGCCTGGTTGAGCTTGCTACATTTAATGGTTCTTACCTTGTTCGTGATTTTCTTTGTGTCGATGGCCTCGAGAATCTTGGTCTCACGAAACGCTACGCCCAACTTCGACGTCTATGGACATCTATGCTTCGCTAACGCAATGCGGGAGCAAAAGTGCGGGCCATTTGGCAACGTAACCCTAAGGGTGCTTGGCTCATCGGGATACTCGCAGCCATTTTTGTGGCATTGGCTGATCGGATTCTTGGATGCGAAAGTGTTGTTGCGAAATCAGGCTTGGCTGAACGGAGTAATCGACTCACTGTTTGTTGTCATTGCTTTCTTGATTGCCCAGCAAAGTGGGCTCAGTGAACGCGTGGCGCTTTACGCTGTCGCCATCTACCTGCTAACCCCGATGTGGTTCTCGACAATCGGCATCGGGCCACGTATCGCCGGATTCACACCCAGGCTTAGTTCGGAAGTGGCAACCAACCTCTTTTTTATGGTTTGCCTTTTTCCTGTCGGTCTTTCGGAATTTCAAATCGTCATCTTAGGCAGCGTATTGGCAGCATTTGTTCTCTCTTCCTCAAAATTTGGGGTTCAGGCCCTGTTTTTCCTTACTCCGCTTGTCAGCCTAATCCACGGAAGTCTGCTGCCGGTGGTGTCATTGATTGCGGGCTTGGTTCTCACTATCGCAGTGTCACGTGGTAGATCAATTAATCAGTTCAAGTCGCAGGTGATGCACCTCGCGTGGTATTGCAGGGAAAATCTTCATGGGAGAATGCATGTTTCCAGCCGAAATAGCTTCGGCGCATTGTTCAAGCGATCCGAGCCGACTCTGAAGTCCTATCTCGTCAAGCTGGTCCATCGCGTGGTCAGCGATAACTCGTATACCGCGGTCTCCATCAAACTCCCCGTGATCTTCATTGCCGCCTTTGCCATCCTGCAGTCGATCGCGAGGGGGGGCACCGTGTATAACTCATACTTGGTGGCCCCGATTGTGGCTGCCTGCTTGGTGTTTTTTGTCGTCAATCTCCGCCCTTTCCTTTTCCTCGGCGAAGCAGAGCGCTATCTAAACCACGTCGCGTTTTTCATTGCCCTGTTCGCAGCGAAGTACGCGTTGGGCAATGGACTGGAGTGGCTTCTCTGGGTCCTGCTGGTCTACGGGATTGGGTACTGGGGAATCGAAACCTTCGCGCTGGAGAAGCTGAAGCCTGCCAAACTTCGGCACAGAGCCATTGAAGACGACCTAGTGCTCAAAGATCTCCAAGCACTGACCCATCCAACAGTAGTATTGGGCTATCCCTACCATGCTGCAGGTGGTGTATGGCGCATCATGCTCGAGACACCCCACAAGGTTATATATTGCTTACTGACTGGAAAAGATTTTAGCCAGAGCTTCAACGCGAAATACGCGGACGAGTATCCGTATGTGAAGCTTGAAAAGCTCGATGACATGGCCAAAGAATACGGGGTAAATTACATCATTTTGGATCGAGTGGCGTTGCTCTCTCGGGGCTTCAGGAATTGGACGCCGTCATATCGCTGGGTAAAAAGACCCGTTGGCCGAGAAATTTACGATACCTACTACAGACCGACCTAAGTGGCAATCGGTGCGCTGTCCACGCTGAGGACTAATTTCCTCCACCTATTTTGAACAGAGATATTATTTCCTACGGAATACTGACTGCCTTTGCAAAAGGGTTACAATTTTTGCTACTGCCTTTACTGACCCGGTTGTTTTCGCCTACTGACTATGGATTGATCGACTTTATGGCAACTCTGACGGGTCTCGCCGCTATCTTGATGTCTCTGTCCCTAGAAAGCGCGATTGCCAGAATGTGGCACGAGGCTAAGGACCAAGAGCATCGAAAACGCCTACTGACCTCTGTCATGGTATTCGTCTTAACTTTCGGCAGCGTCATTTTTTTTACGGTCTGGGCGGCCTCCTGTCTTCTGGTGAGTGCGGTAGGTAGCTTGAAAAACATCCAGGCGATCCTGCCTGTAGCCATGAGCGCTGCCCTATTGTTGTCGATCTCAAGCGTTCCACAGATGGTGCTGCGGATGGAGCGGAGCATCTTCAAGTTTGGAATTCTTCAGATCGGCAATTCTGTTTTGGGAATAGCGTTTTCGCTGGGACTGATTCTTCATTTTGGCATGGGTCTCTTTGGGCTGTTCTTTGGCTACCTGATGGCAGCAGCTCTGGTGCTGGCACTTAGCATTCATTGGACCCGCCAGTACCTTCAGCGGCAAATATCGCAGCAAGAAATTAAAGAATGCCTCAAGTACAGCCTCCCGCTGGTACCAGCGGTTTTTTTAAGTTGGGCCAACAGTCAGGTAGACAGACTAATTTTACTTTCCTTGTTAGGCCTCGCCGTGCTTGGCGTTTACGGAGCCGCAGCAAAAGTCGCCATGATTATCACGGTTCTCCTCGAGGTATTTCGGCTCGCTTGGCTACCTAATGCACTTACCCAGATCAATAAATCGTCGCGTAATTCCTATTTTCGCAATAACCTAGCCAAATACCTCGCGGTCATGACCTGCATTGGCCTGGTTCTTGTCGCTTATTCGAGGGAGTTGCTGGCTCTGCTGACGACGGATGAGTACGCGAGCGGTTATGTCGTGATACCTTGGCTCGTTGGCGCCCATATATTCTACGGATCTAGCGTGATCACCAACGTCGGAATGCTAATAAGCAAGAAGACCTCTGGAAACAGTATCGCGGCTTTTCTGGGCACAGTCGTAAATGTTGCCCTATGCTTAATTTTAGTAGCGGCCTTTGGCATCATGGGTGCTGCAATAGGATCTTTCGTTGCTGCAATAATCTTTACATTGATGCTGCTTTGGCTCTCGATGCGACAAGTCAACATTCCCTTCAATATCCGGCAAGGCTTGGAGTTAACCCTGATTTATATCACCACCTCCGTCGGCGTAGTTTGGATTTATAAATCCTCGACCAACGACTCATTAATTTGGCGCACCTTTCTACTAGCAATATCGGTGGGCTATATTATCTTCTCCACGACAAAATCGATACGAAGCCCTGTCCCGTCGGAAACGCTACTTGCATAGAAATAAGACTAGCAAATTAGCCGGTCTTCTTTTTACTTCATTTCTTTTTTTGTAGAGTGCCTCTTCGTACGGAACAAGCCATCCAAGGGATAATATATTTTAAATAAAGCAGAGAAAATAAGCCGGCAATTATTCTTTAAAATCTTTTTTGTAAAAAATCTTTATTTATATAAATTTTACAACGATTCAACTCTTTTTTAAAAAGCCCAGAAAACTTAAAAATTTTAAATTTCCTAACTAAAAAAAGTTTCTTGACATTATTAAATTTAATATCAGTTTTCGTTTTCGCCATCTTTTTTTTAAGTTGTTTTACTATTTATAAAAATGCTTTATCTCCAGAAAAATTATTTTTTTCTAATTTAGGATTATTTTTTGGAGCGCTTTTCTTTGATGAAATTAGTCTCAAAATACATTGTCTTTTTTATACGATTTGCTTTGCGGCATTTATTGGTGCTGTAACCGCAAAGTCCTTTTCTCAAAATTATAATAAGGTAAACATATCATTTAAAGAAATACTTCCACCAGGTCCCATATTAAAAATCTGGCTAATTTCCGTGCCTGCGATTGTGGCGCAAATTTACCTTATTTTAAGATTTGGCAGTTTTGGTGATTACGTTAAAGCAGTTACAATATCAGAAATCGAGTTTCGAGGTCTAGGACCTTTAATTTGGTTAATAAAAACATTTCCTATTTGCAACGTTGTGTATTTTTGCATCTTATGTGTTAAAAACAAAATAAATAAATTAAATACAATTGGCTATTCTATACATTTTTTAATTATGATTCTAATCTCCTTGTTGAGCGGATCTAGAGGAACTTTACTTGTACCAATTTTTCTCTTATTTTTTTGTTACCATTATCTTGTAAAAAAAATAAAGCTTTCTAAATTAATATTTATCGCATTCTTTCTGATTCTTTGTGCTTTAATTTTAGGCGTCGCCCGAGAGGGGTACAATGTGATTGATGGAAAATTGACAACAGGATTGTCAGAAAAAACGTTTGCCGAATCATTTAAAATTGCCGCTTTTTATGTTGGAATCCAATCCCTTGAGCTTGTTTTGGAAAATAAAAATAAATTATATTGGGGTGTAACTTACCTAAGTGCCGTTACAAACTTTGTTCCAAGAGCCATTTGGCCAGATAAACCACCGACAGGCGGGATGGTACTTACACGTGACTATACGGGGGACGCCTGGCAGGGCTTGTCCTATTTATCAACAGGAATTATTCCAGAGGCAGTTATAAATTTTGGAAGCATTGGCATAGGTATCGGGATTGGAATTACTTTTTTTATAAATGCTTATTTAGGCAGACAATTTTTACAAATAAGCAAAACCATCACGCAATTACCAAAACTAAAAAAAATAAAAACTATTGTAATTTATGGTTTTGTTTCTTGGGGTTTATGCGCTTTGCTAGTCGGAGATTTTGCAAATATAGTTACGACAACAATATTAAACATATTTATCGCTCCAGCGATAATTTGGGTAATTCAAATAAATTTAAAATTTAAAATAAAATAATATGAAAAAATTAATTATATCAATAAGTAAAACCGCAGCCATCCTTGCAGTATTTTTTGTGATAAAAAAATACTATTTGACACTTTTTGAAATCCCAATTCCTTTTGAAACACTCAAGTATTTTAATTCTGATTACTTTAATAAAAACGATTTTTATTATGCTAGTTTTTTCTTAAGTGCTTTAAATAAAATTTATATATCTTTACCCTTATTTTTACTAACATTACTTATTTCTGCTAATAAACACTTTTACTGGAATTGTGATAATAACGATCCATTGTATAAACCAACCAAAGTATTTTTTATCTGCTTAATTATAATTGCCACCTTTTTTAACTTTTTAACACCTTTTAATTTTTATTTTAATAATTTTTTCTGGTTTGAACGACTTCTTCTTATTTTCTGTGGTGTTTTTTTTATATGGTATCCTTTCTTATTACCATTTATAATTCTACTTTGTATTCTTTTTCTAAAACAGCAGTTTATACCTTTAGGGTATTGCTCAATTCTGGATAAAAGGTTGTTTTATGAACTGCCTTTTATTCTTTTATCTTACCTGCTAATACCAAGATTCTTTCGAGTTAGTTATAAATATGTTTGGGTTGTAATGCTTTCTTTAATCGCATCTAATTACTATGTATCAGGAGTCGGAAAAATTTTATTAGGTCCTCATTGGTTTTCTTGGATTCAAGAAAATAACCTTTTTGTTCATTTTATTTTTTCGCATCAATTTGGTTGGCTTCATTACTTAAATAACGAAAGCATTGAGATCATAGCAAAAAATATTGCTACAAATGAGTTTATCCTTTGTCTGTTTACAGTATTTATTGAACTCGTTTCAATTCTTATCGGCTTATCCCTCTGCTCAGCGAGCTTCATTTTAATCCTGCTCTGTGCTTTTCATTTTGGAGTATTTTTTGAGTCGGGCATCTTCTTTTGGAAATGGATCTGTGTACTCCTACTGACCTTGTCTATGCTACTCATATATAAAAAGAATTTTAAAAATAACTTTTTTGGTTGCTCGAGCTTTTTATCAATCCTAATAATCTGCTTATTTTCTAAAAAAATTTATAACCCAGTAGAGTTATCGTGGTGGGATTCAAAATATAATATACGTTTTGAATATTTTGTGGATACCAATCATCATATAAATCAACAAATTTCAGGTCATTTTTTCGCGCCATATGAACAATATTTTACGTTTCAAAGATTATACGGATTAGTTTCTGACCAAATAATGACACCAAATATACCTTTTTCTGATTATTATAAGTATAAAAGTTTGCAAAGTCTTCCCATTGATCAAATTTATCAATGGCGCGATCAAAATAAAAAATGTACTTATAATCCAGATGAAGTGAAAGCCCTTTCAAATTTCATTATTACTTACTTCAAAAATTATAATAATCAATACCACAAAAAGATTATTTTTAAAATCCCTTGGATACCGCATCTATGGAAAGATAAATATGCTTTTCAGCCTATCAATCCTAATGATCATGTGGAGCAATTTAGGATTGTTTTAGTTGAAGAGGGAATTGATGGATTTAAAGCACGTGAAACACTTAGGAAAGAAGTTTTCAGCCTTTCGGTCCCCCAAAAGTAATGGTGGCAAAAATTGGCATTAATGCTGTCAGGGCCCGATCAGGTGGGGCGAGATCGCATTTGGTGGGTCTTATGAAAAATGTGGATCCTCAAAAATATGGAATTGGTGAAGTGCATATTTGGGGAAATGCAGAGCTTTTGCTTGCCCTGCCAAACTACCAGTGGCTTTTTAAGCATCGGCCCACTATATGTGACAGTTCATTATTTAGGCAGTTATTATGGGAATTAATTCAGCTTCCCCGTCTTTTAAGGAAGGCGAACATCTCTCTTCTTTTTAATGTTGATGCTGGCTCCATTTGTCCATTTCAACCCGCCGTTACTGCCAGCCGTGATATGCTTTCTTACGAACCGGGAGAGATGGAGCGTTTTGGTCTTTCTTGGCAACGACTTAGGCTTTTGATCTTAAAATTCGTGCAAAATCAATCTTTACAAAAGGCCGACGGCGTCATTTTTCTAACGCAATATGCTGCCAAAGTAATTCAAAAATCTTGTGGTGCTCTCTCTAGAATGGCCTTTGTGCCTCACGGTGTAAGCGATGATTTTAAAAAGGTGTGTCCCCGGCCTTTTCCGGAAAGGCCAAGGCAGATAAAAGCGTTGTATGTTTCTAATATCACCCCATACAAACACCAAACAAAAGTTGTCGAAGCTGTGGCTCGTTTGCGGAACAGAGGATATTCCTTAAAGTTACTTCTAGTAGGCGGAGGAGAGACCGCGGCCTTGAAAGGGCTAAAACAGTCATTAGCAAAGTGGGATCCTAAAAGTGAGTTCGTAAAATTACATCCATTCGTTGACCATGAAAAGATTCCTACTTATCTTGCTCAATCAGATTTATTTGTATTTGCCTCAAGTTGTGAAAATATGCCAAACACTCTCCTAGAAGCCATGGCGGCAGGTTTGCCCATCGCCTGTTCTGACCGGGGGCCCATGCCGGAAGTTCTACAAGATGGGGGCCTTTATTTTGATCCGGAAAAAGCGGAAACAATATGTGCTACCCTTGAAAAACTAATTTGCAATCCCTTCCAACGAGAAATATTGGCGCGGCGAGCCAAAAAGTTGTCCGCGGAATATAGCTGGGAACGGTGCGCGGAACGCACTTTTTCGTTTTTATCTGCCACCATTAAAACAAAGACTCTATGAATACAAAACCATACCAAATCTGTGCCAAAACAGTGATGGATACTGCCTCGGATCCTAATATTCGTTTTGATAAAAATGGAATTTCCAACCACTACTGGGATTTTCAAAACCTCGTTAGACCCAACTGGCACACGGATAAGAAAGGGCGGAAAAAATTAGAAAAAATGATCGCGGGTATAAAAAAAGCCGGCCAAAACCGAGAGCATGACTGTATCATGGGAATGAGCGGCGGAGCCGACAGCTCTTATATGTTACATGTCATGGTCAAAGAGTACGGGCTGCGCCCTTTGATTTTTCACGTGGATGGTGGGTGGAACAGCGAGATCGCCGTCAGCAACATTCATAGCATGATTGAGAAGCTTGGATTAGAATTGTACACCGAAGTCATCAACTGGGAAGAAATGAAAAACTTTCAACTAGCCATGTTCAAAAGTGGGGTTCCCCACATTGATATCCCGCAAGACATGGCCTTTGTAGGTGTTCTATATAAATTTGCCCACAAACATGACATTCCTTTTATTCTGAATGGCGGTAATATTTCCACAGAATGTGTCTTGATGCCCTTGGAAATTCTATATTGGGGTACAGACATGGCCCAGGTTGGGGATATCCTCAATCAATTCGGGACATCCCCGATGCCAACCTATCCGTTTGTTTCTATTTTTTATCACAAGCTTTATTTGAGGTATTTCCGCGGGGTTAAAGTCTTCAAGCCGTTAAATTACATGCCTTATATCAAAAAAGAAGCGATGGCCTTGTTGGAATCCAAATACGCCTGGAAGCCTTATCCGCAAAAGCATTTTGAATCCCGTTTTACCCGTTTTTTTGAGGGTTGGTGGTTGCCGACCCGCTTTGGTTACGATATGCGGCGAAATCAATTTTCAAGCCTGATTTTGACAGGCCAAATGGACCGGGAGGAAGCCTTGGAAAGGCTAAAAAAACCCGCTTTAGATCCATCCGTAGCCGAGCAGGAGTTTAACTATGTTGCGGCGAAATTGGGCATAAGCCCTGAGGAATTGCAGGCCTTTCACTCCCTGCCCAAAAAATTTTATTGGGATTACAAAAATCGCCGATTGGTGTTTGAGTGGGGTGAAAAGATACTGAAGGTTCTTGCGCGAACCCGGCGGGGAGGAGCCTACTGAAAAATTCAGTTTCGTTAGTAGACTACGGCCTAGGAAACTTACGAGCGTTTGAGAATATCTACGGCAGGTTAGGTTTTAGGGTTAACATAGCGAAAAATTCCGAGGCCGTTGAAAAATCAGCAGCCCTCATTTTTCCAGGAGTGGGTTCCTTTGATTGGGCGATGACCAAACTAAATAATTCTGGCCTGAGGGACGCGTTGGAGAAGAAAGTCCTGAAGCAAAAGACGCCCGTCCTTGGCGTGTGCGTGGGTATGCAGATGCTGGCGGAGGGCAGTGAGGAAGGGCAGATGAAAGGTCTTGGATGGATTGGGGGAAGAGTGAGGAGATTAAAAATAGAAAGTGAGGAAACAGGAGCGCAAAAAGCCGTTGGTGGTTGGCCGTTGGCGGCTGGCGGGCCAAAAGCCAAAAGCGAAAGGCCAAAAACCCCTAGGTCCATGGAATCAGGCGATGATTTGATCTTACCCCATATGGGCTGGAATGATGTTGAACCAGTGGGTGGTTCAGCCCTTTTTGATGGAGTTGAGAAACCGCAGTTTTATTTTCTTCATTCCTACTACTTTGAAGCTTCTGAGAAAGTTCATTCCCTGGCTGACACAAGCTATGGGGTCCGATTTTCGTCAGCTGTAGGTAAGGAAAACATTTATGGGGTTCAGTTTCATCCGGAGAAGAGTCATGGTTGGGGGATTCAGCTGCTGAAAAACTTTGTGGAGAAATGTTGAGCAGAAGTAAAAAGTAAGGAGTTAAGAGTGAGGAGGGAGAACTGCCGTTGGCCATTAGCCTTTAGCTATTGGGTGGCGGTCGGCCCACAAAGGAAAGACTTAGTAAAAATCCATGCGTATTTTAGGAAAACTTAAAGTGTGAAAGAGTGTGGTGGTAATTAAAAAAGGAAGGAGTTTAGAGTGAGGAGGGAAGAGGAAGGGTGTGGAAAAGCCACATAAGAGGCTGAGAGCCTGGCAGGTGGCGATGGAAATCGTGCAGGACATTTATAGAAATACGGAAGAGTTCCCAGCTACTGAAAGGTTTGGAATTGTAAGCCAAATGAAGCGGGCCGCAGTCAGTATCCCTAGTAATCTGGCGGAGGGTGCCGCTCGCCGATCTCCCAAAGAATTTGCCCAATTTCTGCATATTGCCCAGGCATCACTTTCGGAGCTGGATACCCATATTGAGCTTTGCGTAAGGCTTGGTTTCCTAGGGAAGGTTGAAGCAGAAGCGCTGGATGCCAAACTACTCGAGGTGGATAAAATGATTTCCGGGCTTATTCGTTCTACAAAGACAAAACCTCCCTATTCTCCTTACGCCTAACGCCTTTCTACTAACTAATCTCCATGCTTCGTCCACGAATTATTCCTTTTCTCCTCATCCATAAGGGGGGGCTGGTAAAAACAAGGAAATTTGACGAGCCAAAGTACGTGGGGGATCCGTTGAATGCCGTTCGGATCTTCAATGAAAAGGAGGTGGATGAGATCATGGTGGCGGACATGGATGCCACGGTGAACAACAAGGAGCCAGATATGGAACTGATCGCAAAGTTGGCTGCAGAGTGTCGCATGCCGCTTTGCTATGCGGGAGGTGTCAAGAAAGCAGAGCAGGTGGAGAAGATTGTCAGCCTAGGGGTTGAGAAAGTGGGGATCAGCAGTGCCGCGGTGGAATGCCCCAGCCTGATTGGCGAAGCGGCTCAGCGGGTAGGCAATCAAAGTGTCGTCGTGGTGCTGGATGTAAAAAAGTCAGGCGCGAACTACGAGGTTTTCACCGAAAACGGAAAGAGAGCTTCGGGCCTAAAAGTCGAAAGTTTCGCAAGGCAAGCCGAGGAGTTGGGTGCTGGTGAGATCGTGGTCAATTCAATCGACCGGGATGGCACTGGAGAGGCTTATGATGAGGAGCTGGTGGGAATAGTGAGGCGATCCGTGCAGTTGCCGGTAACGGCCTTGGGAGGCGCGGGTAAATTGGGCGATCTAAGAAACTTGGTGCAGAAGTTTGGCAACATCGGAGTAGCGGCAGGAAGCCTGTTTGTTTTTAAAGGGAAGTATCGAGCGGTTTTAATTACATATCCATCGGCGGAGGAAAAAAGGTGGATTTGTGTTGAGAGTAAGGAGTAAGGAGAAGAACAGACCTCTATTATTATTCCTTATCGACCCCGCGACCCAAAACGAACATAAAAAAGCGACAATGGGACCGCTAGTCGCCTTAAAAGCTTATTTCCAAAAAAATTTATAAGACCGATGGTGACAGGTTCATTTACAGACCTTAAATTTTACCTGATCAAGTTTGTCATATGAAAACTTCCAAAAAGCTCAGCGGTACATCCATGTTTCACAAAGAAACCCTTTTGATTACGGGAGGGACCGGATCCTTTGGGAACGCGGTTTTGGGACGGTTTCTCAAAACATCTCTTAAAGAAATTCGTGTTTTCAGCCGGGATGAAAAAAAACAGGACGACATGCGAAAGCGATATCCAAATGACAGATTGAAGTTCTACTTGGGCGATGTCAGGGACTCTCATTCTGTTGAGCAGGTTATGCGTGGGGTTGACTTTGTATTTCATGCCGCCGCCCTTAAGCAGGTTCCGTCCTGCGAATTTCATCCCATGCAGGCGGTGCGAACCAATGTGCTGGGAACGGAGAATGTGCTGGAAGCTGCCGTTAGAAACAGAGTCAAAAGAGTGGTCTGCTTGAGCACGGACAAAGCCGTGTATCCTATCAATACCATGGGGATCTCCAAGGCCATGATGGAGAAGGTGATGATTGCAGCCAGTCGAAACCTGGAAGGGACTGGCACCGTGATCTGCGGTACCCGCTACGGGAACGTCATGGCGTCCCGAGGATCGGTGATTCCTCTTTTTGTTGAGCAAGTGCTCCAAGGCAGGCCGATCACCCTCACCGACCCCAGCATGACCCGCTTCATGATGACCTTGGACGATTCCGTCGATCTGGTTTTGCACGCTTTCGCTCACGGCAAGAATGGCGACATATTCGTGCAAAAGGCTCCAGCGACCACCGTGGAGACGTTGGCCAAGGCGATTTTGGCCATCATGGGCAAAAGAGGCCATCCCATACGAGTCATCGGTACCAGACATGGAGAAAAGCTGCACGAGGCCCTTCTCAGCAAAGAGGAGCGAGCGAGAGCAAAAGATATGGGAAAGTACTACCGAGTGGTTCCAGACGGCCGGGATTTAAACTACACGAAATTCTTTGAAGTGGGAGAAACGACTTTGACCGAAGCGACCCATCGCGAGGAGTACAGTTCCGCCAATACCACGCAACTGAATCTCGAGGGGACCCAGCGCCTGATCCTTAAAACCGGTTTTATGCAAAAAGTTTTACGGGGGGAGCGTCCCCTGGCGGAGTCTTAAACGGCTGAAGGTTCTCCTCACCGGCGCGGAGGGCTTCATGGGACAGAACCTGCGCGTGAGCCTTGCCGAAAGAGGTGTGGAAACGGTTGCTTTCACCCGCGCCCACGCGGCGGCGGATCTTCCGCGCATGTTGGATGGGGTCCGACTGGTCTACCACCTGGCGGGAGTGAACCGGCCACGGGACCCGGGGGAGTTCCACTCCGGCAATGTGGGGCTGACGGAGAGGTTGGCCGAGGCGGCCATCCGGATCGGCCAAAAAATCCCCGTCATTTTCACTTCCTCCACCCAGGCGGTTTTGAGCAACGAGTATGGGCGGAGCAAAAGGCGGGCTGAGGAGGTTTTGGAGACCATGCAAAGGGAGCATGCAATTCCAGTGCACATCCTTCGGTTGCCGGGGGTTTTCGGAAAATGGTGCAAGCCCAACTACAACTCCGTGGTGGCCACCTTCTGCCACCTGACAGCGCGGGGCCAACCATGCCCGATCCATGATCCGGCCGCCCCGCTCACCCTGGTGCATATCGACGATGTCGTCCTCCGACTGCTTTCCCTGCTGGATCGCGCCGGGGGGGCGGTCGCGCCGGGCCCTTCCCCGGCGATTTCGCCCCAATTTGAGACCACGGTGGGGGAGCTGGCGGCCATCCTGACCCGCTTCCGGGAAAGCCGGAAAACCCTGCTCACGGAACGAACCGGGGAAGGCTTGATCGGGAAACTTTACGGAACCTACCTGAGTTATCTTCCCCCGGGCGATTTCGCCTATGATGTACCGGCCTATCCCGACCCGCGGGGAAACTTTGTGGAGATGCTCAAGACCAAGGATTCCGGGCAATTTTCCTATTTTAGCATCAAGCCGGGGATTACCCGGGGATCCCACTACCATCACCGCAAATCGGAAAAGTTTTTACCCTTGCATGGCAGGATCAAGATGTGCTTCCGGAACCTGGCCACGGGTGAGCGCCACGAGATCCAGACGGAAGGGGGAACCGGCCGGATCATCGAGACCGCACCCGGCTGGGTTCATGACATCACCAACATCGGCAAGGAGGAAGCTTGGGTGATGCTTTGGGCCAATGAGGTCTTTGACCGGCAAGATCCGGACTGTGTACCCTGCGAGGTGTAACAAAATGAAAAAACTCAAAGTGATGACGGTGGTGGGTACCCGGCCGGAGATCATCCGGCTTTCCCGGGTCATTCCAAAGCTTGATGAGCATTTTGAGCATAGCCTTGTGCACACCGGCCAAAATTACGACCACGAATTGAACGAGGTGTTCTTCGAAGACTTGGAATTGCGTAAGCCCTGCTTATTCCTCGACGCTGTTGGCCGGAGTTCTGCTGAAACGATAGGGAATATCATCGCAAAGACGGACGAAGCGATCGCGGCTGAATTACCAGATGCATTGCTGATTCTCGGAGATACCAACAGCTGCCTGGCGGCTTATGCGGCGAAGCGCCGGAAAGTGCCGGTGTTTCACATGGAGGCGGGCAACCGATGTTTCGACCAACGGGTACCCGAGGAGATTAACAGGAAGGTTGTTGATCACATCGCCGACATCAATCTGTGCTACAGCGACATCGCGCGCGAATATCTTCTGCACGAAGGTTTACCGCCCGACCGGGTTATCAAGACTGGCAGCCCGATGTTTGAAGTATTGCAACATTACGGCCTAAAAATTAGCGCGTCCAAGATATTGCAAAAGCTGCACCTCGAGGAATTCCGATATTTCGTTGTGAGTGCCCACCGGGAAGAGAACGTGGATTCACCGGGACTTCTTGAAGCCCTTGTCGAAACGCTGAATGGTCTGGCGAAGGACTTCGGGCACAGGATCATCGTCTCGACTCATCCCCGAACCCGCAAGCGGTTTGAGGCGGCCAATGTGCAACTTGATCCAAAGGTCGAGCTGCTGAAGCCTCTAGGTTTTACCGACTACGTGAAGCTCCAGCAACATGCCACTGCGGTGCTCTCGGACAGCGGGACCATCAGCGAGGAATCCTCGATCCTGAATTTCCCGGCCCTCAACATCCGCGAGGCCCACGAACGTCCTGAAGCCATGGAGGAAGCATCGGTGATGATGACCGGCCTGGCCTACCCGCTCATCCGTGAGGCGCTGGACATCGTGGCGGGGCAGGGACGCGGCTCGAATCGCAGCCTTCGCCCGGTGGGCGATTACTCGATGCCAAACGTCTCGGGGAAAGTGGCCAGGATCATACTGAGCTATACCGATTATGTGAACCGAAACGTCTGGCGAAAACCGTGTTGAGGTATCGGAAACTTTTCAGCAGGGCGACTGGCGATAACTTGCGGCGCCGTCCGTGATAATCTAAATGCGCATTCTTCTGTTGACCCAGTGGTTCCCACCTGAGCCCCAAAAGCTATTGCTCGAGCTGGCCGTTACCCTGAAAGAACTTGGTCATGAAGTAACCGTGATGACCGGGCTGCCCAACTGGCCCATCGGTAAAATATACCCGGGATATCGGTTCCGGCTTTGGCAAAAGGAGGAAATGGGCGGGGTTACCGTCATCAGGCTCCCGCTCTATCCGGACCACAGCCGGAATGGCGTCCGCCGGGCGCTGAATTTTTTCTCCTTCTCCTTCGTGGCGGCGGTGCTGGGCCCGTTTCTGGCCCCACGAGTCGATGTGGTCCACGTCATACACCCGCCCATCACAATGGGGTTGGCCGCCTGGACGATTAGCCGGCTTCGTGGGGTGCCCTTTACCTATGAGATTCAAGACATGTGGCCTGAGACGCTCGCGGCCACCGGGATGGTGAGGCAAACTTGGGCGCTCAGGCTTGTCGGCTGGTTTGCGAAGTGGGTGTATGCGCGCTCCGATGGCATTCGGGTCATTTCCCCTGGATTTCGGGACAACCTCATCGCCAAGGGGGTGCCCGCCGGGAAAATCCACACCATCTCGAACTGGGTTGATCCTAATTTCTACCTTCCAGCCCCTCAAAATGAGGGGCTGAGGGAGAAGCTGGGGTTCTCGAACAAGTTTGTCGTCGTTTACGCGGGAACGATCGGACCGGCCCAGGAAATCGACACCATGGTTGAGGCGGCCGCGCTGCTCGGTGACCTGCCCGACGTCCTGTTTGCCGTCTTTGGTGATGGGATGGAACGTGAGTTGTTGACGCAGAAAGCCGCGACGCGCGGGCTAAATAACATTCGTTTTTACGGGCACCGTCCGGCGGTCGAAATGCCGGGAATCTATGCCTTGGCAGAGGTTCTGCTGATTCATCTGAAGGACGATCCGTTGTTCCGAATCACCATTCCCCACAAGACCTTTGTCTACATGGCCGTCGCCAAGCCTGTCCTCGCGGCGGTGGAAGGGGATGTGGCCGATATAATCAGCAAGGCGGGGGCGGGGATCACGTGCCCACCAAGCCAGCCCAGTTTGCTGGCAAAAGCGGTCCGCCGGTTGCGTGCCACTTCTCCGGAAGCGCGTGCCCAGATGGGCCGGCGTGGCCGGGCGGCGGCAAAAACGACCTTCGAGCGGAAAACCTTGGTCGCCCAAGTCTCTTTGCTTTTACAACATGCGACAAAGGGCCGGGTTCCGGCTAAGATCAGCCCTTGTTTCGTTGCTCCGCTGCGACATCCCATTTTATAACTATTTTATGAATTCAGAATCTACGCAAACCTCTCAACGGCCTTTGGGGCTTCGCCTGGCCAACATCTGCCTGACGATCCTATACCGGATCCTGCCGCGTTCGGCCTATGATCGACTGTATTTCTGTCTATTTCCGCGCTACAAGGCTTGGCGTCGCAACAGGTATCGCCGCAACGCGCTCCGGCAACGGAGCGCGGATCGGAAAAAAATCGACCTGGTCCATCATTGCCTCCAATATTCCCTTGTGGGGTGGCAGGGCATGGAGGCGACTTACGATTGCACCAAGCGCCTAATCGATGAAAAGGTGCCCGGCGCCTTGGTCGAGTGCGGGGTGGCGCAGGGAGGCAGTGCGTTGCTCATTGCGCTCGTCAACCAAAAATTCGGCGACGGATCCCGACGTCTTTGGTTGTTTGATTCCTATGAGGGCCTGCCCGAGCCGACGCAGGATGACTTCCGTGGCGGAAAGACTGGCGAGCATGTGCGTCCGCTGCCCAAGGGTTCGTGCCTCGGCACGATCGAGGAAGTGAGCCGCCTTTTGTTCGATCAGCACAATCTCCCGCGGGCGGATATCGAACTGGTGAAGGGCTGGTTTCAGGACACATTACCCGCGACCCGCGCACGGGTCGGCCCCGTGGCGCTTTTACGGCTGGATGGTGACTGGTATGAGTCGACGAAGGTTTGCTTGGAAACCATGTTCGACCAGGTCTCGGATCGGGGATATGTTATTATGGACGATTATTACACCTGTTTCGGCTGCAAACGTGCCACCGATGAGTTTCTGGCCGCCCGGGGTAAGCCCTGCCCGATTATTCCTGACGGGCGCGGAGGCGCTTACTTCCAGAAGATAGACTAAGTTTCCGGTTGCCGCGAATCAGTTCATGTTTGCAAAGCGCATCTTTGATATCGTCGTGGCGTTTGTCCTGTTGGTGTTGGCGATTCCCTTCCTCTTGATTGCCGCCGTGGGCGTAGCCATCGCCTCGC
>Ga0172372_10002566_pt1 | contig 27504 bp, 22 predicted proteins | sample LakKiv5m_2_FD_114544 | JGI IMG/M metagenome (GOLD analysis project Ga0172372, IMG submission 114544) | Freshwater microbial communities from Kabuno Bay, South-Kivu, Congo - kab_092012_9.5m | ecosystem: Environmental > Aquatic > Freshwater > Lake | place: Democratic Republic of the Congo...
ATCGAGCAGCACGATGCGCTGGCGGTCGGCCTCGTAACCCGGGCGCGCCATGGCGAGCCACGCGAGGAAGCGACCATCGGGGGAGTACTGCGGCTGCCCGTCCTGGGCCTGATTGGCCACCGAGAGATTGCGCGGCGGCACCGATCCGTCGGCCAGCGTCTGGAAAACGTGCAGATCGGTGCTCCAGGCCGACTCGCGCGTGTGGACGCGCGCGGTGAAAGCCACCATGCGGCCATCGGGCGAAATCGCGAGTTCTTCCGCACCGCCGAAGGGCTTGGGCGGGCAATCCGCGTCCATTCCGGGCATCAGGTCGATCGGAGCGCCGCCGCCGATTTCGAAGACGAAGGCATGGCTGCGCTTCTTGTCCTCCCAGCTGTCCCAGTGGCGGAACAGCAGGCGATCGTACACGCGCGCCTTGACCTTGCTGCCCGCATCGGCGGCGTCCTTGGCGGCCGTTTCCTCAAGCGCCTTCTCCAACGGAGCGCTCGGCAGCACCTCCATGGTCAGCAGCAGGCGCTTGCCATCGGGGAAGACGAGGAAGTTGTCGACATCCAGCGGGAAATTCGTCACCTGCAGGGGCTCTCCGCCGCTGAGCGGCAGACGCCAGACCTGCGAGGAACCCGAGCGCGTGGAAAGGAACAGGATCGAGCCGCCATCCGGGGCCCAGCGCGGGCTGGTGTCGTTGGCCTCATGCGTGGTCAGCGCGCGCGGCTCGCCGCCGATCACCGGCGCCATCCACAGATCGAAGCGCCCGCGGTTCGCGGCAAGATCCGTCGTGCGCACCTCGAAGACGACCGCTCGGCCGTCCGGTGAAACCTGCGCGCCCGAGATGCGCTGCATCGCGAGCATGTCGTGCACGCCGAAGGGATGGGTATCGGCGGCGCCAAGCGCAGCCAACGCGAAGGACAGCAAAGCGTGGATCATGTGTGTGCGAATCCTGGGTCGCTCAGAGGATACGGGATCCGCTCCCCGGAGTCCTCAGCCAGACGTAGATCGGTGTGCCGGCGAAGATCACGAGGAAGCCCCACAGGGCGATCTCTGGTCCGCAGCCGTACATGAAGAACAACACGGCCGCGAAGGCCAGCAGGGCCACCACGGCAGCCCGCCGTCGCTCGGCCGGCGCAAAGCGGCCGGGATCGAGGCGCGCGAGGTGCAGTTGAGCCGCCGCTGCGAACAGATGCGGCAGCAGCGTGGTCAGAACCGCCAGGGCGACGATGCTGTTGAAGGCATCCAGCAGGGAATCGTGCAGGGCGAGCAGCAGCGCCACGCTCGCGATGCCGCTGCCGATCAGCAGTCCCGTGACCGGCGTCCCGAGCCTTGGGTGAACCCGGCCCAGCCCCGCGAAGAACAGCCCGTCCTGCGCGGCTGCGACCGGGATGCGGCCGGCCATCAGGATCCAGCCGTTGAGCGTGGCGAGACCCGCGATGGCGGCGGCCCAGGCGATCCAGGTTCCGGCCCAGTGGCCCACTCCGCGCTCGGCCATCAGGGCCAGCGGGCGCGCGCTCTGGGCGAGTTCCTGATTGGGCACGACACCGGCCGTCACCAGCGCCGTGGAGAGGAACACGAGCGTGCCGAGCGCGTAGCCGATCAGCGTGGAGCGGCGGATGGTGCGCTCGGGATGGCGCACCTCCTCGGCCGGCACGCTCGCCGATTCGATGCCCGAGTAGGCCCACACGATCAGCGCACAGGCGGCCGGAATCGATGCGAAACCCTGAGGCGCGAAGGGCTCGAAGTGGGTGCGATCGAAGCTGCCTGCCGCGAGCGCCGTGATGCCAAGCAGCGGGATCACGTTGGCGAACATCAGCACGATCTGCAGCCGGGCGCTCTCGCGCACGCCGACGATGTTGACCAAGGTCAGCGTCCACAGACAAAGCTGCGCGAGCGCGAAGGTTTTCCAGCCGCCGCCAAAGCCCTCGGGCAGCAGGCCTTCGAGGTAGCCGACGACACCCAGCGCGATCGCGGCATTGCCGACCGTCGCGCTGAACCAGTAAGCCCAGGTCGAGAGGAAGCCCGCGTAATCGCCAAAGGCTTCCCGGGCGTAGTGGTAAGGACCACCCGTGCGGGGAAACAGCGGTCCCAGGCGCGCGTACACCAGCGCGATGAACAGATAACCCAGCGCGGTGATCAACCATGCCAGAATCGAGGCCGGACCCGCCGTCTGCGCCAGCGACGCGGGCAGCGTGTAGATCGAGGTGCCGACCATGTTGCCGACGATCAGGGCCACGGCTCCCGTGAGCCCCAGAGCGCGGACCATGCGGGTGGATTCGCTCAACGCGGCAACTTCCGGAACAGGGCCAACTGGTAGCTCGAGGTGATCACCATCGAGGCGCTGCGCTCCAGGCGCAGGCGCTGCGAGTCGCGCGCGCCGCGGTACGCGGTCGAGAGCAGATCTTCGTAGGACTCCCGATTCAGCGTATTCTGCCAGCGGCAGCCGGCGCTCTCGCCCAGCTCAAAGCCGCTCATCGCCTCGACGAGCGCCGGCAGCCGATCGACGCGGTAGGCCTCGCCGTGCAGCCGCTCGCGCAGTTCCACCTGATCGTCCTCGGCCGGCACCGCGTAGAGCACGTGCCCGCCGGTCTTCAGCACGCGGGCGAACTCCTGCGGGTGGCGCCGCGCCGTGATCGACAGCACCAGATCGAAGCTCTCGGCGACAAAGGGCAGCGCGATGTCGGCGTTGGCGACGATCCAGCCACAGTCCGTCCAGCGGCGCGCGGCGGCGTCGATCGCGGGCTGTGAGATGTCGACGCCGAAAGCCTCAAAGCCGAATTCCATCTGCAGACTCCCGAGCAGCGTGCCCTCGCCGCAGCCCACATCGAGCACGGCCGAATCCGGACCGAGTCCCAGGCGCAGCACGCGCTCGCGCAGCGCCTCGATCAGCGGCGCGCTGCGGCCGGACTTCATCCAGCGCCGCCGCGCCGCCACGGTCTCCTCACTGTCGCCTGGCGCACGCGAGCGCCGCTCGTTGGGCTGGAGCAGGTTGAGATAGCCGGAGCGGGCCAAATCGAAGCTGTGCGCGCGCGGACAGCGCCAGCTGCGCCGGTCGGGCGTCGCCAGCAGCGGCTGGCCGCAGCCGCGCACGCTGCAGGCCGGAACTACGGAGCGGGTCTGCATCCCGCCATCAGGATGCACTCCGCTGGCTGTCGGAAGCAAACGAAACCGTCGCGGGAACCGCGGCCTGCTGGCGGTTGAGCTCGATCAGCTGCCCGACCGCTCCCAGCACCATGATGCCCGCCTGCACGATGTAGTAGGTGTGGAGCGCCGACGAGATGCCGCTGGTGAAGCCGTAGCTGTGCAGTCCCACGCCCAGCAGGTTCACGCCCCACCACGAGAAGGCCACGATCATGCCGCCGAAGGCCGCCAGCATCGCGATGCCGAAATCGCGGATGTAGCCGCCCATGCGCAGGTGCAGGATCACCAGCTGCGAAAGCACGATCAGCAGCGCGCCGTTCTCCTTGGGGTCCCAGCCCCAAAAGCGCCCCCAGCTGTCGTTGGCCCAGATGCCGCCCAGGATCGTGCCGACGGTCGAGAAGATCACGCCGAAGCACAGCACCCCGTAGGTCATGCGGGTCAGGCTGGTGTAGTAGCTCTTGTCCTGGCGCGCGATCTGGAACAGCCTCGAGAGCAGGAAGATGCTCGCCAGAATGGCCGCGAACAGGCCAGCCGCGTAGCCGATCGTGATCGCGGTGACATGCGTCGCGAGCCAGAAGTTCGTGTCGAGCACCGCCACCAGGCTCGGCATCGTGTCGCGCTTGTCGAGCGTCTCGTAGCCGTTGGCGATGAACACCCCCACCACGCCCAGGATCGCCGTGGCGGAGAGCGCCAGCCGATTGCGCTGGATCCACTCCGTGACGAGGCCCACGATGCAGCCGACGGCCGTGATGAAGATCACCGTTTCGTACAGCGTCGAGACCGGCGGACGGCCGCGGATGATGCAGCGCAGCACGATCGCGATCGAGAGCAGCACCGTGGCGATGGCCGCCACCGAGATGCTCCCAGCGTAGAGGGCGCGACTCCTGGAGAACAGCCACGCGAAGGCCACCAGCACGAACGAGAAGAGGAACGCGCTCAGCGACCACTGAATCAGTCCCAGATCGTAGTAGCGGATCTCGAGCGGCACCTTCGCGTACTCGCCGCGCGCCTCGGCCAGCTGCAGCGTCGCGCCGTGGATCTTTTCGAGCTGCTGTTCGAACTCCGCGGGCTTGTCGCGGCGCTTGGCGAGCTCGAGGTAGTCCTCCAGCATGGCCGCGTGCGCGGCCGGAATGGACTCGCCAGCGCGCTGGCGCGAGAACAGCTCCTCGGGCGAGTGCCAGGCCTCATCCTGCTCGATCGACACATCCGGCGGAACGCTGGCGAGCTGCATGCGGCCGGTGATGCTGCCGTATTCGTTGATGTTCTCGGCCAAGGTGACCACGTTCTGCTCCAGCGAGCTGCGCAGCTTCGGTTCGCGCCGGCTGTACTCCTGGCCCAGCTCGAACAGCTTCATCACGCCGGGCTTGAGCTCGTTGAGCGAGTAGCGATCGCGCTTCTTGCGGCCCTCGTGACCCACGCCGATCGCATCGAGCACATCGGAATCCGGCACGAGGAACACGGGGTAAGCGGCAGCCTTCTCGGGCTGGAACATCACGTCCAGCAGCCACTGCGTGTGGCTCAGGCCGGTGCCATCCTCCAGCTTGAGCGAGGTCTTGCCCGACAGCCGCAGCAGGAGAAAGTTGGCAAGAGTCGAGGTCGGCTTGATCCGTCCGCCATCCTGCACGGGCAGGCTTTCGAACAGTTCCACCGTCCTCGGCGTCCAGTTCTGCGCCGCGGCGCCCGCGGCCAGAAGCGCGCCGAGAATCCAGGTCAGGGTGATGCGAATCAGGGTGCTCATGAGACAGCCTCGCGCTTGGATTGTTGCGATCGCAGATAGTGGGCAAGCTTCATCAGAAAGTGCAGCAGCATGCCGGCCGCGATCACGATGCAGGCGTAGAGCGGATACTGGTCCGCCGGGTTGGAGACGACCGAGAGCGTCGAGAACAGCGGCGTGTCAGGTCCCGCGTTCTGTGGCCCCCAGGAAGCTTGGTACAGCACCAGCCCGCGGTCGCGCAGCGGTGCGTTCATCTCGATCTTCACCGTGCGTTCCGTGCCTTCCTCGCGCACCTTGACGTCGCTTTCGAAGGCCTTGGCCATCGCCATGCGCGGGTGCTCTTCCTTGATGAAGTCGAGCAGCTGGATCTCGAAGGGCATCGGATAGCGTTCGTGCCGCAGCGTGAGCCCGAAGCGCCGGCCCTCGAAGCGGACCGTCAGCGGCGCGCGCTCGACACCCCACAACAGCCCGCTTGCCTGGGTGCCGTCGCGGCCCGTGGCCGTGACGCAGACGCCGGCGATGTTGGCTTCGGCTTCGGTCTCGAGCGGCACGCTCGAGAGGAACAGGCCCTCGGAGACGGGTACCTTGACCTCGAACATCGGCCCCTTCGGCATCGGGCGGCAGTTCTTCAGGAAGTGCGAGAGCCGCAGCTCGAAGGGCAATGCGGGGGAGCGGAACACGCGGCCTTCGGCACCGGCGCTGGAAGCCACCTGATCGTGGTGGAGCAGGTGCTCGACCACGGTGCCATCGGGCTTTTCCTCCGCGATCGCGACTTCCCAGCGGTAGTAGCTCTGGTAATGGCTGGCGCTCTCGCCCTCGAACAGCGTGACGTGCCCGTCGGTCGAGAAGTAGTTCTTCACGAAGCCGGCCACGAGCAACATGATGATGCCGATGTGCGTGGTCAGGACGCCGATCGTGGCCTTGCTCTTGCGCAGCCGCACGATCCCGCCGAGCACGATGTTGACCAGCAGGATCCACATCACGAGGTTGGCACCCGGCAGCGGAATCGAGATCGGCCCGAAGTCGTGGAACAGGAAGAAGGACTCGAAGTACTTCTTCTGCACCTCGTAGAGCCCGTGGTCGACCTGTTCCAGCGTGCCCAGCCAGGTCAGCAGCGCCAGCAGGCTCAGCAGCAGCGCCGACAGCCACAGCGAGGACAGCGCATCGAAGATCCGCTTCACTTGCGCTCCTGAATCGAGGCCGCGAAGGCCCGGAAGTGCTCGCGTTCGGACTCCAATAGTTCCTTGGGACCAGTCAGCCGCACGAACACCGAGCGCTGGCTGCTGACCGAGAGCGCCGCCAGCATCTTCTTGCCCGCGGATGCGCCGGTGCCGTCGATTTCGAGCAGGCGCCCCGTGCTGCCCAGCATCGGGATGCGCGTCAGCGCGTCGACCTCTGCCTGCGACAGCTCGCTCGCGTCGAGTTGGTCGCGCCAGCGGTTGATGTTGGCGCGCATCCCGCCCGATTCGCCCGGAAGCACCGTGATGTAGCACTCGACGGACGGCTCCGGACCCACCAGATAGGTCACGGCGCGCATCGACTTCTTCGGTCCCTCGCGCCAGCCCGCGGGCGGCTGCCACTGCAGCGCCTCCGCGGATGCGGTCGGGATCGTGCCCGCCATCTCCTTGCCCTTGTCGGCAGCGCCGCCGCCGGCTTCGCTGGCGGGGGCCGCCGGCGCGGAGCTCTCGCTGTTGGCCGCGGGCGCATCCTCGATGCGCAGCGAAGCGGCGAGCTTCAGGAAGTTCTCGCGCTCGGTGGCGAGCAGCGCGGAGGGGCCCGTCGCCTTGAAAAAGGCCGAGCCCTGCGGCTCCACCAGCAGCAGTCCCAGCATGCGCCAACCCGGGCGACCTTCCCCGCCGCCCATGCCGCTGTAGCTGCCCTCAAAGTCGATCAGCACCGCCATGTCGCTCATGAAGCGCGCCTTGGGGAGCGCATCGACCTCGGCGGCCTCCATCGGCGAGAGCCCCATCTGCGAGCGCCAGCGATTGATGTTCGCCAGCATCCCGCCCCCATCGCCGCCGAGCAGCGTCAGGAAGCACTCGGCGTCCGTGTTTCCCTGAACCAGAAAGTTCGCCAGCCGCATCTGCGTCTGGGGGCGCTCGGTCCAGCCGCTCGGCAGGTCCCAGGCGAGGCGCTGCGCGGGCTGCGCCTGCGTCTTCGGAGAACTCTCGGGGGCGCTCCGGTTGAGCCCGAAGCGCTCCATCGCGCTCTGATCCCAGGCCGGAGCCTGCTCGCGGGTTTCGCGCGGCGGCGCGATCACATCCGGACCGGTCTTGGGGCCGCAGGCGCACAGGCCCGCGAACAAGGAGAGCAGCAGGGGGGAGGAGCGGAACATGGGCTTGGGATAGGTGATTGTCCGGCAGGGTGCTACGGGGAATCCAGCCCGAAGGGTGGCGAAAAATCGTCAGGCGGGCCGCCTTTCGCAAAAGGAGCCCGCCTGAGCCGCCGCATGCAGGAAAAGTATCAGATCAGGCTGTCGATCAGCTTGGTCAGCGCGCCGCCGATGCCGGTGACGCCGGCCGAGATCATCTGGCTGACGCCGACCAGAATGCCCGCGTAGACCACGCCGATGGCGATGTTGCCGCCGCGCAGCTCGTCCTTCTCGTTGATGTCGGTGGTCAGCTTGTCCATCACGTTGAAGGTCACGCTGATGCCAAAGCCCGCCACGACCAGCGCCACGATCAGGTTGATCACGCCGCCGACGATGGCCGAGATGCCCGCGCCCAGATCGAAGCTCGTCAGGCTCTTGAGGCCGGTGGTCATCGACTCAATGCCCCCGCCGATCACGTTGGTGTAGCTGATCACGACGCCCGCGGCGAGCAGCGCCACGGCCACGTTGCGCTTCTTGACCTCAGCCCAGATGTTGAGGCCGTCGAGCATCTTGCTGACGATCGCGAAGCCCTTGTTGATCGCGTAGGCCGCGATCGAGAGCGCCACGACGAACTGCAGCACGCCCAGCACGAGGCCGAGCAGGCCGGCGACAAGCCCGCTGTCGGCGGCCGCCGGGGCGGGGGCGGGGGTGCTGTTCTGGGCGGTGTTGAGCAGGGCCAGGGTGGGGAGGAACAGAGAGGAGGTCAGCATGGTTGGAGACGGTTGTTGGGGGGTCGGCGGAGAGGCTCCGCCGGTGTTTCGGGCCAAAAGGGATATCCTCAGGCCACCCGCGACTCAAGGATCTTGCAATCTGGATGCCGCGCGCGGCGCCCGCTGGGCTCTGGCCTCCGGCCCGCCCAGCGGGGATCATGGCGGCCATGCTCAAGCCGTCCTTGTTTCTGCTGGCCCTGCTCCCCCTCTCGCTCAGCGGCTGCTCGGCCCCCCCGACGGCGGCTCTGGATCGGGACCAGCGCAGCGCCGACGGTTCGCGGCGCCAGCGCGTGACGCTCGCGAAGCTCTACGATCCCAAGCAGCGGGTCTCGTTCAACGGCAGCCCCGAGAGCGGTCAGGTCTGGCTCGATGACCAGCACTACCTCGTGCCGCGCAAGGAGGGCCGGCGCACCGAGTGGAAGCGGGTGGATGCCGCCAGCGGCGAGGTCTCGAGCTTCGGCAATGTCGCGGCGGCCAAGGCCGCGATCGAGAAGATTGGCGCGATCAAGAGCGAAGAAGCCGCGCAGCTGGCGGAGCTCAACCCCGCGCGCATGAACGCCAATCGGGATGCGCTGCTGTTCACGATCCGCAAGGATCTGTACGTGTGGCTGGCCAAGGCCGACAAGGTCGTGCGCCTGACCAACACGCCCAGCGCGGCCGAGGAACACGCCACCTTCAGCCCCGACGGCCGCCGGGTGGCCTTCGTGCGCGACAACGATCTGTACGTCTGCGAGGTCGATCCGCCCGCCGAGCGCCGGCTGACGCGCGATGGCAGCGCGACGATCCTCAACGGCACGCTGGACTGGATCTATCAGGAGGAGATCTACGGACGCGGGCAGTTTCAGAGCTTCTGGTGGAGCCCCGACTCGGAGAACATCGCCTTCCTGCAGCTCGATCAGCAGGGCGTGCCCGAGTGGACGCTGGTCGACGGCGTGCCGATGAACCCCGTGATCGAAAAGGGCCGTTATCCGCGTCCCGGCGAGGAGAATCCGCGTGTGCGGGTGGGCCTGGTCCCCGCCGCCCGGGCGGAGGTGCGCTGGGTCGATCTGACGCGCTGGTCGATGGACGAGCCGCTGGTCGTCGATGTCGCCTGGCTCGACGCCAGCCAGCTCTCGTTTCAGGTGCAGAACCGCGAGCAGACCTGGCTCGATCTGTGCACCGTGCGCGTCCAGGAGACCGCGCCGCGGGTGCTGCTGCGCGAGGAATCGCGTGCCTGGGTCAACGCCAACGGCAGTCCCAGACGCCTCGCCGACGGCAGCCTGCTGTGGTTCAGCGAGCGCAGCGGCTGGAAGCATCTCTACCATCTGGATGCGCAGGGCCAGCTGATCGCGCCCGTGACGCGAGGCAACTGGGAGGCGCGCACGCTGCACGGCGTCGACGAGGCCGGCGGCTGGGTCTACTTCTCAGGCACGGAGAAGAGCCACGTCGAGACGCACGTCTACCGCGTGCGCCTCGACGGCACGCAGCTGACGCGCCTGTCGCAGACCGAAGGCACGCACACGGCCAGCTTCAGCCCCGGTCTGGCGCGCTACATCGACACCTGGAGCAATCTGTGGACTCCCCCACAGGTGCGCATGCACGCCGCGGACGGCGCCGAGGAGCGGCTGATCGACGCCAACGAGGTCGCGGCGCTCGCCGACCACGAGCTGGCGAAGCCGGTCCTGATGGAGGTCCGCGCGCGCGACGGCTTCCGCCTGCCCGCGATCCTGCTGAAGCCGCTCGATTTCGATCCGCGCAAGCGCTACCCGGTCGTGCAGCACACCTACGCCGGCCCGCACGCGCCGCAGGTGGTCAACCGCTGGAATGGCGGCGCGGGCCTGTTCGGCCAGTTGCTCGCAGCCAACGGCTTCGTGGTCTGGGTGTGCGACAATCGCTCGGCCTCGGGTCAGGGTGCCGTCTCCGAACAGGTCTGCTACCAGCGCCTCGGCGAAAGCGAGCTGGCCGACATCGAGGAAGGCTTGGTGTGGCTGAAATCGCAGCCCTGGGTCGATGCGGCGCGCATCGGGATCAGCGGCTGGAGCTACGGCGGCTTCATGGCGAGCTACGCCATGACGCATTCGAGGAGCTTCCGCGCGGGCATCGCTGGAGGCTCGGTGACCGACTGGCGCAACTACGACTCGATCTACACCGAGCGCTACATGCGCCTGCCGAAGAACAACGAGCGCGGGTACGAGGAAACCAGCGTCGTCAAGAGCGCCAAGGACCTCAGCGGCAAGCTCCTGCTGATCCACGGCGCGATGGATGACAATGTGCACCCCGCCAACACCGAGCAGCTCGCCTATGCGCTGCAGCAGGAAAACAAGCCTTTCGAGCTGATGTACTACGGGCGCCAGCGCCACGGCATCACGGATGAGCGGCTCCTGCTGCACTGGCGCTCGCTGATGCTGCGCTTCTTCCAGACGGAGCTGGGCGCGCCCAAGTGAGCCCGCTCGACGCGCTCTTCGCGGGCTCCGCGCTGCTGTCGGCGCTGGGCATCGCCAAGATCTCCCGCGACCTCCTCGCCGTGCCCAAGCTCCCCCACGCGCCCGCTGGAGGGGATCCGCGCCCGAGCATCAGCGTGGTGATCCCGGTGCGCAACGAGGGAGAACGCGTGCGCGGCACGCTGATGCGCCTGCTCGAGCAGCAGGACGTGGAGCTGGAGCTGATCCTCGTCGACGACCGCAGCAGCGACGACACGGGCGCGATCGCCCGCGAGATCGCCGCGCGCGATCCGCGGCTGCGGGTCGTGCGCATCGACACGCTGCCCGAGGGCTGGCTCGGCAAGGTGCACGCCTGCGAGATCGGGGGGCGCGCGGCGCGCCATGAGTGGCTGCTGTTCACCGACGGCGATGTGTGGATGGAGCCGCGGCTCCTGATCCGCGGCATCCGGCATCTGGAGGCCGAGCGCGCCGACCACCTCGTGATTCCGCCCGCCATCACGGGCCAGAGCTTCGCGGCCGCCGCGGCCACGGCGGCCTTCGGCTCGCTGCTGCTGCACGAGCTGGCGCGCGCCAATCGCGATTCGAGGCGCGGCGCGGTGGGCATCGGGGCCTTCAACCTGCTGCGGCGCGCGGACTGGGAGGCGATCGGAGGTCACGCGCGCCTGCGGCTCGCCATCGTCGACGACATGCTGCTCGGCCTGCTTCTGCGCCGCGCCGGCCGCAGGACCCGCACGGCCTTCGCGCGGCATGCGCTGGAAGCCGACTGGGCCCGCACGCTGGAGGGCGTTCCGCGCGCCCTGGAGAAGAATTTCTTCGCGCAGCTCTTGTACTCGGTTCCGCTGGCCCTGCTCGTCAGCGCCGTGATCGCGCTGGTCTGGGCCCTGCCGCTGGCGGGCCTGCTGAGTTTCCGTCCGATGGGGCTTTTGGCCTTCGGTGTGTTCGCGCTGAGCACCCTGCCCGCCGCGCTGGCCGCCAGGCGCTTCCAGACCTCGCGCCTCGCCTCGATGGCCGGACCGCTGTTTCTGATCGTGATTCCCTGGGCGATCCTGCGCTCCACCTGGATCACCCTGCGCCAGGGCGGCGTGCGCTGGCGCGACACCTTCCATTCGCTGGCCGAATTGCGCGCCGCCGAAGCAGCCTTGCGCCGCAGCCTGCCGCGGGCCTGATCAGCCGCGGAAAACGAAGTAAACGGCGCCCATCAGGCACAGGCCCGCCAGGAGAAAATCGAGCTTGATCGGCTGGCCGAGGTACAGCACCGAAAAAGGCACGAATACGAGCAGCGTGATCGCTTCCTGCAGGATCTTTAGCTGGGCGACGCTGTAGACGGTGGCGCCGATGCGGTTGGCGGGCACCTGCAGCAGGTACTCAAACAGCGCAATTCCCCAGCTGAACAGCGCCGCGAGGTACCAGGGATGGGATTTCATGTTCTTCAAATGCCCGTACCAGGCGAAGGTCATGAAGACATTGGAAAGCACGAGCAGGACGGTGGTTTGAAAAATCGGAGGCATGGGTCTCATGGTAGAAAGCCAAGGAAGTCTTGGCATGCAGCCGATCTTGGTGTCTTCTGTCCTTGCGGTCTCGTTCGCAAACGACCGCCTGCTCGATGCCCCGACTCGCCACCTCGCTGGCGGGAGCTCTGTGTTTGCTGACGCTGCTGCTGCGTCTCAGCGGACTGGGCTGCCTGCTGCCCGTTTTCTCGCCCCTGGACTCCCAGGCCTTCGCGAGGCATGTCGAGTTGTATCGCGAGGAACCGGAGAACGTCGCCCTCGAGGGGATCTACTACCCGCACCTGGTTTCGCGCACCGCCGCCTGGCTGCCCGACGCTCGCCGGAGTTCCGCCGAGGATCTGTCGATGGCGCTCACGCAGGCGGGTGATCCCCAGCGGGATCTGATGCTGGTCTCGCTGCTCTTCTCGCTGCTGATTCTGCCCGCCACGTTTCTTCTGGCGCGCCGCTGGATCGGCGAGTGGCCCGCGTTGGCGGCCACCTGGCTGGTCGCGACCAGCCTGCTGCACCACACCTTCAGCCCGCAGGCGCGACCGCACGGCACGGCGGCCGCGTGGATCAGCATCACGGTGCTCGCCGCGCTGCTGTACCGCGAGCGTGGCGGCTGGTGGCGCTCGCTCGCCGCCTGGTCGGCGGCGGCGCTGGCACTGGGTTCGCTGCACTTCGGCCTGTTCGCGATTCCTCCGGTGCTGCTCGCGCATCTGGCGCGCCGGGAAGGCCGAGCGGGCTGGCTGCGAATCGGCGCGGGCGCGCTGCTCCTGGCGCTCGCCCTGTGGTGCTTCTACCCGTTCTATTTCCACGCACCCGAACGCTTCTTCGGTCTGCAACCCGAAGGACTGGACCTGTCCGGCCAGCCGCTCAAGCTGCGCCGCTTCACGGGCGAAGGCTTCCTGACGATTGTGTGGTCGCTCCTTTCCTACGATCCCGTTCTGAGCGTGCTGGCCGGGCTGGGCCTCGTGACGCTGCGGCCCTGCTCACCGCGTCAGTGGAGCGCCGACACATGGATCGCGGCCGCCTTTCTCGGGCCTTATCTGCTGGTGGTCGGCCTGTACGACGAAACCTGGGAGCGCTTCGTGCTCGTGCTGCTGCCCTGGATCGCGTGCCTGGGCGCGCGCGCCGTCCAACAGGCCTGGGAGCAGCCGGCCCGACGTTTCGCGCTGCTGGCCCTGCTCGTGATCCCCGGGCTGATCTGCCTCAAGTACGCGCTGATCAAGCACGCACCCAGCACCTTCGAGCTGATGGCCGTGGAAGTCGAGGCTCGCTGCAGCCCCGAGGACCGCATCGTGCTCGCGCCCCATGTCGACCTTCCGCTGTTCAGCACGCCGCGGGCACTGGAGGAGAATCCGCAGGCGATCGCGCTGTCACTCTGGCTGCGCTACCAAAAGCAGCATGTACTCCCCGAACGGACCACAGCGGGCCGCATGCTGCTCGCCATGCCCGGGCCGCGCGCCGAGACGCTGCAGGCGCTGCGCGAGAACCCTCAGGGCTGGCTCGAACAGCATCGAGCCCGCTATGTGGTTCTCGCCGGATTCGATCCGCGCCTTGATTGGCTGGCTCCGCTCGCGCAATGGCTGGAATCGCATGCGCAGCGGCTTGCCCGCCATGCGGCCGATCCCCAGCGCGGCGGCGCGCTGCTCTACCGGCACGAGACCGACTGGAACACCTGGATGTTCCTCAAGGTGCTGCGCGCCGAACGGATGGGGCAGGAACTCCGGCTCTACCGCCTGCCCTAGCCCCTGCCGCGCTCGAGAATGCCGGTCGTGGACTTGCCCGGCACCAGCGGCGCCAGCACCACCTGGCCGCCGTGCGCCTCGACCCATTCGCGCCCGACGACGCCCTTGTCGGCCCAGTCGGCGCCCTTGACGAGCACATTCGGCGTCACATGCTCGATCAGATGCTTCGGCGTGTCCTCGGCGAAGCTCGCGACGGCATCGACGCACTCCAGCGCGGCGAGCACTTCCATGCGGTCGCCGAGGTTGTTGACCGGCCGCGTGGGCCCCTTGGCGCGCCGCACGCTTTCGTCCTCGTTGACTCCGACCAGCAGCACGTCGCCGTAGCCCTTGGCGAAGCGCAGGTAGGTCACGTGACCGACGTGCAGCACATCGAAACAGCCGTTGGTGAACACGATGCGCTTGCCCTGCTTGCGCCAGGCGGCGAGCTGGCGGTCGAGTTCCTCCCGCGTGGCGAGCACCTTCCCGGCACCGTCCGCGCGCTCGACGATCGCGCCCGCGAGTTCCGAGCGGGTCACGGCATGCGTGCCCAGCCGGCCCACGACGATCGCCGCCGCGGCATTGGCAAGCTGCACCGCCAACCCCAGCTCCAGCCCAGAAGCGAGGTGGAAGCCCAGTTGCGCGATCACCGTGTCGCCGGCGCCCGTGACATCGAAGACCGCTCGGGCCTGCGCCGGCACATGCCCGCTCGTGCCCGCGCGCGTGCGGTAGTAGATGCCCTCGGGGCCGAGCGTGATCACCGCTGCCTGGAGTTCGCTGCGCGCGATCAGCTCCGCTGCTCCGCTCGCCACATCGTCGAGTCGCGCGAGCTTGCGCCCCAGCGCCTGCTCCGCTTCCTTGCGGTTGGGCGTCACCAGCGTCGCGCCGCGGTAGCGCGTGTAGTCATCGCCCTTGGGATCGACCAAAACCGGAATTCCGGCCGCGCGCGCCGCCTCGATGGCGCAGCGGATCACCTCGGGCGTCAGGACACCCTTGCCGTAGTCGGAGAGCACGACGGCCTGGGCGCGCCGCACGCGTTCGGGCAGCAGCTTGAGCAGTGCGGCCAGCGCCTCGCCGTGCACGGGCCGCGCATCCTCGTGGTCGACGCGCAGCATCTGCTGGCTGCCGCTCATGAGACGTGTCTTTTGGATCGTGGGACGCGTGCGATCGAGCACGATGCCGCCCGTGTCGATGCCCTGCTCGGCGAGCAGATCGCGCAGCGCGCGGCCCCAGCCATCCTCCCCCAGCACGCCGACGATGTCGACTTCGGCTTGCATCGCGACCAGATTGGCCGCGACATTGCAGGCTCCGCCCAGGCGATCCTCGCTGCGACGCGCGGTCAGGATCGGGATCGGTGCCTCGGGCGAGATGCGCGTGACGTCGCCGGAGAGATACTGATCGAGGATCAGATCGCCGACGATCAGCACGCGCGGGCGCCCCAGATTGAGCACGAGCTTTTCGAGTTCGAAAGCGTTCATCGGCGAGTCTTCCTGCGCGTGGAGACGCGCTTCTTCGCTGGCTTCCAGCCCGCTTCTTCCAGCTTGCACAGCACCGCCATGCGCAAGAGCGGCAGCATCAGCTCGTGCTGACCCAGGATCGAGATGCCGCGTCCGGGCGGGCGCTGGATGACATTGGTCTCCGCGCGGTACTGGCGCAGCATGTCGAAGTTGGCGGTCGTGATGCCATCGAGCTTCGCGCCGAGGTTGAGCGCCACGCTGACGGCCTTGAGGAACACTTCGGGCAGGATCACGGCACAGCCGATGTTGATCCACACGCCGCCGTCCATGCCGTGCACGAAGCGGCAGACATGCTGAAAATCGCACAGTGCCGCCTGTCCGGTCTGTGCTCCGTTGCAGGCCGGATGCATGTGCACGATGTCGGCGCCCAGCGCGGCGTGCGCCGTCACGCCGACGCCCAGCCGCACGGCCGAAGCGCTGACGGAGAGGTGTGCGTTGGGCGCCTTGCGATCGAGCAGCATGCGGCCCAGTCCACGACCGAGTCCCGGCTCGTCGCCCTTCTTCGGCGCCGAGCCGCGCCGCGCCGCTTCGGCAAGTCCCTTGCCGGTCTCATCCGCGAAGCCGAACTCGCCCTTGGGCAGCTGAGTGGCGACATCCTCCGAGGTGCGGCCGATCGTCGCGATCTCGAAATCGTGGATCGCACCCGCGCTGTTGAGTGCGACATGATCGATCACGCCGCGCTCCATCAGGTCGATCAGGAGCGGCGCGAGACCGACCTTCAGCACGTGCGCGCCGAGCGCCACAGCGACCGGGCGTCCGGCCTGCTTGGCCGCGACGATGCGCGTGACGAGCTCCTTGAAGTGCTTGCCGACGTAGATGTCGGGCAGCGAATCCACGAAGCCCGCGAATCCGGGCAGCGGATCGGGGGTGGCGCAGAAGTCGCGCAAATCCACGAGGCTCTTGCGCGAGTCGAGCGGGTAGGTCCTGACCTTCCTCATCTTGGGGAAGGGATGCCTGGGGCGCTGCGGTTGACGGGCCATTCGAAAGGCGATCCTAGCCTTCGGGAGGTGCGCCGCGGTAGCGATCGTGCAGCCAGAAGTACTGATCCGGGCAGGCGAGGATCAGGCGTTCGAGTTCGGCGTTGATGCGGGCGGCGACGGCCTCCGGCGAGGCCCCGGTGAGTTCTTCGGGTTCGATCACGGCCGGAAAGACCGCGCGGTAGTACCCCGGCCGCTCGTCGGCGTAGACCGCCGCGATGACCAGCGGCACCTTGAGCCGGCGCAGCAGCACTCCTGCCGAGCGGTCCGCAGTCGCCGTGCGGCCGAAGAAGGGCGCCAGCACCGGCTTCACGCGCGCCCGCTGATCCAGCAGCATCGCGACGCTGCCCCCGCCGCGGATCACGGCCGGCACGAACTCCATCGCGCCGCGCCGCGGCAGCAGGCGGATGCCGCGACTCTTGCGCAGGACCTGCGCATGAAGCGCGAGGTAATGGTTGCTCGGAGGCTTGCTGATCGCGTAGAGCGGCGAGAAGCCCAGCTGCGGCAGCAGCGCCACGCCGTTCTCCCAATCGCCGACATGGGCGCCGATGATCACGCAGGGCCGCCCGGCGCGGGCGATGGCCGCGGCGGCGGGACACATCTCCACCGTGGCGCGCTGCGGATAGAGCTCCGGCGGCACATCGCGCGCAAAACGCTCCGCGGCGAGCGTCAGGCGCAGCAGATGCTGCCAGGCACGCCGCACGCGACGGCGGCTTTCCGAGGGCGACATGGGCCCGAGCGCCTGCGCGAGATACTCCGCCGCCGCTCGCGAATGCTGACGATCGAGCGTGTGCATCAGCCACGCGAGCACGCGGATCAGCGCTTCACGCAGGCCCTGCGGCAGGGACGCGGCCAGGCGCACCAGCGAGCGGGCGAGCACATACTCCAGCCAGGCCACGGGCCCCTTGCGCATGCCCAGCACCTCCTGATCCGGCACGGGCTCGTGACGGCGCGGTGCGATCCAGGGCGAATCGGGCCTGCTCGTGCTCACGCGTGCCGACCCGTCAAGGTGTCGAGCAGAGCTTCCACCACCGAGTGGCCCTGCGTGATCTCCAGCTCGATGCCCAACCGCCAGCAGGGAATCCCCAGCGGCACCAGCTTCACCGCGTCCTTCTCCGTCACCACCAGCGGCAGATCCGGGTGCAGCAGCGCGCGGGCCTCTGCCTGCGTCCACGCATGGTGATCCGGAAAGCGCGCATGGCTCTCGATCCGGGCGGAAAGCGAGCGCACGCTGTGCTCAAAGGCCTCCGGATTGCCGATCGCGCTCGCCAGGCGCACCGCGCGGCCGCGCAGGCTCGTCAGCTCGAGTTCGCGACCCTGTTCATCGATCAGACGGCGCGGCCGGTGCACGCAGTGCACGCGCGCGAGGCCCGGCGCTGCCGCTTCCAGCTCCTGATCCAGTTGCGCAAGCCACTCCGCCGGCACCGCATCGCAGCGCGTGATCCAGATCGCATCGGCTCGCCGCAGCGAGGACAGGGGCTCGCGCAGGAGGCCGCGCGGCAAGAGCGCGCGCACACTCGCGCCGCTTTGCGGATCGCGCGGCAGTCCCCACGGCCGCAGCGCGTCGATCAGCACCCAATCCTGCGAGCGTGCCAGCTTGCGGTGCTGAAAGCCGTCGTCGAGCAGCACCACATCGACACCGCGCGCGAGCAACTCCCGGGCACCGCGCGCGCGCTTAGGGTCTTGCACATGCGGCACGCCCGGACAGGCTTGGGCCAGAAGACGCGCTTCGTCATTGCCGCCAGCATCCAGCGCACGGTAACCGCGCGAGAGCAACCCCGGTCGCAGGCCGCGGCGCACAAGCTCACGCACCAGCCAGATCGCCAGCGGAGTCTTGCCCGTGCCGCCCGCTGAAAGGTTGCCGATGGAAAGCACGGGCACGCGCACCCGCGTTCGGGGAGCGAGCCCTGAGTCGTAGGCCATGCGCCGCAGGCGCACTGCCGCTCCGAACAGACAGGCCGGAGCGCGCAGAAGTTCGACCCAGCCTCCGCGCCGAGCCAATCGCTGCTCCGGACGCACGGCAGTCAGGAGGACGCCCGCTCAGAGCGTGGGCGTCTGCGTCTCCTCGTCGGGGATCAGCTCGATCAGGCCGCGCTCCATCTCGAGGAACGCGATCTTGATCGGGTTGACTTCCTTGGTCTCGACCAGCGGAGCGGCGCCGCGAATCAGCTCGCGGACGCGCTTTTGGAGCAGCGCCGTCTTGTGGAAGGAGCCGGAGACGGACTTTTGCAGACGCTGGGGCAGGGAGAGTTCCATTCTCGGGTCGTGTGTGGGCGCGGGTCAGATGCGGGTGCAACCGGGTGCACAGGGCCTGCTGGTGAGCCCAAGAGTATGCCTTGAAGAGCCCCTCACTTGCAAGCCTCCCCCCTCCCGTGCGCTAGATTGAGGACATGCTGAGCCTTCTTCTGTGCCTGGCGCAGGCCGCCGATCCGGCCCTCCCGCGTCTGGGTGGGTTCCTCAGCGAGCAGCGCGGGCTGTGCGAGCCTGCGGCAGCGCTGTTCGGGCCCGATGGCACGCTCGCCATCGTCGAGACCCATGCCGGCCGCGTTTCCGGCGGCGGACTGGCGCTGGAGAACCTGAGCGAACCGCGCGGCATCTCGCGCTCGGCGGATGGCGATTGGTTCATCTCCGATGCGCAGGGGATCCTCGTCCTCCGCGGCGACACCCAACGGCGCATCCGCCTGCCCGGCGCGCGCGCGGAAGGACTCAGCTGGACCGCGCAGGCGCTCTACGTCGCTGACTCGCTCGCCCACTGCGTGCGTGTGCTCGATCCCAAGACCGGCAACGAGCAGCACCGCATCGGCACGCGCGGCAGCGCAGCGGGTGAGTTGCTCTGCCCCCGCGATGTCGCCGTCGCACCGAACGGCGAGGTCTTCGTGGCCGACACCGGCAATCACCGCGTGCAGGTCTTCCGCGCCGACGGTGAGCCGCTGCGCCGCTTCGGCGACTACGGCCCCTACCCCGGGCTGTTCTCCTCGCCCTCGGGCATCGAGTTTGCGCAGGACAGTCTCTTCGTCGCCGACACCGGCAACCATCGCATCCAGCGCTTCCGCACGAGCGGCGATTTCCTCTACGGCTTTGGCGCGCACTCGATCCGGCCGCGCGACGGCGCTGGCCGCCTGCACTATCCCACGCAACTGGCCGTTGCCGCCGACGGCAAGCGCATCGCCGTGATCGAGGGCTTTGAAGATCGCGTGCAGATCTTCGGCGAGGAAACGCCGCAGAGCCGCGTGATGGAGCTGCAGAACGAACTCAGCGCGAGCGCGCACTACGGCGGCGCGCTCGCGCTCGGCGGCCGCCTCGGCGTGGTGCTCGAACCGGAGAGCTCCAACGCCGTCGTGCTCGACACCTCCGGCTTCGACCCAATCGAGATCACTCGCATCGGACGCTTCGGCGACAAGCCCGATCTCTTCGCACGCCCTGCTTCCGTCGCACTCGACGGCGCTGGCGAGCACGCGTACTTCGCCGATTCGCTGCGCGGGCGCGTCAGCCGCTTCTCGCTCGCGCGCGGCAGCACCGAAGCGCTGCGCTACGATCTCTTGCTGCCGCGGCTGGAATGCGCCAGCGACACGCGAAACCTGCCCGACGGGTCCGGTTTTGAGCCGCGCGCGATCGCCCGCGCATCCAGCGGGGCCATCCTTGCGCTCGCAGCCGATGGCAGCCTGTGGCGCGCCGGAGCGGATCTGCGGGGCTGGCGGCGCATCCTCGCGCCCGAACCTGCGCGCGAGTTGTGTACGGGCCTCGCCATCGATCCCGCGAGCGGCCGGATCGCGCTCGCCAACCCCGCCCAAGGCACGCTGGAAATCCTCAACTCCGACGGCGGCAGCCCAACGCTCCTGCGTCAGCCTGCGGGCTCGCGGCCGAGCGCCGTCGCCTGGAGCGCCATGAGCACGCTCGTCCTCACCGACGAGCGCCTCCACGAAGTGCGCGCGCTGGATCTGGAAGGCAAGCAACTCCTGCGCATCGGCCGACAAGGCCTCGGCCGCGCCGAGTTCTTCAAGCCCCGCGGCATCGTCATCGATGCGAGCGGACGCTGGTGGGTCCTCGATGCCGGCAACCACCGCGTGCAGATCCTCTCTGCGCGGGGTGAGTTCGTGCACGCCTTCGGCTCGCGCCTGTTCACCGATCCGCTGCGCAAGGGCTACACGCCCCCCGAACAGCCCGAGTGGACCCTTTGGCCTGCAGTCAGCAGCGCGCAGCAGCGCTTCCGCATCCACTTTCAGGCGAGCAGCTGGCCGCCCGCCGTTGGCGAGACGCTGAGCGTCGAGGCACACCTCGTGCCGCTCGAACAAATCACGCAGGAACCCACTCTCGTGCTCGATGGCGGCATGCCCGAACACGGACACGGTCTGCCGCGCGACACGCGCGCCACACGCCTGGGCGATTTTCACTGGAAGTTCGAGGGTCTGCGCCTGCACATGGGTGGCCGCTGGCGCCTTTACTTTGACATCCACGAAGGCGCGCACACCGAGCGCGCCGAGTGGGAGGTGGTGCTCGAGTGATCCTCGCCGGCGCCCTGCTGCTCATGCAGTCCGAGTGGAGCGCGCCGGAACTCGCGCGCATCCTCGCTCATGAAAAGCGCGCGCCCGCACCGCTTGATGCCACCAACGCGCACCTGACGAATCCTGCCGCCGCCAAGCTCGGTCAGGCGCTCTTTTTCGAGCCGCGCCTGTCCAGCAACGGCAAGGTCTCCTGCGCCACCTGCCACATCCCCGAGCAGTTCTTCACCGACGGCAAGCGCCTCGCCGAAGGACTCGAGAAGGGCACGCGCAACACCCCCACCATCCTCAACGCGGCCTATCAGCGCTGGTTCTTCTGGGACGGCCGCTCCGATTCGCTGTGGAGCCAGGCCCTCCAGCCGATCGAAAACCCGCTCGAGATGGGCTCGAGCCGTGCCGCCGCGCTCCGATTGCTCCAAACCGACGCCACGCTGAATCAGCTGTACCGCGAAGCCTTCCAAAGCGCGCCCGACACGAGCGACGAGTGCTTCGCGCGCCTGGGCAAGGCCATCCACGCCTACGAGCACCAACTCGTCGGTGGACTCTCGGCCTTCGACCACTACGCGCGCGCCCTGCGCGAGAATGACTCCACCGCACAGGCGCAGTACCCCGCCGACGCGCGCCGCGGACTCAAGCTCTTCATCGGCAAGGCCAACTGCCGCCTGTGCCACTCCGGCCCGCTCTTCAGCGACGGCGAGTTCCACAACCTCGGCCTGCCGCGCTCACGCACCGGCGCCAAGGACGATGCGGGACGCTACGAGGCACTCGCGAAGCTCGCGCAAAACCCCTTCCGCGCCGGCGGGAGCTTCAGCGACGCGCCGCAGGGCGAGCGCGCGCAGGAGCTCGAACACACGCCGCGCACGGGCGAGCTGTGGGGCGCCTTCCGGACGCCTTCGCTGCGCAATGTGACGCGCACGGCGCCGTACATGCACCGCGGTCAGTTCCGCGAGCTGCGGGATGTGATCTTCTTCTACTCGGAGCTCGAAGGCGCGGAGCCGGCGGGGCACCACGGCGAGCGGGTGCTGCAAAACCTCAACTTGAGCGTGGCGGAGATGGACGATCTGCTCGCCTTCCTCGACACGCTGGAGGAAGAATTGCCGGCGGAAGCGCTGCGCAGGCCGCTGCAAGTGCCTCTGCAGAATCCGCAACAGAAGCCCCGGCGCTGAGCGCGACCAGAAGCCGAATAAGTGCGGGCTTCGAACCCTACCGCCGGCGCAGCTTCATCAGCAGGCGCAGGAATTCGATGTACATCCACACCAGCGTCACGAGCACGCCAAAGGCCGCGCGCCACTCCAGAGCCTTGGGCGCACCCTCCCTCGCGCGGCCCTCGATGAACTCGAAATCGTGCACCAGATTGAGCGAGGCGATCACGCAGATGAAGACTCCGACCCCGATCCCCAGCGGAGACGAGTCGTACAGGAAATCAAAGCCGCCCATGCCGAAGAGCCGGAACAGCATGCTGGCGAGGTAGACCAAGCCGATGGCGACCGTCGAGACCGTCACGATCTTCATCACGATCCCGCCGCCGCGCACCAGTCCGCTGCGCCACAGCCCCAGCACGGCGACCGCGGCTCCGAATGTCAGCAGCAGTGCCGTGGAGGCAATGCCCGGGTAGCGGGCGTTGGCGAACGCCGAAATCGCTCCGAGGAACAGGCCTTCGGCTGCCGCGTACGGCGTCGCGAGGAACGGCACGCTGCGCGGGACGAAAGCCATGATCAGGCCGAGCACAAGCGTTGCGATGAGGCCGCCGATCATCCAGGGATACACGGCCTGCGGATCCACACCGCTGACGCGCGACCAAGTGATGCTGGCCGCGAGGCCGGCGACCCCGCACAGGTAGGCGGTCTTGCCGATCACGCCGGCGACGGTCAGTCGACTGGTTCCGAAACTTTCGCGCGCAGCGCGCTCAAACGAACCTTCGGTCAGAACGGGATTGCTCACTCTCATAGCCGTGTTTCTCTCCTTGGGCGTGAGTATATCGCCTGACGGTTCGACTCCGGCGATGAAAACACCGCCGCGACCGATCCAGAAGCACGGTCTCGTATACCTGGCCCTGGTGAGGGCACACGGCGGCCCTGATCCGCAGGATGACCGCAGGATGCCCGCAGGATGCCCGCAGGATGCCCGCAGGATGACCGCAGGATGACCGCAGGATGACCGCGTTAGGGTGCGTGCAGGTTCAGGTAACAGAGCTCAAGCGCCGACGGCTGCCCTCGGGATCGGCGCGGTGACTCACTCCGCCGTGGTCGGATCGATCGTCGTCACCACGCGCGAGATCTTGTTGGCGGGGAAGCCACCCTTGCTGGCGTGGTCGCGAACAGCCGCTTCGCTGGGCGCCACATAGACGCAATAGATCTTGTCACCCGTGACCTAGCTCTGCACCCATTGAAACTCTGGTCCCATTCCGCGCAAGACGCTGCAGGACTTCTGCGAGATCGCCTGCAGATCCTTCGCTGAGGGGTTTCCGGCACCGGGGATTTCTCTTTCGATCACGAACTTGGGCATGAGGGGTTGGTTTCCTGAAAAACGGTTGCGTTTGCGCTGGGGGGTGCGCGTGAGCGCCAAGGTGCAACAGGATCCGCAATGCAGGGCGCGTTGCGGTGCATGCGTACTCGAAAACTTGCAGGGCGGCCAGAGGCCCAAGCACGGCTGCGCAGTCGCGTCGACTCAGCCGAAGAGCAGTCGATGCATCAGCCGACCGGGCGCAAAGGAGAGTGCTCCGGCGATCAGCAGCGCGCCTACGTACAAGCCCACCATCGCGCGCTTGTGGCCCTGAATGTCGCCGCGGCGGACGGTGGCCAACGCACTCCACACGCCGTGCAGCGTCAGCGGCACGAACAGGTGCAGCAGTCCCAGACGCAGCGGCCCGAGTGTCAGCGTCGGACCGATATAGGCCGGCATGCCGATCGTCGACAGGGCGGTGACGAGCATCAGCCCGAGGTAGAGCTTGCCCAGCGCGCGGTGGCGGGTGTCGCCCTTCTTCCCCAGCAACAGCCACGCGCCCAAGATCGTGGCGGGCAGCACCGTCGCCAGGTGCAATTGCATCAGCCAGGGGGCATCCATCAGCAATTCCAAGCTCTCCTGCATCGCAAACAGAGTCTATGCGTGATGCCCGCGGAGTTTGTCAACTCGGTTTCTGGTGTGGGCTTGCGATTCGCGCACGCCGGCGCTGAGCCCTAAGGCGGCCTAGTCGAAACGCGAGATTTCACTTGCGCAACAAAATAGGGGGGGGGTAGATTCCAGGTGGAATTTGAGCTTCAGTCCAACTTCCACGGAGCTTCTCATCGATGAACCGAGTAATCATCCTTGCGACATCGCTAACTGCTGTTCTCGCTGTACCTCTGCTGACGATGCTTCCAGCATCACCAAGTGCGACGGCCCCCAGCAGCCTAGCAGGGAACTGCCGCATGAGTTTGTGGCTGAAATCGGTCAATCCCACGACCTATGACATTGAATGCACTCGCTCTTGCGAGCACACTCCAGATATCTGTGAGCTGAAATCGCAACTGATTGGGAGTACGACTTACTACTACTGCAAGTGCACGCAAGAAGGCACACCCGTAGAGCCGAATTCTACCGACTGCACCACAGTCGTGACCGAGACGGCTGGTGTCTGGGGCCACTATTGCTACGATCAATTTTGCGAGACGTACTGCGACTGGTATGCCGCAAGGTGGGAGCCGACGACCCCCTGCTTGTGCCACTGAAAAGCTGATCCTGCAGCGCGTGTACGATGGATTCTCTCCGCCCTAGCCAGTCTTAACCTGGAACATCGAATGAGTAAGCGACTGCGCATCGTCCTCGTTGTGATGAGCTGCTTCGCACTCGCGGTCTGGAGCTTCTTTGTCTCGATCGAGGAGTCTCCAACAGGGAACACAAGTACGCCCCTTCCCCCATCAGCACTGAGTCCACCCGTTGGTGAGGAGCGCATCCTCACAGGGGGGGATCCGGAACCTGCCGACAGGGATTCAATGATCGAGTACCTCTTGATCGAGGTCTTCGATGTGGAAGGCCGTCCGCTGCCCGATGCAAAAGTCTTTTTTGCTACGGGTGTCGAGCGTTGCCTCCGAGCGTCCGATCGACTGGCGATCGGTTCCACCGACGCTTCTGGGCGGATTCTCTGGCCAAAAAAGTCGCTTGATGCGGGCATCTACACACATGTTGCGGCCCGTGCCAGCGGCCATCTTCCAGGTGCTCTTCCGATTGAGTCTGCGAATCAGGGCACAATCCGACTGGTACTAGGACCTGCACACACACAACGCTTCCGCTGCACCGACCTTGATGGCACTCCTGTGCCATCCGCCAGGATCTTCCTCTCCCGGTTTGGAGTTCCAACTCAGTTGACGGAGAGTGAGATCAATCAAGAATGGGAGGCTGGGTTCGATGCCACGGACGCCATCTTGATCGAGACCACGGACGAGGCTGGATGCGCGACCTTCGAAGGGCTGCGTGAAGGCCGCTATCGGTACAGAGTTCTTGCGGATTGCCATGAGGATCTTGCGGGGGGGGCGCCCTGGATCCAGATCCCCCGTGGAATGCACGAAGTAAGGCTTGCGCCGGTGCTTTGCGGGGTCGTGCAAGTAGTTGGTGACCAACTCTACACCCATTCCATCATGCTCAGCGCAAGCGATTGGATCGCGCCGGGCTACCACGGTGGAATCCTCGCGGCCAAGAGACGGCTCGAGCAGCGGCATCCTGGTGCACTGGTGTTCGCAAGTGCACATGCGTCGTCCCAGGTTCCACAGTGGACTGTGAGAGCGAATTTGCTTTTGGCTCGATCTGGCAGACAGGACGTGGACATTCCGCTCTTGCCGGCCTGTATGGATCCAGAGCCCCTGATCGTTGAGGTGAAGCAGGTGGACGGAGAGCCGGAACGAACTTGCCTCGTCAACTTCACCATCAAAGACAAGGTTGGTCGGGCTGTTGCGTGCCCCGACCTTAGAATCTTCAAGGACAAGGTGACGCTACCGCTCTCGTTGGTGGTAACGCCAGGAACCCCGATGCTGGTGCCCTATGGAAAGTGGACTTTTGACACGCATCACGATGTCCTTCAGCAGCATTTCCAACCCAAGAAATTCGATCTTTCGCTCCCCGAACAGACCATCGAGGTCGAGCTGGACATCGAGCTCGTTCCCGTGCGCGTGGCCTTGGTGGGGTATCGAGGTCGACATCAGTCGGATGGCTACTTGACCTACAGGCAATTCGGGCGGGGGGGAGTTTGGCCCGCACCCCTCGATCGATCCATTCAGTGGTTGAGACCTGGCGACACAGCCTGGCAGTACGACACTGATTCGATCTACAAGACGGTGGAGTGCTCGATCCCCATTCAGGCGTCCCTGGATCGCGAGGTCCAAGAGATCCTCATTCCACTCGAACTCGATCAAGGTCGGTAGGGTGAGGGTTCCAACGCTGGAACGGTGCTGAGCTTGGACGTTTGTCCATGACAAGTACCCAGACGCGCTCCTCGCGCTTCTCGCGTCACGCCACGCCACGCCACGCCACGCCGCGCCGCGCCACCCGTAGCGAGGCGACGCGCCACGCCACGCCACGCCACGCCACGCCACGCCACGCCACGCCGCGCCACGACGCGCCACGCCACGCCGCGCCGCGCCACCCGTAGCGAGGCGACGCGCCACGCCACGCCACGCCGCGCCACGCCGCGCCACGACGCGACATGTCAGCGCTGAAAAGCACCCGCACGCCGGACTCACCCGGTATGGGCGTTGACGCACTTCTGGAACGCCTCCTTCGTCGATCCGGAGGGACTGCCCCCCACCGTGCGCCAGCGCATCGCCAAGCAGCACCGGCTGAGGCCCCCCCCGCCGGAGGTGTGCAGGGCCCCTCCCCCGCACCCGGACTTTCCCAATCCGAACAGGCGGCGCGCCCCCGCGACGCTAGACTGCTGGGGTATCCCTCCACCACCCCGCCCCGTGCGGGCGGACCCAACCACTGCAAATCCACATGATGCTCTCTCTCCTGCGTTCTCTGGCGACGATCGCCCTCCTCTGTTCCCCGCTGCTGGCGGGCGAGGGCTGGGTCGCCGACTACGACGAGGCGGTCAAGATCGCCAAGGCCGAGAAGAAGGACCTGTTCGTCGACTTCACCGGTTCGGACTGGTGCGGCTGGTGCAAGAAGCTCGACAAGGAAGTCTTCGTGCACGACGCCTTCAAGAACGAGATCACGAAGAACTTCGTGCTCGTCAGCCTCGACTTCCCGCGCAGCGAGGAAGCCAAGGCCAAGGTCCCCAACCCCAACCGCAACAAGGAGCTGCAGGAACTGCACGGCGTGCAGGGCTTCCCCACGATCCTCTTGATCACGGCGGAAGGCGAAGTGTTCGGGCAGACGGGCTACCAGCAGGGCGGCCCCGAGAAGTACACGGAGCACATCAAGGAGCTCAGCACCTCCGGCAAGAAAGACCTCACCGAGTCCAAGGTGCTGGTCGCGGCCTGGGAAAAGGCCAAGGACAAGGACAAGTGGGCCGCCTGGGACAAGATCGCCGCCGCGCTGGAAACCGCCAGCGCCGAGAGCATCCTCGCCAAGGCCTACCTGCCCGCCGTGCGCTCCGCGCTGGAGTCCGACAAGGACAACAAGCTCGGCAAGAAGCTGCGCGCCATTGAAGTGCTGATGAAGAGCGGCAACGCCAACGAACAAGTCATCACTGCCGCGCTGGAGCTCGACCCCAAGAACGAAAAGGGCCTCAAGGAGCGCGCCGTGCGGGCGCGCTTCGACACGCTGCAGAGCCTCGATGACGTCAAGGCCGCGGTCGCCGCGGCGGAAGAGCTGCTCGCGGGCGGCAAGCTGAAGGACTCGAAGATCGACTTCGACATCAACTTCATCTGCGCCTTCATGAACAAGCAGCACCTCAAGAACGACGAGGCCGCCAAGAAGTTCGCGACGCGCGCCAAGGAGATCGGCGGCGGCGACCCGCGCCAGATGGAGTTCCTCGACTCGAT
>Ga0172372_10002567_pt1 | contig 27503 bp, 41 predicted proteins | sample LakKiv5m_2_FD_114544 | JGI IMG/M metagenome (GOLD analysis project Ga0172372, IMG submission 114544) | Freshwater microbial communities from Kabuno Bay, South-Kivu, Congo - kab_092012_9.5m | ecosystem: Environmental > Aquatic > Freshwater > Lake | place: Democratic Republic of the Congo...
AACCAAATAATAAATACCAAAAAGAAATCATCAAAAAATATGGTTCAAAAATGGCAATGGGTGGTAAAACTCAAGGCTATGATGACCGAGAAGATGAGAGATTAGGAATGGACTATGGTAAAATTGCAGATAAAGATTTTGTAGGTAGTCATAGTCGTATGGAGCATTCTCGTAGAGATGATGCAAGATTTGAGGAGAGAATGGCGAGGGGTGGATATGTGAGCAAAGAAGAGTTAGTTTGGAAAAAATTAACCAAAAGTGAAAGGATGAAGTTTTTACAAGAAAATTTTACACCAGAAATAACACCAAGAAGTCAATTCACATTAGTAGGTAAAGATTATAATTTTCTTCCTAAAAATGTAAAAATTGCTATGGAAAGTAAATACGCGAATGTAGAAGATTATGCTGATGGTGGCATGATGGCAGAGGAAGGTGAAGTTGGTGATAAGGTCTATTTATTAAAAGGATTGAAAGACGAAAATATATTTAGAAATTTTCCCGAAGGAGAGTATGAAATTAAAAAAATAAAGAAGGGAACGGAAAGTTTTCCCGAAGGTTTTTATGAAATAGAAAATAAAGATGGTAGACGAACAATACTGAAAAAATCAAGATTTGCTTTAGTACCGTCTAAAGGATTTATGGCTAATGGAGGAATGATGGCAAGAGGTGGTAAAATTTATGAAAAAGAGAAACTGGCAAACATAACTTACCAACTTATAAATACAGAAGATTCATTTAAGAAAAATAACCCTGAAGAATATTCAAGGATGAAAGATGAATACAAATCTCAATTTATAAAAGTTTATGGCGAAGACGAATATTACAAGCGTCACATTATGGCTGATGGTGGCATGATGGCGAAGGGGGGGGAAGAGCCTTTGTATGATAGTGCAGGATTTACAAGAGAAGACGATTCAAGAATTATAATTAAAAGTGGGAATAATGGTAAATTAAAACAAGTATTTAATGAATATAAAAATCAAAAAAATGAATTAAAGGCAAACGAAATATTTGATAATGAAAGAATGAATGGCAAAAGCGTATTTCTTTTTGTAAATGATGATTTATATGACCAATATATTCAAGAATCAGATGTTGATGAATATGCAAAGGGTGGCTATATGGCTGATGGCGGTCTCACAAAAGAAAAATTAGTTGAAATTCAAGAGGAGTTTGAGGAAAACGAAGACGATAATTACCACTCAGAAAATGTTATTTTATTAGCAAGGTATTTTGGGACAAAAGAGGATTTGAAAGATGCGAGAGATATTTGGAAAAAGCATAAAGAAGAGGGCTTTTTAAGTGGTGAAAACTACAAAAAAAGATTTGAACTTGCAATGAAACTCTTTGACAAATTTGATGAAGCAAAAAAAGAAGCAGGTCTCATGAAAGACGATGGAATGATGGCTAAAGGTGGTGAAGTAAGTGATAGGGAAATATTAAATTACACAAAGCAGTATAATACAAAGCGGTATAATACAGAATATGCGGGAAGGGTTTTAGGTTTTCCTTCTAAATGGGATAAATCTAAAAACGGCAATCCAATTATTTATTTCACTTATTTTGATGATGATTTTAGCGGAAGGTTTATGGTTGCATCAGGAGTTTTTGAAAATAACACAATTATTAATGCAACTGATGTAAGCGATGCTGTTTTTGAAAACGAATTTGATGCTTTAAGATATGCTTACACTTTTTCAACTGATGAAAATTTTGACCCTGACTATGCCAAAGGCGGAATGATGGCGAAGGACTTATTAAATTACCCAAAAACACTAATCGTAAACAGAGAAACTTCAGTCAAAGGAAATCAATTCAAACGAGGAGATATAGTCTCAGTCCAATATCAGTTTGATGATGATGATGAAAGTTTTTATATGATTAAGGGATATGGAGAAAATAATCAAAATGTAAAAATATTATATATCCCTAAAAAAGAAATGGATAATTTTTTAAGGAACACTTCATTATATTTAAATGAAGCCAAAGGTGGTGCTATTAAAAATCAGTACAAAGATAGAACCGCAAAAGACATTTGGGAGTCTTGGAGTGATGAGCAAAAAATACACTTTTTTACAGACCACAAGCAACATCCATACTACAACATGGGGGATGAAAAATTTGTCGTATCTAAAAATGATAGAGAAAAGTATGTAGGTATGAGTTATGATGATTTACCCAGAACGGTAAGACTTATGATTTCAGACCATGTTGAAGAAGGGGAATATGCCAAAGGGGGTGCTATCCAAAACCAATATGAAGATAGAACTCCTCAAGACATTTGGGATAGCCTTGATAGTGACCAGAGATACCACTTTATTGACGACCATGCACTTCAAATAGAAATGTTGCAAGACGAAAATTATGATTATAATTCGAACGAATTTCCAGAGTCAATAAATATTGATTTAATTACCAAATCAATGCAATCTGACTGGAAAGACTTGGATGAAGCGATACAAAATAGATTTGCAAACCATGTTAGGCAGGGTGAATACGCCAAGGGTGGTAAATTAGAATCTGGTGTTTACAGAATTGGTAAACCCAAAAAAGTGGATGAGAATCTTTATGTACAAAAAATTGTAGAAATTTTCGATGATGGAAGCATTTCTACTGCAAGTGATTATGGTAGAAAATTAAATGATTTTAAATCACAAAAGTATCCTGTAATTACTCAAGAGCGTTTCGAAGAGCAATACAAATATGCCAAAGGTGGTGCTATAACAAAAAACAAATGGGATTACACAGATGTAGATGATATTGAATATGTGATTGTTAAAGACAAAAACGGAAAAGAACTCAGATTTGCTGGAAAGTATGTTTTGAGTGGTGTTCATGACCTTTTAGCAAAAGGTGGTAAACTATCCGAAAAAGGCAAATACTATTCTAAGGACAATGTGGTTTCAGTAGTCGTAGATGGTAAAAATATCATCGATAAAAACACGGTTTCTGGTGTTTGGATAATGAAAGATGCTAAACCCATGGCTGAAGATGTAGTTGAGATGAAAATTGGAAAAACTACCATCAAAAAAGGTCACTATGGGTGGGTAGGAAAAACCATGGTTGAAAATTTCAAAGGTTACGATTGGGACATCACAACCATAAAAAATTATAATGGTGATTTGTCAACTACTGCTCAGGGTGGAAAAAACAAAAAAGAAGATGGATATAGTTCATTCAGTTTTATGATGTTTCAAGACCCAAACATTCGTTTGAAATCGTCTCGCCCTGCTCGTGTTACAGACAAAGTTGTGTCAGCACAACACGAAGAGGCTTTGAAAGAATTCAAAGAAAAACAGGAAGAAATTGCTCAAATGGTAGACCAGATTCAAGCCAAGAAAAAAATGGCTGATGGTGGTGCAATAGGATTTGATGCTTTGGCAAAAAAGGTGGCTAAAAACTATGAAGGTGATAAAGTCAAGAAACAATATCAAAAAGAGTATGGTAAAACATACGATAAGAAAGAAGCCGAAGAAGTTGGTAAAAAGGTAGCCGCGAAAGTATATCGTCAACAACAAGCAAATAAAGGTAAAATGAAGAAGGGTGGCACTACTGAACATTACCGACAAGGTAGCAAGTTGGCAAAAATCGCGAGCAAAGCCAAAGAAATTCGTAAAGAAAACGAGCCATGGAAAGATGCTTTTAACAGAGCAAAAGCCATGATTGGCTAAAAAAAAAGAAGTAAATTGCAAACTCAAAAATAGACAACATGAAAAAAATTCAAGATGTATTAGACGAAGTGGACTTGGATGTCAGTGAACTTCCTGCCCCCACACAAAAAAGGATTCAGACCTATGCCCTTTTAGAAAAGCAATTAATTGCTGGAAAATTAGAACTTGAAGCACTGGAAGAACCCGATGAAGAAAAAAGAATCCAGTATGAAGATACTGTGAATTACTTTAATGAGTATGAATCTGATTTGATTGAAACGATTCAGGCTTATCGTGTTCGTTTGGAGCAAGAATTAGCCGCGAAAGCGATGAAAGAAAAGCGAGAAGCAGAACAGAAAGAAGCAGATGCTAAAGCCCGTCTTGAAGCAAAGAAAGAGGCAGAAGCGAAAGCAAAAAAGGCTCAAGAACAAATCGCTGAGGCAAAAGCAAAAGCGGATGAAGAAGCCAGAATTGCTCAAGAAGAAGCAGAGGAAAAAGCAAGAAAAGAGGCTGAAGAAAATAAACCCAAGAAAAAATCTGGAGGGTTAGGTTTTCTTCTTGCAGGACTCGGCATTGTAGCCGCGGTTGTGACTTTGGGAGCGACCAAAAAAGATTAATATGACAAAGGTGCAAGAACATATCTTCTTAGTAAATCCACAACCCGTGAGATTGATTGATGTATTTGTGATTGCACCTTTTTTATTTTACACCGCATACAAATTTGACTTGCCTAAACCAGTAAAAGCAGGTTTGTATGTACTTTCTGCAACGACTTTTATTTACAATGGTTATAATTACTTGAACAACAAATGAGTTACAGGATTACTGCATACACGCTTGCTCAAGCCGATAAACTCGGAGTGATTGTAAAACCATCAAAGGTTAGTGGTAAAAAACTGGATGTGTTCAAAAAAACCAAAGGCGAGTTAGTTAAAATTGCCACAGTTGGTGCTTTAGGATACAACGATTATCCGACTTTTATGGAGTTAGAGAAAAAAGGTAAAGTTCCATCTGGTACTGCTGAAAAACGCAGAAAAGCATATAAAATCAGACATGAAAAAGACCGAAGTGTCCGTGGTAGTAACGGCTGGTTTGCTGATAAACTTTTATGGTAAAAACTATGAATATAACAAGAGAAAATATCGTAAAAGCAATGAAGGCAAAAAATTATGCCTACTTTGAAAATGGAGAATTTAATGTCAACATTATTGGTATCCGAAATGGCTCAACTGGAAAAAGAGTAACGAATCAATTTGATGATTGGATGACACTTTCTTATAAAGTAAATGGTGAATGGAAATTTGCTATTTGGAATTGCACTGTCGATAATGGAGATGGCTCTGCAAGACTTGTAGAAGGTCAATATAGAGGTAGTTTCACCATTGGCAAGCATCAGGGAAAATATGATGCATTAAAACAATGTAAACCATTAAAAGTATATCGTGACTGGAACTTAAAAGATGGTACTTACGATGAGAGTAAGATTTATAACGATGTTGCTGGATTAAACATTCACAAGGCAGGTATAGATAGCGTAAATGTAAATAACTGGTCGGAAGGGTGTCAAGTATTCAAAAGAGAAAAGCATTTTTTGGCGTTTATGGAAATCATTTTCAAAGCGGAAAAAATTCATGGGAAATTTTTTACTTATACTTTGATTAACTCAAACGATTTAGACCAAACTTCTAAATTAGATTAATATGGCAACTGTTAAAAAACCAACGGCACTATAAAAAATAAAATATGAACATAGACTCTTTTTCAAGAAATATTCGCTCTCTGGTAGCGTTTTTCATCATCTTTTGTGGATTTGGAATTCTATTCTCAATCATTTTTTGGGATTTCCCATCAGACCAAAAGGATATTTACTATTCTATTTCGGGTGTTATTGGCACTCTACTGGGATTAGTCGTTTCGTACTATTTTGGTGCAAGTAAATCAGAAACAAATCATGAATCAAATAATTCAAATACTAATAAGCAAGATACGACCTCTGTGTAATCCATCTAATTTGAAAAAATTGATTAATTTTGTTTTAAATAAAAAAAAGAATCATGAATAACAAAATGAACTTAGGAAACGCTTTAATTGGTCTGGCACTCACTTTGGGCACTATTTATGTAGTTGCTTATGTGGCTGGTAAAGGCTGGGAAAAGGGCACAAAATAATGAAGAAGATTTTTGAGGAAATAGGGAATGCCTCAAAAGGGGAATATGGTACTGGTGTATTGTACGCTGGTGCGGTAGGACTTATTCTTTCAGATATAATTCCCACACCTGCTGATGCACTTTACTTTTACACTGAGAAAAAACTTCGTGATAAGTGGAAGAATGGTGAAATTACCCCAGAAAAATATTGGAAAAAAACTGCGATGGCTTACTACTTGTATAATCCGATTTGGTGGATTTTGGTGCTGGCAGTTATGTACAACATTGAAGGTGATTTAGCCAAAAAAGCAAAGATAGGTTTAGCAATCGCTGGTGCTGGTGCGGTAGTCGGTATGATATACCGAAACTACTCTCAAGACATCAATCAAATAAGACAAGAGGTTTTAGCAACTCAAGAACCCAAAGAAGAGTTTGCTGGAACACAAAAGCCAAATTTGAAAGACCACATGAAGTCAGGTCAGTATAGACAGGTCATTAGAAGAGGGCAACAAATAAAATTCGTTTAACATGGAAAACACACAAAACGCAGGAGCGTCATCGACACCAAATTTATCGGCATCTGTGAATGCTTCGAAACTTGCAAATCCAGTTACATTAGTGACTTCAACCCCATCAAAAGGTGAAATGGCGGAAGGTGGTAATATAGCACCAGAAACTAATAATGATGGTAGTCATAATTTGGGTCAATGGATTGCTATTGGTATAATTTCTTTGACAATCGTTTCATTGGTCATGCAAATTGTAGTTGCTCGTAGAAATTTAGTTCGTTTGAATCAAGAGGACAGAGAATTACGCGAAAGAGTATCAAAAGCGGAATTCAGATTAGATTCACTTGAACAAAACCAAGCACCAGTTCGCCGCGCCGCGTAATTAGAAAGAAATGGAAAAGTGGTTGGATAATGTTACTTATGGTAATCCAGTAGATAAATTTCTGCCCTATATGAGAGCAGGAGTTTACGATTTTTTGTTACCTGAATTGAAGCAGTATCCTTTTCCAAGTAATTCATGTGAAATGACTCAGGATGAATTAAGGCTTTTAATAGAATTACAAAATTCTGAGGAACAAAAAAATCCTACCATATTCAGCAGATATTTGGATTACGATAATGACATCATAAACATGTTTAAGTCTTTTTGTAAGAAGAGATTAAAGAGAGACTATGATGAAGAAATAGATGAATTAATTCAAGATTTAGCAGTTTTAATCACTAAGTTAAAATTCGCATATCAAAGACCAAGACCTTTTCAATTAGCACAATATTACAAGGCAAGATTATTCCCAGTAATTTCTCTGGTTGCAATATCTCCTTCCTACCCCAGTGGACACACCATTGAGGCAAGAGTAATGGCAGAACTTATAGGAAGTAGACACCCAGAGCAATATGAGTTTTTGACTCAATTAGCAGACGACATCGCACAAAGTAGATTGTATTTAGGCTTGCATTTTCCCAGTGATAATGACTTTGCGTTGATGGTTGCTAATGCAGTTTACACATCCAAAGAATTCACAACAAAATATGGACTTTGAGTTTAATTTAATTCCTATGGGGAAACCCAGAATGACTCAGCGAGACAAGTGGCTTAATCCACCGCGTCCAGAGATTTTAAAGTATCGTTTGTGTAAACATGCAATTCAAGATTATGCAAATATGGAAGGGTTTGTATTAGGTGATGTTTTAGAAGGAACTTTCATTTTACCTATGCCAAAAACATGGAGTAAAAAGAAAAGAACCCTCATGGATGGCAAACCCCATCTGAATAAACCAGATTTGGATAATATTATTAAATTCGTACAAGATTCATTAAAACCAGAAGGAGACCAAAATATTCATACCATAGTGGCAAATAAAATATGGGGTGAAGAAGGTAAAATTATACTTAGACAACATGACGACACCACAACAGACACATCGACAAATACAGAATCTATTTAATGTTCTTTCAGATACATTGAATGATTTAGGTTTATTGCAAACCATAAACATCCTGAAAAAAGGCAGAGAAGGAAGTGCTGATGTCAGTGATTTAGTTATCGCGGCTCAAGCAGTAGCAGAGACATTTAATCTGCCAACAACTGTTCTTTTTGGCAAAAGTAGAAAGTATCCCAGAAAATACGCTTTTGCCATTTGGGTTTATATATGCTACATCGATTTAAAATATTCTTTGGCAGACATTGCTGGCTATAAGCATTGTAGCATGTCAACAATTTCAAAAGCCAAACAACTCATGGAAGACTACCCAAGAGACTCGGCATTTAACCAGAAAATCCAACAAAAATTGGTTCAAAGTAGGGAGCGTTTTCAAGAACTTAATCAAAAATCCAATTTATAAATATTTACAAAAATGGCAGACAATAATCCAGGTGTAGGATTCGGTGTTGAATCCGTAAACAATGAAAATTTTTCTCCTTTAATGGAGAATGTTAACCAGAAATCATATACTCGTCCGAATGTAGAAGTTGCTGATGCAACACCTATTGAAGAACCAGTTATTATACCACCTTCTTTTGAGCAATTAGATGCTGGTTTTCAAGCGAGCATGAATGAAAACGAAGTGCCTGCTGATGACAGAAAAGTATGGGGTGGAGACGAGCCATTTTCCAGTGCAAATCCATATGTAGAAAATCTTGATAAAAAAGACCAGAGAGTAGCAAGTCAAGCCATGGTAGAAGCGGTTCTTGATGGGTATTCACAGGTGATGGGTTTTGCCAACAAATTGATACAATTTAATATCTCGAAAGTTCAAAAGATGATTCGAGATGGTGAAATAGACCCAAATTTATTGATTCCCGTTTCTGGGACTCCAATGACAATATTGGAGTATATGAACGAGTACAATAATCAAACCAAAGAGGTTCTAAATGTTTCTGAGGAATTTAAAGACAAAGTAAGACCACCATTGCTTCGCATTTTCATGAAGCGAAACATTGGTATGACAGATGAGCAACTTGTGGGTTACTTTTTCATTGTAGATATTGTAACGAAAGCAAGTATTGTATTCAGTTTAAGGAATCAGAACAATGAACTGATTAAAAGCATCAAAGAAATGAGTGCTGGTTATACACAACCTCCTCAAGCAGTGGCATCTCAAATGGAAAATAAGCCAACTGAATCCGTAAATCAAGAAAGAGTTTATGAACAACCAAATGCGAATAAAGAGCCATCCCAAGAATCACCTAAAAGAGAATTTGTAGAGCCAGAGGAAGTCAAAAGGGCAGATGAATTTGAAGAAGCAACGGTTGTAGAAAGTGTAGTTACGCAAGAATCTATAAATCGTTCAAAAGCATCTTCCAAGATGCCCAAATTTGGAGATACATCAATTTTAAATCAAATGGAACAAATTGCTTCCAAAGGAACTTCTGGTAAATCAAATCGTGGTCGTAAAAGAAAATTATAATGAGAGAACCATTATTGGGAGTCGCAATCGGTAGAAAAGGGGTTGGAAAATCATTTACTACCAATAAATTGATTGAGCAATATGTCACGGGTAATCTTGCCTCTGGAATTTTACCAAGAAAAGCATTAATATTAGATGTAAACGATGAGTATCAGCACATTAAAGGCATAGCAGTTAAAGACCTTATCAGGTTTTCTGTACACCCACATGTAGAAGCAAGAAGAATTAGACCTTTTCATCCAGATGGTAAAAAAATGCGACTGGATGATTTAGCAACTACCCTTAATTTAGTCTTAGAAACTTTTACTGGGGGTTTATTGCTGATTGAAGATATTAATCGTTTTGTTTCCGACATGATGCCTCAAGATTTAATGGGGGCGATTGCTACCAATCGTCACAGAGACTTGGACATCATATTGCACTATCAAGGTATTGGTCGTATCGGTCCCAAAGTTTGGCAAAATATTAACTGGCTTCGATTTCATAAAATTACCGAAAGTGCACAAAGACACCAGCGTAAATATGAAGACAAATATGAACTCATTAGAATTACTGAGTTAATGGTCAATAAAGAATTTTTTGATGGAAATGAGCGATTTTATCAATATGTTGATTGCGAGAACATGAGGTTGTTAGGGCAAGTAGACTTAAATAAGTTTGAGCAAGCCTGTGAAGAATATTTAGAAGAAAATTATCGCAAGATAATTAGCCCTTTATTGCAGATTCGAACAGAAAGCAGTAAAAAAAAATGGACTCATGAGTCTGCACTCAAATATGAGATGGAAAGACTCAAAAAAATGTATTTAAAGTAAATAATCTTCTGTCTTAATGTTTTCCATTATAAGACGGATTAATTTCAAGTAAATTACTTGTTTTTATTTTCTATTAAAATTTAGGGTGCATTTAATTAACTATTAATGCACGGTATTTTTGAATCACCTGCAAATCTGTATTTGTAAGGAACAGAAAAACACACCAAAAAATGGAACAACTAACTCCTATTCTTAAACAAATTGGAATCATTGTAGTGTCTGTATTAATCGCCAATCAAATTCAACGAGCGATTGATAAAGCCAGAACTTCAGCACCCGAAATCAAACCTTAAAAAAACAAAACAAAATTTACTACTATGAGTATTCGTAAATATTTAATGGATGCACAAGCGAACGCAAACGAAGGCTTCCTTGGTGCTGATGGATTCTTTGACGATGGATACAATTTCACCGCAAACGATGACTTTATGGGAGCAGATGGCGACACTATGCCCGCCGCTGCACCGACCTCTCAACCTTATATCATCCAAGTGGCTAACACTGGCTCTGCCGTAAGTTCTTTCGAAATTTTGAACTCATTTACTTACATCAACAACGCTGGTTTTTCGAGCGGAAGTTTGTCGATTGGTGATGTTACGATTAGCAGTGCTATTCCTAATGTTACTTACCAACAGATGTTGTATCAGTTCATGAACAACCCTTACAGTGTAGGTTTGACTTACATTCAGTCTGCTTCACAGAACCAGTTGTTGCAAACCATCAGCGTTTCTACGCAAGATGCGAATGGTAACTTGGCTCAAAAGCCCTTAGTGCCAACTATCGACCCATACCAGTTACAGACTACCGTGTTAGCGATGCGCTACGGGTATAAAATTGATGGTTTCACTGGTTTGATTATTAATCAAATCTTGGCTTCAACCACAGTAACCATCTACTTGTACCCAAGTGATAACATCAACTTGGCTCGTGGTTTGGCTGGTCGTCCTGTTTCTCGCGAATACGGAAGTCCTGGTATCGTGCGTAGCCAACCAGTTAAATTGGTAGGTTAATCTAAACCCAATAAAAAACTAAAAGGGCGAGGCGAGTTTCGCCTTGCCCTTTTTTTATTCAAGAAAAACATGGAAGACAGAATACAAAAACTGGAAGAGCAAACGAAGTGGTTGATGCAATTACATACTACTTGTCTTTTGGTTTTGGTAAAGGAATTTCCGCACATTTAATTGTAAAAAAATAAATGAACATCTACGAATATATCGCACGCTCCAATCCTCAAGGTGCTCGCATGGTCATTCAGCAATTTGGTTATAGAATTACTGACAATAGAAAAATGGGCGATAACCTTCGTATGTTGGTTGCACAAGAAGGTGAACCAGCATTAAGAGAAATTGCTAAATTACATCCTGATAGGGATTTGATTCTTGAAGTTTTTAATGAACCCAAAGAAGAAAAACCATGCTCTTGCAAGGATAAAGACAATTTCATCGGTGCTGATGCAACTCTTTCAAGTGCAGTTTTAGCGAACAACCAACAACAAAATCAGGCTTCTGATAGTACAAAACTTGCGATGCAAACCAATACTTTGGTATTTTTGGCAAGCGCACTAATCATTACGGCTCTAATAGTAAACAAAAAATAATGGCACAAATACAATCTTCTAATTTATACGCAATCACGGCAAAAACTATTGATACTCGTCCAAGAGAAGTTATTGCTTTGATTCGTAAAAATGGTGTGATGATTCCTGACGGAGCGTCTTCTAAAACCATTGACAAAGCATTTGCAACTTTAATCACTAAAAGCAAAGCATTCCAACAACAATTTGCACAATTAGCAACTAAAACCGTTATGGAAGGTGATGCAACGGTTTCTTTCGATGGTTCAGTCGCTCAAGATGGTGCATTCCAAAAATCAAATTTAATGTTTGATGGTTCAGTCGCTCAAGATGGTGCATTTTCGAAATCGAATTTGTCATTTGATGCTTCTGTTGGTGAAGATGGCTCATTTGGGAAATCAAGTTTCTCTTTTGATGGTTCTTTAGCCAGAGATGGTGCTATGCCAATGAGTAACTTCAAAGATGTTTCAAATGAAGTAAACTTTGAAGGAACTTTTCCAATGAGTCGTTTCAATGATGTATCTACCGAAGTAAATTTCTCTGGTTCAGGTTTAAAAACTACTTCTTCAGCCCCACTAAAAACCCCAACACCTATAACATCCACATCTAAACCACCAACAACATCCACTTCTAAACCACCAACAACATCAACTGGTGGTTCAAAAAAATCGGGAATCGGTTCTTATTTTTCTCCAGAATTTGTTCAAAGTCTTTTGACAACTGGTTTGGGTGTTTGGGCATATAGTAAAACTGGACAAACTCCTCAACAAGTTCAAAACAACTTGGATGAAGGGCGTAATGACCCATCTTACAATCAAAATAATCAGCAATCTAAAGGATTGAGCACTACTGGTGTGGTATTAATATCACTTGGTGTAATTACTGCCATTGGAGTTGCCGTTTATTACATGAGAAAAAAATAATGGAAAATCAGTTTCAGGAAGCCTTAGATAATGTAAAGAGATTGGGCAATCAAGATGCTCATGATACTTTCATTGATAAATTTCGTACTTCCGTTAAAGGAAGTGCCGTAGGCTTAGTGACTGGTTTACTTTATGGATGGTACTCAAAAAGAAATCTTTATGTAACTGGAATTTTGGGTGCAATCGCAGGCGGAGCAATTAATTATTTTGTATTTCACAGAGATTAGTATGAAAGTAGTAGCATTAAAAGATTTAAACTTAGGCGGTACTGGAATCGCTCCAGTAACGATAAAAAAGGGTGGCAAATTTATAATTTCAGATACACAACCCGTTGGGGGGAATATAGTATTTTACAATGAGTTAGGTACTGGAAAAAAACTCCCTTTAGTTTTAGGTACGGACATTGATATCATTGAAGATGTAGGAAACTTAGAAAGTAGAATAAATACCAAAAAACAATATGAGTCACTAATGTTTGTGGGTGGAGGATTATTGCTATTCTATCTTGTCTATAAAATTGTAAAATCATGATTAAACTTTCAACTGAAGTATATATTGCAGGTATCGTTTTAGTAGTTCTTGGATTGCGTTACGCATCAGAATCTAAACCACAATCAAAGTCAAACTTTAAGTCTGGTGACGACTTAGATTTTATGGGTCGTGACGACTATTTTGCCGATATGGGAGGTGGTGTGAATGTATTTGCAAAGGGTTCAAACATCAAGAATGAAGATTTTGTAATTAGCCGAAAAGCACAACCAACTTTGAATACATTGTACCGCAAAGTTAGAATCACTAACAGAAGCGAATCAATTTAAATAAAAAAGCCATGACGAAAACTCAAAAAGCACTTGCAACCTTGTTTTTAGTAGGGGGTATTTTGTACTTTATGTTTCAAACGCCTCAAGAAAAAAAATAATCATGAATAAGAATACAAAAACCATCTTAATAGTTAGTGGGGCAGTTGTTGTTCTTTATCTTCTTTTGAAAAATCGAAAAGACACTACGCTTATCATTGAAAAACAGGGCGGTACAACTATAATTCCTGTTGCTACCCCTTCGGTTTCTACCCAACCAGCAACACCTTCGGTTACGACATCAGGTAGTACTACTGGAACTGGCACTGGTGCATCAACAACTCAAGGTTCTGGGGGATTGACTACTGCTGATTTAAGTAAAACAACAACGACTACGACCACCACCACATCAGGTGGTACTGGTGGTTCTACGGGAGTTTCTGTTGGAGTGGGGAAACAAGACCAAACAAGTGCAAGCATTCCTTCTGATGGAATCACTGGTGCAGATACGCCAACTGGTGGAGGTCAAGTTCAAGATTATGCTCGAACAAGCACTGGTACTGCTGGCGGAAATGTTGTAGTTGCCTTTGATGGGTTTATGTACTCTTCTAATGGAAAAAAATTAACTTTGAGTGATTTAATAAAAAACTGATGGAAAACAAATATATCATAGGTGCTGGTCTGGTTGCATTGGGTTTATTCGCATATAGTAGATATGCTAAAAAAGATGATGTTGGTCAACCAGAAGACCAAGGCGGAAGTGGTGGTGGTATGAGTGGTGCTTTTGTAAATCCAATTACAAATCAGCCAGTTACTCCTTCAGCCCCTGCAACACCTTCAACTCCTGCAAAAGTTGGTATTACTTTAGCAACAATTAAGAATCCTATTGTACTTTCAGGTTTGGGTGCTGGAACAACAACTCGCGCTACGACCTCATCAACTGGTGCAGGAGCACAATCTGGTGTATCAATGCCAAGTGGTGGTATCAAACCAGTTGTGAGAACTGGAGGTTCAAGTACATCTTCTTCTGGTATTGGTAATACGGGTGTTGGTGTAAAAAATACTGGTAACATTTCAGGTATTGGTTCAACCATGACTGGAACTGCTGGAGGTACTGTCTTTAAACCTTTTTCTGGTGGAGAATATAATTGTAAGACACCAATATATTTGAATGACCTTGTAAGGTCTTGGAATAGACCATAATTGATAAGATTATGCCATACAAAGTAAAAATCGCTAATAAAGATATTTTTGACGAAACATTTTCTTCTGAAGCATCCGCAAAACAAGCCAAGTATTTTGCAATAGTTGGTGCAAAAAACAATAGAAATGCTTTCCGTGTTATGGACGCAAAAATCGTAAAGGTGGCAAAAGCCAAAAAGAAAAAATAAATTAAATTTTGAAACATATGTTAAGCGCAAACGCTATGTACAAACAATCAGGTTCAACCTTGTCGTTCAAGGACTGGCTTGAAAGAGAAAAAAACAAAGGAAAATTCATCCCTAATATTCAAGCACAAATGGAATTTGAAAACGCTGACGGTTCAAAAACCGCCCAAGAAGACATAAAGGGTGCTGGTCAATTAGAAATTGGCAGTATCATAGGAAAAAATCTTTTGATAACCTTAGCCATCGTTGCTGGTGGTATTTTGGCTTACAAATATTACAAGAAAAATAAATGAGTCTAACTAAAAAGCAAATAAAGAATGGTCTTATTGTATTGGGTGTAATTGTTTTGATTTACGCTAATAGAGGAACTTTGCACCCAAGTAAAGAACCTTTGAACGCAAAAGAAGATTCAGATGATGCTATTGATAGAGCCATTAGTAAATTAAAATCTGGTGGGGTTGCAGTTAAATCAACTCCAGAGGAAGTAAAAACGAGCGTATGAAGTACAGAATAACTATTGATTATGCACCGATTACTCTCAATGTCAAGGTAAAAACCGAAAAACCAGAGAAACTTCATCTGGTCGTTTATGACGCTTGTTGCCCTGACATCAAATTCACTGAGCGATATAAAACAATCACAGGAGAAGAAACATTCTATGTAAGAATGCCAATTTCCCCAGAGGTTGCCGTTGTAGAAGTATATGGAGATAAAACTGGACGCGGTATAAAAAACGCGGATGAGAAGAATTTTCAAATAGTTTCCGTAGAAAAAACACCCTTAGAGCGTAGAATTGATATGGATGATATTGGGAATGCTCAAATCCGTTCTTTCGTTGATTTTGCTCAAAGGTTTTCATACAATGTATCAAACTTAAAATCAGACACCACTTACTCAAGTGATGACAATCAGTACTTCATTTTACTTAATGAAACGATAAGGGGAAATAATGGTCAGGAATTAACCACACCAGCAAGGGTTGGTCGTAATACTGGAATCATTCAAGTGTCCAAACAAGCGTTTACAAAGATGACAGTTCCTATGAGGATGGCTATCCTTCTACATGAATTTAGTCATTTCTATTTGAATGAGAAAATTGATGACGAAATGGAGGCAGATTTAAATGGTCTCTTGATTTATTTGTCTTTGGGATACCCAAGGATTGAAGCATACCAAGCGTTTTTAGAAACTTTCAAAGAGAGACCCAATAATCTGAATAAGGCACGATATGATTTGATAAACAAGTTTATCAACGACTTTGAAAAAATGAATATGGTAATTAAGTGATGGACAAAAGAATCGAAATAGCAGGAAAAGTTTTGCTGATAGGCTCAGTGGCTTACTTGATTGCAAAAATTTACATGAATGTAAATGATGGAGTTGGTTTGTTTTTGAGCAAAGAGAAAATGGGTGAATTTGTATTTACAAGTCCCTATGGAATGAGCAAGCCTATTACCAAAGAAGAGTATTACAAAATCAGCAAAAACGCCCAAGGTAACGATGTGAGTTTTAAGTTTGCTTGGAATAAATATGATGATGATTATGCTACGGCTTATTATAAAGCAGTTTGGAGAGCATCAAAAGGTAAAGGAAGTGAAACTTTTAAGGTTCGAGACAACACATATCTAACCAAAGGAGGAAAAAAAGTATAATTGACAATTATGACCAATAATACAAGAAATATTGCTATTGTAATCGGTGCTTTTGTAGTTGCTGGTGGTCTGGCTTATTGGTTTTACAATTATCAAGTCAAATTATTGAATCTTAAGACACTTAGTCCTGAGTACAATCAAGATTTGGAAAACATAACGATGGAATAATATGGCAAACTGGAAAATTAAAGTGCCTTTGGGTACATATAATTCAGACAGAACTATTCCACAGAGTCTTGCTGAATTACAAAACGCAAAAACCGCTTCTGGAAAAGAACTCAAAGAAATCGCGGATTTTTATAATTTGCCTTTTTATTTGGTTTTTGCCGTGGCTACATTAGAAAGTGGTGGCAAATCAATTCGTTCAGCAGATGGATTGTCTTATGGTGTTATGCAAACAAGTGCTGAAACATTAGATGGAGTGATAAAAGAAGTTTTTAAGCAAGGAATGACGATGGGTCAATTTTATCCTTTGTATTTGGATATTAAACCTTTGTTCACCATAAAAAAACCGATTCCAATCAATTTTTGGTCAGCAGAAAATGTAAGACTACGAAATGAGCCAGTGACCAATTTTTTGACTTATAAAGGTTGGGATTCTTGGAAGTCTACAAAGGCAACTTACAATCAAAAAATGTTGAATAACAAATCATTTGCTATTCGTATAGGTGTGCTTTTTTTGCGTCAGTTAATAGGGGAGTCTTTAGAGCAAAAGGGTCAGGATATTTATTTAAGAATGGACTGGGTGATTAAGGGTTATAACATGGGGTATTATTCACTAAGAGGTAGTATTTTAAAGAAACCAGAAAATAGGGCATTAGACTCTAATGCGTTGATTGTCAGACCAGACCTTATTAACCAAAGATACACAAGACCTTATATTCAAAGAATTGCAGGTATTGATGGTTATTTAGATTTGATAAAAAAGGGTAAATTTAAATTATCATAAAAATTAATTAAATTTGATAGCACATGGCAGTTACAACTTGGAATACCGTACCTAATTATGACGAATGGGGAAGTGATACTTATTGGTCATGTCAAGATTGGGTTCAATGGCATAAATTATTGAAAGACCATTTTGGTCAAGACAGAGCAAAGTACATTTGGGAATTTGCTTATAGTCAAGGTACTCTGGGAGCAAGTCATTTGGATTGTAGAACTTTTAATACATCTTTCAGAAAGTACGCATCGGCAGAAGGTTTAGATATGTATTCATCTGCTGGATTAGCATCTGTTATCTTGAAGCCATTAGGTTCTGGTGTAGATGTTGTTGGGAATGTTAGTGATGCAATTACTTCAATTTCACAAGACATTGCAGGGTTTTTTGGTTCTAAAAATGTAAGCCCAATCAAAGTTCTTTTATGGGGAACTACTGCGATTGCATTGGCTTTTGTTGGTTATAAAGCATATCAATATACTAAAAAAGATGCCTAAATTACCATTATCTGAAAACACACAAAAAATTATCTTGTGGGGCTCGATTGCCCTACTTGTAGGAATCACTGTGGTTGTTATTAAAGCAAAAAAGGATAAAAAAACACGACTGGAAAATGAATCGCAAGCCGTACAGAAAGAGTACGAAGGTTTATTAAATAGAATCGATAAAGCACCAAAATAATGAGCAAGAATTGGACATATGGATTGATTGGCGTAGGGTTAGCATCTTTACTTGTATATGTTATGGTGTACAAGAAAGATAAACCATACAAGCCACCTACCCCTCCAAGTCCAGATGATGTTGACCCAGATACTGGATTAACTTATTCTCAGTCCAACATTGACCCTACAATTTTGATTTACTTGCAACCTTCTCAGAATCAACAAAATGCAAGTAAAATTTACGAATCTGGTCCTGCAAAAGGCAAAAGAATTTTTACCAACAATAGAATTAAAGGTAAAAAAATAACGACCAAATTAGATGGGGTGAAATTACGCTCTTATGCACATGTGAATAATGGCTGGGTAAATAATATTATTGCCGAAGTAGATAAGGATGTTGTTTTGGGTGATGCTGATTTTGTTACAAGTGAAGTAGACATTATAAATGGTGCTGATGGAGTTACAATGAACCCTAAAACCAAAGAACCTTACAAGTGGGTGAATATTAAACTATCAGATGCAACGACTGATTTAATTAATAAAGGTAAGAGTTGGTATGAATCAGATTTGCGAAAAGGTAAAGTAGTGTATGCAAGAGAGGATACGATAAAAATTGTGTAAAATGAAAAAATTAACAAACATAAAACTTTCTCAGAATCAAAAATATGCTCTATACTTTGCTGGTGCAGTATTGGGTACATATGTCATAATTGAAATCATCAAAGCCATCCAAAAAGGTGATGGTGGAGATGCAACTACCAAGACACAAATAGTGTACACTGATAAGTATTTGTCTGGTCTTCCTTTAGGGGTAGATAATTTGACATGGGCTTCTAAAGTTCCTTTAAAGTATTTGCCAAGTTTTGATGCAATAGGGTTATCAAAAACAGATTCTGTTTTCAAAGCGAAAGCAGAGAGAATTCAAAAACTTTTAAATCAAAGGATGGAATCATTGTACGATGGTTATCCAGCGTTAGTGATTGATGGGCAAATAGGTAAGGAAACTACTAAGGCAATGATTAAAATTGCAAACGAGTATGGCAAATTGAATGAACTCGTACCTCTGAAAACAAAAGAAGACCTTGAAAAATGGGCATCGTTTTTTGGGATTAAAAATGAAACAAACACAACTGAAGACAAAAACCCACTTCCTTGGTGGAACTTAAAATAATACGAAATGGAAATTGATGTTTTTTATACAAACGATGACATGAGTTTTGGTTTTGACGGAAAGCAAAATGCTTTTGCGTCAAGAGTAGAACATGGGTTTTATGATGTAGACTATTCATATCTGAGTGGAGGATTTCCGCCAAGTGGATGGGATACTACATCCAATAATGTAAACGCTGAAGGGCGTGAAGCACAAGTCGAAAGTTGGTTTCCATTAGGTGACAATGAAAAACAAAATTGTGCAATTCTTGAAGGTAAAATTGCCAGTCTGAAAAATGCAATCAAAGAGAATCAGACAAAACTTCTTAGTGCAAAGGCTGGAGAAAAAAGAGTCACTCAGGATTATTTGACTCTATTTCAAAGGCGATTAACATTTTTTGAAGGGTTGTATGCGACTGCAAAATGCGAGGATAAGAAAAATGAGGAAGAAGAATCAAAGTTGCAATCATTACTCTCTAATTTATCTAATGATAATTCAAAAGACAACATGGGAACTATTGTTTTGGTAGGTGGAATTGTTGTTGTTTTGGGTGTTCTTGGTTTCATAATTTATAAAAAAAGTAAAGTATCATGAATATAAATAATCAATTAGGATTGGCGACACACCCAATTCCCGTTTATAATGAATCTCTTGACCAACAACTTGGTTTTATCGGTTCTGATGGACAGGGAATGATGTTTAATGCCAATGGTAGTAATCGTCCATCTTTGGGAAAAATTCTTGGTATCAAGGCAAAAAACCAACGAAATTTTGACCGCAAGACAGAGCCTGCATTTAGCAGAAGCAAGGGAAGCAAGAAAACAATGTTGGCAGATTTGCAATTTAGTGGTGGCGAATATTGGGCTTCAAAGGCTCAGCCAAATTATTCTGATGATAATCTTATCATGCTTAATGAGGATAGCACATTCTTAAACGCAGGTGGTGATGCAAAAGGTAATTGGCGTAATGATAGAAGATATTATGATGGCGATGAAAGTAGTGTTGATTTTGAGTTAGACACTCTCCGCATCAGAGATAAATCAACGGGTAAAATTATTACTAACGATTTGAAATATGTCCAATCTAAAATCGAAAAATACGCTTTAGAATCCGATGATTTGAGAAAGAGGTTGGAAGGAACAGAGTTAGATGTCACTACAACTCAGTACACTACTAATTCACAAAAGAATCAAAACCGAGCGCTTGCAAACCAAAAAAAATGGTTTAGCGATAGAGTTGTAAGCAGATTGAAAGATATTTTAAAAGATTTGGAAATTGCTCAAGAAAAAGCCTTAGCGTTAAAAGCCAAAGCGGATTCGGATGCAAAAATTAAAGCAGATAATGATGCGTTTGCAAAAGCAAAATCTTCAAATACAATAGTTGCTTATACCGAATATTTGAAGAACTTTCCCGAAGGTTTGTCAGTTGATAAGGCAAATAAAGCCATCGATGACATCAAGAAAGCGGAAAAAATTAAGGCTTTAGAAAACCAAAAGATAAATGCTACACCAGAAGAGAAAAAACGAATTGACTCCGAAATTGATGCAATTTTGGGAGTTGCATCTGGTACAACTGGTACGGTTGCAACCAGAATGTTTTTGTATGGTGGCGTGGCTTTGGTAGGGGTTTATTTCTTATACAAAGTATTAAAAGGTAATAGTGCTTCTGCATGATGGAAAACTTTGATACCTTTTTTCAAGATACTAACTTCGAAACCGATAGGATTCAGGGTGATATAAATAATGCGGAATTATTTGGAGACAAGTTTGCTGAAACTTTCTCCCCAGAAGCATCCGCAAACTTGCAAGAAGCAAAAAAAAGAATTGAAAGATTAAATGCAAAACCAGAAGTTGTTCAAGGAGTACCTAATGCATTTTTGTATTATGGTTTGATTGCTTTGGGCATTTATGGGGTTTATAAAATATTGTCATAATGAACGCTAAAAAAGTTTTATTGATTTCAGGTGCTTCGCTTTTTGCAGTCGCTCTGGGAAGATATGTTTACAGAAATATCCTTTTGGCAAACAAATGGGATTTCTTCTATAAGAGTTTTGAGATAAATCAAGTTTATCCAAGTCCAATAGTCACCGTGACGATTGAATTTAAGAATGTCAGCGATTTAACTGTGACCATTAAGGACATAGATATATCAGTATTTACAGAAGATGTACAGATTGGTAAAGTTTTTCAGCCAGAACAAGTTGTAATCGCACCGAATGGTTCAACTAAAGTTAAATTTAAGTTAGAATTTAGTGCTGGAAATGCAATAAAGGGATGGAGTACTTTAATTGCTAATGCAATAAAAAATAAAGATTTACCGATGGATTTTGTAGGTACATTTAAAACAAAAACTTTGTTCGGATTTTTGAGTGTTCCAGTAAGATATTCTACAACTGGTAAAAACTTGTATCAACTCTGGAAAACTTACTACGGATAAACTATCTTTGTTACAAATGGTATATCACATATGTTACAAGAAATGTTCGGTACAAAAATCGCTAATGACTTTCTGAAAGGAATTCAGCGATTTTCAAACGCTCTGGAAGCGGATGAAGAAAAAGTGCAAATTAGATTGACCTTGACCCAACAGGAAAATCAACCCATCAAATATGAGTTGTATAAAGAATGGAGGGGTGTAAGAGAAACTTCGTTTAAAGAAGTTATGGGTATTAAAGTTGACCTCTTAAATCAAGAGGGAATGATAACTCCCGTAATTATTCAAATGATGGTTTACCATGGTCAAAAATTATCAATAAAGATAGAGGCTCTATCTGCTTACCTTTTCAAAAGAGGAAATCAGGTTGGAGTAGCGATATATGATGGTTCTAATTGTTCTAAAGTGAGTCCAATTCAACAGATGCTAAAAATGGAATAAGAAAAAACCATAAAGATGCCAGTTGTAAGTAGAAGCACACCTAACAACATTCTTGTTTCAGCCCCAAACGGCTTGGCAGTATTCGTAAATGATGCAAATGGCGTTCTTTCATTAAAAGATTGGGCTGGTAATGTTCAGCCAGTATCAGATTATATAAATGGTGGTGGAAGTGGTATAACGAGCATCAACGGATTAAATGCCGTTGCTCAGTTTTTGGTTGTTGGTACTTCTGGAAATGATTTCAACATTGTTTCTGTTGGTGCTACTCACACTTTTAATATTCCCTCAGCAAGTGCCACTGCAAGAGGTGTTGTTACGATTGGGGCACAAACTTTTGCTGGTATTAAAACTTTTGCAAACGATGCTAATTTTCTCGGAAATGTTGATGTAGTTGGTACTCTTACTGCTACTGCAAAATCATTTTTAATTCCTCATCCTGATACGAGCAAATTTGGATGGATGCTTCAACATGGTAACTTAGAAGGTCCTGAACACGCAGTTTACTTTAGAGGGAAACTGGAAAATTCTGATTCAATAAATTTGCCACCTTACTGGAAGTTTTTCATAGATGAAGAAACTATTTCGGTAAATTTGACACCGATTGGTTCTTACCAACAACTATATATTACAGATGTTAACTCCAAAAATGTTAGAATTAAAGAAAATAGCGATAAAAATATTCATTGCTATTACATGGTTTATGCGGAGCGCAAAGACATCGACAAGTTGTTGGTAGAACATGCTCCCACAGAATCATGAAAAAAGTACTTCATATAACTCCCCATTTAAGTACTGGCGGACTGCCCCAGTTTTTATTATCTCTTCTCCGTTCAACGGAAAATTTATCGGAAAATTATTGTGTTGAGTATGCTTGTCATTCTCATGATTTCGTAGTGCAAAGAAATCAGGTCAAAGACTTGATGAAAGATAAGTTTTATGCTTTGCCAGAAAACAAGTTTGATTTACTTAACATTATTAATAAAGTTAAACCAGATGTAATTCATTTTCAGGAATTTCCTGAATACTTTATGGATTCTTCTTTGACGAAAGAAATCTATGATGTGAATAGAGAATATGTGATAATTGAAACATCTCATGATTCATCCTTTTCACACAAGAATAAAGTTTGGTTTCCAGACAGACTTGCTTTGATTTCTCAATTCCAAATCAATGAGTTTCAACCTTTAGGTATTCCAATCACACTACTGGAAGCCGACATTGTTTATCATGAAAGACCAGACAGGAGAGAAGGTCTTGTTAAATTGGGCTTAGACCCTCAAAAAATACATATTTTAAATGTGGGATTGTGGACTTCCAGAAAAAATCAAAAGGAAGTAATTTATTACGCTAAGAAGTTTTATGAGTCATTTGGTGAAGAAAGAGTTCAATTTCATTGTGTCGGAAACATGGCTGATAATTTTTATGACTACTGGAGTCCTTTGGTTAAAAGTGTAACACCGAATGTCAAAGTTTGGGGTGAAAGAAGTGATGTTGAGAATTTCTATTCGTGCATGGATGTTTTTTTATTCACCAGCCGTGGTAATAACAATGATAAAGAGACTTCTCCCTTAGTATTGAAAGAAGCGATTGGGTGGAAAATGCCCATATTCATGTACAATTTGCCAGTGTACTTAGACTATTATAACAAATTTCAAAACATTCAATATTTGACCCAAGATGAGAATCAAAATGCTCAAAACCTTCTGGATTATTCAAGAGGTCTTTTGAATGATGTACCAAAAGAGTTTGAATTGAACTATGACATTAATGAAAACAAAATTTGGATAAGACACAAAATTGAAAAAGACATAAAAGTCGCGATAGCAATTTCCGACATCGACCATCATCATTCCATCTATTCTTTTGATTATGAGTTCACTGCTAAAGACAACTATTGGATTTGGACAATTCCAATTCCAAAAGCAGTTTTGGAAAAAATAGATGTCAAAGAATTTTTTAGAGGTTATAAGGTTGAGTTCTACAATGATAAACGAAACCTTTTGCTTGAAGAACATGATATTTGGGTTCATCCAGAAAGGCAGAAATTTGATGCTCAGTTTGTGATGCCAAATGTTTGGAATTTGTCTTGGATGAATTATGTTGAAATGTTCATCGACAAATACTATGATGTTTATGATTTCAGTAATGTGGAATGTGCCTTGGACATGGGTGCAAATGATGGATTATTTACTGAATGCTTATTGTCACGGGGAGTATCAAGGGTTTATTGTTTTGAGCCAGACCCAAGATGCGTAGAATTTTTAAATGTAAAATACTTTGATAGGGATGATGTCGTAATAGTTGATAAAGCGATTTATCATGAAAATGCAACTCACTTAGATTTTTTCTGTACTAACGAGGCAAGTACAACCAGTGCATTGGCTGATAAAAAGCATAATGCTCAATTTTATGGTGCTCATAATCAGAAAGTTTCAGTTGGTGGGATTACTTTGAACACTTTCCAGAAAAAGTATAATTGTTCCAAAATTGACCTGATAAAAATGGATATTGAAGGAGCAGAATATGATGTATTGGATTCTTTAAAAGATGAGGAAATAAAGAATGTCGATAGGTGGTTGGTGGAATTCCATGAGAATAGAAATGGTGAATTCATGAAACTGGTTGAGAGATTTTTAATATTGGGATTCGAAATAAAAGTTCATAATCACACCGACCATAACAAAGTGGTTTTTCCTCAAGATTGGAATGATACACTTACTGCTACAATGTTTGCTAAAAAAATGTAACGATGAAAATATTACAAGTAAAATTGTCAACTATGCCAATACCTCCAAATGGATGGGGTGCGGTTGAGAAAATCATTTGGGAATACTCACAGGCTTTGATAAAACTGGGTCACGAATGTCATTTTAAGTATATCAATGAAGCCAATTTGGATGAGTATGATGTTATTCATTGTCATGCTTGGAATCACGCCAAAGAATTGGCAGAGAAAGGATACAAAGTATTTTTATCACATCATGACCATCACTCATTCGTTTTTGGTAAGGATAGTGCTAATTACCAGTATAATTTAGAGGCTATGAACATGGCAGAATGTGCGTTCGTTCATGGACAATTTTTGGTTGACTATTTTCAAAATGTACCTAAATATCTTTCACACGGGGTAAATACTGAATTCTTTTATCCGAAAGGAATAAAATCTCTTTCAGATAAGGCAAAATTATTGTGTGTGGGTCATAATGGACTTTTGGGTACAACAAATGTTTTCGACAGAAAAGGATTCAAATTTGCAATCCAAAGTGCGGAGAAATTGGGGTTAGAAATTACAATAGTTGGAGCAAGTCCTAACAACAGGCAGTATTTTGAAGAAAATCCTGATTTGCTATTATACGATAAATTAAAGGTCATTTACGATGCAACTGAGATGGAATTGCAACAATTATATCGCGAACACGATATTCTCATTCATGCATCTATGGTAGAAGCAGGACATCCACCTTTAACGCCTTTAGAAGCAATGTCAGTAGGACTTCCAGTGATTGGTACTGCGATGGGTGAAGATGTTCCTCAGTATGTTGTAGAACGCGATGTAGATGAAATAGTTGAAGCGATTCAAAAAGTATCTTTGGACTATGCCACATATTGCACCGAGGCAGTTTTGACTGCTCAAAAATACGATTGGTTAAATGTTGTTAAAGAACAACTTCTTCCAGAATATGAGAACTTCCTGAAACCTAAAAATATGGGTTATGTTGCTAAAAGCATGTATGAAAAAACATCAAAAAGGATAGCAGAAAATAAAATCTATGTGAGTTTTGTGGATGGTGCTACATGTGAAATTATTGGCAACAAAAAAAGTAATTATTTAGTGAAATTTTATGATTCAAAAAATAATAACTTGTTGCATGAAAGCCATATTTCAAATTCGATGTGGACGAAGTGTAATCATAGTTATTATTTAGATTATAGAATTGAAGTTTGGGAAAATGAAAAGTTGATTTTTGAAGAAACCATTAATTTAAAAGACCAACGGGTTTATATTCCTATTGAAAGTAAAGCACTTGGCGACACGCTCGCTTGGATACCTTATTGTGAAGAATTTAGAAAAAAGCATGATTGTAAATTAATCGTATCTTGTTGGAACAGAGATATATTTGAAAGCGAATATCATGAAATAGAGTTCATTGATGCAGGTGTTTCTGTACCAAATATTAAGGCTTTATATCGTATTGGATGGTACTATAATGAAGATGGTTCATTCAATAAAATGCGTCATAAACATGACTTCAAAGATTATCCCTTGCAACGCACTTCCAGTGATATTCTGGGTATAGATTTTACAGAAATTATGCCTAAATTAGACCCAAATATACCAGCCATGAAATGGGATAGAAAATATGTTTGTATTGCTCCTCATGCATCATCGAGTAGCAAATATTGGCATAATTCTGAGGGCTGGAAAACACTCATAAATGAGTTGATTAGCAGAGGATATGATGTAATTAATATTTCACAAGAATCTGCTCTTGATGAATGGCACAATTCCAAATTACCTGAAGGTACTTTGGATGGTGTAATTAATGTTAATAATAATTATTCTTTGAGGGAAAGAATTGAACAAATAAAAGGTGCTGAATTTTTTGTAGGATTAGGCAGTGGCTTATCTTGGCTTGCTTGGTCTTGTAAAATACCAGTAGTTTTAATCAGTGGTTTTTCTAAAAAATACACTGAATTTGAGAATTCTTACCGAATTTTGAATGAAAATGTTTGCCACGGATGTTTCAATGAGTTCCGACTTGATGCTGGAAACTGGAATTGGTGTCCTAAATGTGAATTTACAGATAGACAATTTGAGTGTACAAAACACATCACACCAAATCAAGTATTACAAATCATCAAACCACTCCTTGAATAATATACCGCGATGGCAAAAGACATCCTGATTATACCAAATAAAACAAACGCAAACCCCCCTACGATACAATTTAGGGGGGCTTTAGGCGGTTCAATAAACATAGAAGTCCAAACGGACGGCACAGTTAAATGGGTTGGGGCTTCGGGGGATTTATTGACAATTTCTGACACTCTTGCTGGAAATACTCTTGCAACTGGTGGTACAATATCGGCTGGAATATTGAAATCCACAGGAATAAGCAATAATAATCTAAATGACTATGTAGTTGTTGATACTGCAACTGGTCAATTTTATTATCGAACTCTTTCTGCTGGAACAAATGGTACATCAGGTATTAGTGGAACTTCTGGAACATCTGGTACTTGTGGTTCATCAGGTTCATCAGGTGCAAATGGTTCATCAGGAACTTCTGGGGCAAATGGTTCTTCAGGAACAAGTGGTGAAAGTGGAGCATCTGGAAGTTCAGGAACATCAGGTATAAGCGGAACTTCTGGAACATCAGGTATCAGTGGAACTTCTGGAACATCAGGTATCAGTGGAACTTCTGGAACATCAGGCATTAACGGTTCATCAGGAACTTCTGGGGCAAATGGTTCTTCAGGAACAAGTGGTGAAAGTGGAGCATCTGGAAGTTCAGGA
>Ga0172372_10002569_pt1 | contig 27496 bp, 25 predicted proteins | sample LakKiv5m_2_FD_114544 | JGI IMG/M metagenome (GOLD analysis project Ga0172372, IMG submission 114544) | Freshwater microbial communities from Kabuno Bay, South-Kivu, Congo - kab_092012_9.5m | ecosystem: Environmental > Aquatic > Freshwater > Lake | place: Democratic Republic of the Congo...
GACCACGTGTGGCCCTCCTTCACCCTCGCCAACAGCGACGACGAGGTGCTCCTGGGCAACGGCACGACGGAGATCGACGGCGTGGCCTACGCCAGCTCGGACCCCTGGCCGAACCCCTCCGGCCAGTCCTACAACCTCGACCCCAGCTTCGAAGACGAGGCGTCCAACGACGACGGCGGCAACTGGTGCCTCTCCACCGCGGCCTGGTCCAAGGGCGACTACGGCAGCCCCGGAGCCGCGAACGCCAGCTGCGGCTTCGCCGACGTGGACGGGGACGGCTTCGACAACACCGAGGACTGCGACGACACCGACGCTTCCGCCTACCCGGGGGCCAAGGACATCCCCGACGACGGGATCGACCAGGACTGCGACGGCGCCGACGCCACCTCCCTCCCCCCCACCACCTTCGCCGCCGGCGAGCTGGTGATCACCGAGGTCATGCGCAACCCCGACCAGGTGGCGGACACCCAGGGCGAGTGGTTCGAGGTCTACGTGGCCACGAGCACCCGGGTCAACCTGTCGGGCCTCGTGGTGGGCGACAGCGGCACCAACTTCGTCGTGGGCTCCATGGCCGCCGACCCCGGCGATCGCCTGCTCTTCGCGGTGGAAGCGGACCCCACCGCCAACGGCGGGATCACCCCGGACTACGTCTACCCGGGGGCGTTCACCCTCGGGAACGGCGACGACGGCATCACCATCGCCAACGCCGACGGTTCCGTGGTCGACAGCATCAGCTGGGACGGCGGCACGACCTGGCCCTCCCAGGCGGGAACGTCGATGACCCTCTCCGAATCGGCGCTGGACGCCACGTCGAATGACGACCCCGCCTGGTGGTGCGACGCCACCAGCGCCTACGGCCTGGGCGATCTGGGCACGCCCGACGCGGTGAACGACTCCTGCCCCACGGACGTGGACGGCGACGGGGTCTCGACCCCGGACGACTGCGACGACACCGACCCCAGCGTGTACCCGGGCGCCGCGGAGACCGCCGGCGACGGCATCGACCAGGACTGCGATGGCGTGGACAGCGAGCCCGCCGGGGTGGAAGCGCTCGGCGCGGGCGACCTCCTCATCACCGAGGTGATGCAGAACCCGGCCGCGGTGGCCGACGATGACGGCGAGTGGTTCGAGGTCTACAACCCCACCGGCGACACGGTGGACCTGGACGGGCTCGTGGTGACCGACGCGTCCGGCGACAGCTTCACCGTGACGGGCACGCTCAGCGTGGAGCCGGGCGGCTTCGTGGTCTTCGGCGCCAACGGCGACACCGCCACCAACGGCGGCGTGCCGGTGGACTACGTCTACGCGAGCGTCTCCCTCTCCAACACCAGCGACGCGCTCACCCTCTCCAACGCGTCGGGCACCATCGACAGCATCACGTGGGACGGCGGCCCCGTGTGGCCCGACCCGTCCGGCGCGTCGATGACGCTGGACCCGGGGGCCTTCGACGCCACCGCCAACGACGACGGTGCCAACTGGTGCGAGGCCACGTCCACCTTCGGCGGCACCGACCTCGGCACCCCCGGCGCCGCCAACGACAACTGCACCTCCGCCACCGACGCGGACGGCGACGGGGCGGACAGCACGGTGGACTGCAACGACGGCGACGCGTCGGTGTACCCGGGCGCCACCGAGATCCCCGACGACGGCATCGACCAGGACTGCGACGGGGTGGATGCCACCACCTCGAGCAGCCTCACGGTGGACGACCTGGTGGCCGGCGAACTGGTCCTGACCGAGGTGATGCAGAACTCCGACGCGGTCACCGACGCCTACGGCGAGTGGTTCGAGGTGCTCAACCTCTCGGGCAGCGACGTGGATCTGGACGGTCTGGTGATCTCCGACCTCGGCAGCAACAGCTTCACCGTGTCCGGCTCCCTGGTCGTGCCGGCCGGGGCGTACGTCGTGTTCGGGGTGAGCGGGGACACCGCGCTCAACGGCGGGGTCACCGTGGACTACGTGTACTCGGCGTCGAGCATGGCCCTCGGCAACAGCGACGACGAGCTCATCCTCACCGCGACGGCCGGCGTCATCGACCAGGTGAGCTGGGACGGCGGGCCGAACTTCCCGGACCCCACGGGCGCGTCCATGAACCTGAAGCCCACGCTGCTGGACGCCACCAGCAACGACACCGGCTCCAACTGGTGCACCTCCACCGTGCCCTGGGCCGCCGGCGACGCGGGGAGCCCCGGGGCGGACAACGAGGGTTGTTGATCCGCTGACACTACGCGCCTCCGGCTGCGATACTGCGCGGTCGGAGGCTCCCATGCTCCTCTTCCTCGCCCTGGCCTGCACCGACGACGCGAAGCCCGCGGACGACACCGGACCCGGGGGCACGGACTCCACCCCCACCGACACCGGACCCACCGACACGGGCACCACCGCCACGGACGGCGAGGCCTGGTGCGCCGACCAGGGCTTCGGGCTGTGGGTCCCCTGGGACGGGAAGGGCCCCTACGGCAAGCTCCGCCACGAGACGGCCGAGGACTTCACGCTCCCGCTCCTCGACGGCTCGGAGTGGCACTTCGCCGCCGAGTGGAAGGGCTGCGAGACCTACATCTTCGTGCCCGACGTGATCACCCGGGAGGACGGGGACGACCGGCCGGTGTGGAGCCGCGACGTGGACGACCTCATCGAGGCCTCCCCCCGGAACGCCCACTACTTCTTCGTGAGCGTGAACCGCGACGACACGGTCGCGGCGGACAACCTGGAGCAGGCCGAGAACAAGATCGCGGCGGCGCTGAACGACCTGTCCGAGGACGACGCCGCCTGGTGGCGGGACCACCTGCACGTGGTGGGCGTCCGCGCCGGAGACCTCGGCGGCTGGATCGAGGGTACGCTCTCGCGGGGTATCGGCACCGAGGGCTTCGCCATCGACCGGTTCCAGAAGGTCCGCGGCATCGGCTCCTTCGCCGACGTGGGGCGCTACGACTCGAGCCACTCCTGGCCCTTCGAGAACAACCTCGTCTACGCCTCCCACGAGGCCCGCTTTCTCAACATGGAGGCCCAGCGCGAGCTCGACCTCTCGCAGTGGGACGCCACGCTCGTCCCGCTCTGGACCGGCGAGGTCATCTCCGAGTACGCCGACATGGAGGCCACCCTCCCCGACGCCGCGACCATGGCGGGCTTCGACACCTTCGAGATCGAGGTGGACATGCGCTGCCCCGACCCGGAGTCCATCGAGTTCAACAACTGCGGCGCGTGGGACTACATCGCCGCGTTCTACGTGCAGGCCGAGGACGAGAGCTGGGTCGAGCTGGGCCGCTTCATCACCACCTACCACCGCGAGTCCCGCTGGGTCCTCGACGCCACCCCGATGATGGCCCACCTCCTCGAGGGGGGGACGCGGAACTTCCGGTGGTCCTGGGCCCCGTACTGGAACGTCCAGCCCACCGAGACCCGCCTGAACCTGCGCTTCTCGAACCGCGGCAAGGGGTACGCGCCGCGCGCCGCCACCCTGGTCGCCACCGGCGGGAGCTTCGGCTCCACCTACAACGACGCCCGCGTCGACCAGGTCCTCCCCATCCCCGCCGACGCCGCCAAGGTGCAGCTCTGGGCGGTGATCAGCGGGCACGGCGCGGGCACCAACCAGTGCGCCGAGTTCTGCAACCACCAGCACGAGTTCACCGTGAACGGGAACGCCCACCTCTCGGAGTACACCATGGCCGGGACCGAGTCGGGCTGTGTGGACGACATCGAGGGCCAGATGACCCCCAACCAGGGGGGCACGTGGTGGTACGGGCGCGGCGGCTGGTGTCCCGGCGGGATCGTGCACCCCTACGACGTGGACCTCACCGCCGAGGTGACCGCCGGCGCCGACGCCACCGTGGGCTACCGGGGCCTGTTCGGCGGGGGCACGCCGCCGGACGGGAGCGGGGACATCCTCATGAACGCCTGGGTCGTCGTCTACGAGTGAGCCCCACCGTCAGGACTCGGGGCGGGGGCCCCCGAGGTCCAGGACGACCAGCTCGGGCGGGCAGAGGAAGCGCAGCCGGGGCGCCTGGAGGCGCTCCATGCCCACCCCTCGCGAGACGTAGAGCCAGTCCCCTTCCCCCAGGTCGAACGGGCGACCGCCGGCGGCCGCCGCCCGCGGGACCTTGGAGAGGGTCAGCGGGGGCCCGAACAACGGGAGGGCCACCTGGCCACCGTGGGTGTGCCCCGCGAGGTTGAGGTCGCGGCGGGCGGTGCCGAGCGCGTAGTCGGGGGCGTGCCCCACCACGAGGTGCGTCCCCGAGACGCGGGGCAGGTCCACCTCGAGGCGGCGGCTGTCGCGGATGGAGAGCCCGGTCAGCGTGAGCCCGCCCACCTCCACGGTCGTGGTCTGGGTCAGGGGTCGGATGGCGGTGCCCTCGAAGATCGTGGTCCAGGCATCCGCGTCCACGTCGCCCTCCACCGCGTAGCCGCCCAGCCGGGGACGCAGGGTGGCGACGAGCGCCCGCAGCTCGGCCGCCTCGCGCACGAAGGAGTCGTTGTCCTCCACCTGGATGTAGTCTCCGGCGAAGAGCACGAGGTCGGGCTCCGCCTCGCGGACCTGTCGGAACACCTCCGCCTCGTAGGCGCCCACGTCGTCGGTCTGGATGTCCGCCACGAGCACGATGCGGAGCGGCGGCCCCGGGAGCTCGGTCCGGGTCACTTCGAGGGCGCGCGGTCCACGCACGAAGGCCTCGAACCCGAACACGGCGCAGGCGACGGCGTAGGCGACGGCCCACGGGCGCCCCCGCCCCCGCGCGGCGACGAGCCACGCGGCGGGCAGGTAGAGCAGGAACCACCAGCAGGTGAGCTGGACGGCCAGAAAGAAGCTGCCCCCGACCCATGTCCGCGGCAGGAGCACCACCAGGGCGGCCACCCCCGGCCCGAGGACCGCGGCCAGGACGCCGGCGGCGGCCCACCTCCGGCTGAAGAGGAACACGGTGAGGGCGGCGAGGAGGAGGCCCAGGTGCCCGAGCAGCGCCTGCATGCCGAGAGCGTAGCGCCGCCGGACGCGCGGCCGCGTGGCGGGCCGGTGCGGTTTCGATGCAGCGAGGGCGGCGGCCGTCCGGCCGATGTCCCGGCGTGGGCGGCCCCCTATGCTGCCCGGCATGCGCATCTTCGTCATCGGGGCCACCGGCCGGACCGGGCAGCAGGTGGTCGAGGCGGCGCGGGCAGCGGGCCACCTCGTCACCGCGCTGGTGCGCCAGCCGGACGCCGTGGAGCCCGTCGAGGGGGTGACCTGGGTGGCCGGCGACGTGCGCGACGAGGACGTGTTCGACCGCGTCCTCCCCGGCCACGACGTGGTGATCTGCACCCTCGGCCACGTGCCCGACAGCCCGCCCGACCTGTGCAGCACCGCCACCGGCCGGCTGGTGGCGGCGATGGCGCGACACGGCGTCCCGCGGCTCGTGGTGGTGAGCGGGGCGATGATCGGGCACCCGCGCGACAAGCTCCCCTGGAGCTACCGGCTCATCGAGTCGATCCTCCCGCGCCGCGACAAGATCCGGATCGCCGACCGCCGCGAGCAGGAGCGGGTGATCCGCGAGAGCGGGTGCACCTGGACCATCGTTCGCGCCCCCTGGTTGAAGGACGGGACGCCGCTCGGGAAGGTGACCGTGGGCGAGGCCCTGCCCCTCGGAGCCTTCGCGAGCGTGCGTCGCAGCGACCTGGCCCGCTGGATGGTGCAGGTCGGCACCGACCCCGGCGCGACGAGTGGCGCGGTCGCGATCACGAACTAGGCGACACGGCGGGCTGGGCCGCGGCGTGCCCCGGCGGCGGGCGACCGGCCCACAGGCGCACCGACGCCGTGAGCAGCCACACCACCCACGCGGCGAAACCCGCCAGCTGGAGGTAGATGCCGACACCCCCGTCGAGGGTGCCGACGGCGAGAAGGCCGGAGCCCAGGAGCGAGGCCGCGCCGAGGAGCCCGAGCGCGGCCGTCCAGCGGGGCACCAGCCCCTCGGTCCAGGCCCCCAGCGAGAAGGCGGCGAGCGTGACGCACAGCGCCGTCCCGGAGCCGGCGAACGCCGCGGAATGGAGGTCCCACACCAGCTCGAGCTGCCCGGCGGCGGCGAGCTGGGGGGCACGGGCCGCGAGCACCGCCTGGAGCCACGTGGTGGACCCGAAGGCGGCGGCGAGGAGGACCAGCCCAGCGAAGCCGACCCGCCCGAACACCGCCGCGGCGGGGTGGCGCTCGAGCCGCGCCGAGACGCCGGCGCCGAAGGTGAGCAGCAGGGGCACGTTCACCGCGACCCAGCCCACGGCGAGCCCGACGGCTCCGGACCGCTCCGCGTAAAACGCCTGGATCGCGGGGATCGGCGCCGATGGGAGGGGATTCCCCTGGAGCAGGATTCCGTTCTGGAGCAGGACGCCGCCCGCGAACAGGAAGCCGGCGAGCGCCGGCAGACGGTCTGGTAGCCTGGACATGGGACCTCGGGGGAGAACGAGTTAGGACATCGTACTACTTCGGATTAGTACAGTGTCCGAAATCCCGCAAGCCACCCGCGCGCGAATCCTGAACCGGGCGCGTGAGCTCTTCAACGAACGAGGCATCGACAACGTCGGTGTCCGCGATCTCGCCCGCGATCTCGGCATGAGCCCCGGGAACCTCTCCTACTGGTTCACCCGGAAGGAGGACCTGGTCCGCGCGCTCATGGACGAGCTGCGCGACCGCAACGCGGCCCGACCGACCCCCGAGCGGGTGACCACGGTGGGGGGGCTCCTGGCCGGGTTCCGCGCCGCGCTCGAGGCTCAGCTCGACTACCGGTGCCTCACCGAGTCCGTCGTCCACATCGCCCACACCTGGCCCGAGCTCGGCGCCGCCTACCGCGACACCGAGCGCCGCCGACGGGCCGACCTCGCCGCCACGGTGCGCGGCCTGGTCCGCCTGGGCCAGCTCCAGGGGGTGGAGGACCCGGGCGACGTCGCCCGGCTGGTCGGGCAGTGGTCGCTGGTCGCACGTTTCTGGCTGTCCGAGCGGGGCCTCTCGTACCCGGGCCACCCGGACGCGGCGATCCTCGGCCACTACGTCTCCCTCGTCGCCCACTCCCTCCGCCCGTTCGTCCCGGCCGACTCCGAGCTCCAGCCCCACCTCCACCAGGTCCTCCCCGAGGCCGAAGGCGAAGCGACCACTCCGTGACCTGCCCCGCGCGTCAGCCGAAACGCAAGGACCACTGGGCCTGACCGGCGCGAGATCCGTCTATAAGGGGCAAGCCAACCCGGACGGAGCCCTTGCCCCGGTTCGCCGCGTCTCCACCGTTGTTCGAACAGTTCGGGAACGAGCACGCCCTGCTCTGGGGCCAGCAGCCGATCCGCGTGAACCACCGCCTGCACCAGCACGAGCTGTTCGCCGAGGACGCGCTGGCCAGCCTGGTCGAGGGCTACCCCCGGGGGAACTACGACCTCCTGGAGATGGCGCCCCAGGGCACCGGCCACCTGGCCCTCTGGCGCGAGGGCGAGCTCGGCCCTTCATCCGGCCGGGAGGTGATCGAGACCATCGCCCGGGGACGGCTCTGGCTGAACCTCCGGCGCGTCCACGAGGTGGACAGCCGGTACGCCGAGCTCCTCGAAGCCATCTTCGCCGAGCTGCAGGGCTACATGCCCGAGTTCCGAACCTTCAAGCACAACCTTGGCATCCTGCTCAGCTCCCCGGGCGCCCAGGTCTACTACCACGCCGACCTGCCGGGGCAGTCCCTGTACCAGATCCGGGGGGAGAAGCGGGTCTACGTGTACCCGAACACCGCCCCCTTCCTGCCGGAGGACCAGATCGAGGGCATCGTGCTCAGCCTGACGGAGGCGGAGATCGCCTACCAGCCCTGGTTCGACGAGCACGCCCGCGTCTTCCACCTCCGTCCCGGGGAGATGCTGCACTGGCCGCTGAACGCGCCTCACCGTGTCGAGAACTTCGACTCCCTGAACGTCTCCATCACCACCGAGCACTGGAGCCGGGACATCCGGGCGATGTACGCGGCACGCTACGCCAACGGGCTGCTCCGTCGCGGCCCGGGCCTGGCGTCGAACCGTCCTCCGTCCATCTCCGGCCTGCGGTTCTGGACCAAGGCCGCGCTGGCCGGGGCGGTCAAGAGCTCGGGCCTGATGCGGAGCAAGGCACATCGCAAGCGGATCGAGTGGCGCCTCGATCCAGGCCTCCCCGCGGGCGTGCGGGAAGTTTCCCCCTTCATCCTCTGAACCTCGTACCCTGACCTCACGTCCCCTATGGCCACCGCCCCCCTCCCCACCGCCGTGAGCATCGAGGTGCATCACGGCCTCGCGCCCCTGGTGGACCTGCTGCCGCGGTGGCGAGCGCTCGACGCGCGCGCCGCGGTCGTTCCCATGGGGGCGGACGTGCAGCTCGCGGTGGCCACCGCGGATCGGTCGAGCTCGTGCGTCACGCTGACGGCGAGCGAGGGGGACCGGCTGGTGGCGATCTGGCCCCTGCAGGTGCTCCGGCTCGGACCGCTCAGGCTGGCCCGCCGCCTCGCGGCCGCCATCCAGACCTTCGACGGTCCGACCGTGGACCACCCCCCTCCCGGGGAGGTCCTGGCAGAGTGGCGGGGGCGGGTCATCGACGAGATGGTGCGCACCCTTCACCGGCGCGGACTGGCGGACCTGCTCCACCTTCGTTTCCTGCCCGATGGTCCCGCCGGACCGGCGGTGCCGAGCCTGCGCGAGCTCGTCCAACAGGCGGGGGAGAGCCCCTGGCTGGACACCCGCCGCCTGGACACCACCGAGGCGGTGCTGGGCCGGATGTCCAGGGAGCGCCGGAAGTCCACGCGGCGCGGGCTCCGCGCGCTGGCGGAGCGCGGGGAGGTCCGATTCGTCGATGTGCTCGAGCCTGGGCTCCGGCAAGCCCGCGTCGCGCTCGCCCTCCAACTGAAGCGACAGTGGCTCCGCAAGGCCGGCGGCTTCAGCCTCCCCCTCTCCCTGCCCTGGCTGCCGCGCTGCCTGCTCACCCTGAGCGCCGATCCCGCGTTGATCCAGCAGGTCAAGGTGTTCGTGCTGGAGGTGGGCGGACGCCCCGCGGCGATCGAGCTGGGGTGGCGTGCCGGACGCGACTACCACGCGTACCTGGGGTCCTTCGACCCGGACTTCGCCAAGGGGGGCGCCGGGGCGGCCCTGACCCTGGAGATCATGGCCTGGTGCGGGCGCCACGGCGTCGAGCGCGCCAGCCTGCTTCCGCCCACGACGGACTTCAAGCGCGCCTGGACCGACCAGACCGACCACATGTGGGCCGCCACCTTCCCGCTCACCGACCGCGGACGCGTCTGCCTTCCCCTGCTGCGCGACGGTCCCGTGCAGGCCCGGCGGCTCCTGGAGCAGGTCCAGGCGCTGACTCGGGAGGATCAGGATCGGGGCGGGAAGTAGCCGTCGGGGCGGTCGAGCGTCCGTCCATCAGCCGCCGTTGACCCCGATGGAGAGGTACCCGATGTTGCCCTCGCCGATGTGGCGGATCAGCTCCTCGATCTCGGCGTCGGGCAGGTTCGGGTTGTCCTCGATGATCAGGCCCCCGGTGATGCGTTCCACCCGGTGAAGGCCGTCCAGGGACTCGAGGGCTTGTCACAGTCCTCATCCACGTCGTTGTCCAGCACATCCTCGGCGCCCGGATGCACGTCGGGGTCGGTGTCGTCGCAGTCTCCGCTCAGATCCACCCATCCGGGGGCCGGCTCGCACTGCCACTCCCTGCGCGCGCCGTACCCGTCGCCGTCCACGTCCTGGTAGTAGGCGCCCTCGTCCTCGCACGGCTCGGTGAGGGGGGAGTCCTGGGTGGACTCGGTGGTGTCGGAGTCGGTGCGCGTCGAGTCCACGAGGGAGTCCGTGGGGAACGTGGACTCGCGCCCCGACTCCGATGGCTTGACGCCCGGGTCGGTGCAGGCGAGCAGGAACGGGAGCAGGAGCAGGTCAGATGCCATCCGTTGCGGGGGTGCTCGTCACGGGTACGGATACGGGTAGAACTCGTAGCCAGGGTTGAAGCCGGTGACCGTGTCGATGTCGACGCGGACGGAGTGCTCGCCCGGCTCGAGGATGTTGTTGGCATACTCTAGCTGCCAACGGGACCCCGTGAAGTTGTATCCCCAGATGACCGAGGTCCAGGTGTAATGGGGACTGTCCTCGAACACGTAGTCACTGCTGTAGCCGAACACCCCCTCCCGCCCGTCCCGCGCGAGCGCGTCGGCCCACACGGTCGGGTAGTCGTGCAGCCCGAGCTCATCGCAGCGCACACCCGCCCAGGTGGCCTCCCAGGCGGTCCCCCCGAAGGTCCACTCGCACGCCGGACAGCCGTCCGGGACGGGCACCCCGGGCTCCATCGGCGCCATCAGCTCGCACAGCGCGTCTCCCCACTGGTTGCGCCAGCGGAAGCCGAGGCGGCCTCCCGCGCCCTCGCGCTGGAGCTCCACCTCGTAATACACCATGGCAACGCCGGGGGATGGCCATCCGGTGTCCACGGGGGTGGGGGTCGTTGTGGTGGTGGAGTCCGTCGAGTCCCCGGGCGGGGTGGAGTCGGTGGTCCCTGAGGTGGCGGTGTCGTCAGTGGTGGAGGTGGACGGCCCCGAGTCCGTCGGTGGCGGGCTCACCCCCTCTTCGTCCTTCACCGCGAGCACACAGGCGAGGAGGTGGATCATGGGACGCCGATCCGGGTCATGAGGCGGGAGCCGCTCGATCCCGCTTCCGCCCATGCCACGACGAAGCTGCCGAACAGGCCGGCGACCGTCGGGAACACCGTTTCGGTCGGGTCGGCGTCCGTCACCGCCGCCGTGGGCTCGGTTCCGTCCGGCGCACCCGAGGGACCCCAGACGTGAAGCGCGGTGACGAGCCCACCGGACGTGCTCGGCACGTCCCGCCCCTCGAAGACCACCGCCACCCCGTCGTCCGACTCGGCCATCGCGCCGAACCAGCCGACGTCCCGCACGACCGTGTCCACGCTCACGTCCTGCGTGACGGTCACGCCCGCCCCCCAAGCCGTGGGGTCGGCCGCGCTGGTGGCCTTCCGCAGGATGTAGGATGCGTATCCATCTCGCCGCTGGTAACAGATGACGAACGAGCCATCCGCCAAGGCGAGCGCCGAAGGATCCGAGCACGGCTCGCTGTCCCCGGCCTCGGTCCCCGCCCTGACCGCTGTCTCGGCGCTCGATGTGTCCACTTCGTGTCCGCTCATGAACGCGGCCTGCCAGGTCCACACCGACTTCGAGTCCGAGTCTGTGCTGTCGCTCGCGACATCGGCCTCGGTCAGGTAGGTGACCGAGCGCCAGGTGACCAGGACATGGTCGGCGCTGGCGGCCACCGAGGGGAGCGTCTGGCTCCAGATCCGAGTCCCGCCGCTCGTGGTCGTGAACCAGGGGCCCACCCGGGTGACGTCGGATGTCGCCACGTCCCAAAGGTACACGGACAGGTCCCGGTCGTCGGTGTCGGTGGAGGCGCGCCCCGAGAACGCCACCCACGGACCGGCCGTCCCTACGTCCGCGGTGCCGGGCGGGAGGCACGCGATCGAGGGATGCCCCGAGTCGTCCGTCGCCGTGGTCAGGCCGCGCCAGCTCCACTCCCACTCCTCGCCGGACTGCCGGACCTGGAACGCCGCGATTCCCTTGACGATGCTGGTTCCGGACCGGCCGCTGGCCTGGCCACGCCGGTACCGGTAGAGGGGTTCACAGCCGCGTCGGGGAACTCCGGGTCCAGCGCCCAGGTCTGGATGCCGACCTTGAACCGGAACTTCCCCGTCTTGTCGCACAGGACGGTGCGGCCCCGGATCCGGGAGACTCCGACGGTGTTCAGGAAGTCGTGGAGATCCATGCACACGTCGGTGGTACCCGCGATGGTGAGGAGCTGCAAGCGGACCTTGCAGGGCAGACGCTGGGCGTTGGCCATGGTGATTCCCCTGGAGAGACGTTCGGATGCGCCGAGTGCGCCTTCGAACGTCAGTCCACCACTCGGCCGGCGACCCGCCAGCCGGTGGGGGGGGGGGGGATTTCACACTCTCTTGACAACTCACGCGGGCTGGCGTCGCAGGAACGGGTTGACCTGCGGAGGCAGGCGAGCCCGTCGACGCCGGTGCCACCGGGGACGAGCCGGTGAGGCCCCCACCCTCACCCCTCCGGCCGCTCCGGCTCCGCCACCACCGGCGTCTCCCCGGCCAGCAGCGGGAGGAGGAAGTCGAGCAGCACCGCCTGGCCGGTCACGCTGCCGTGCAGGTTGTCGTGGCTCGCGGGCACCCACTCGCCGCCCTCGCTCTCCTGCACCCAACTGAACTGCACCACACCCCCGGTCGCGCCGCCCGGTAGGTTTCCCGCCACGGGACCGGCCTCGAAGTCGAGGCCCGGCACGGCCCACTCCTCGCGCCCCACCCCCGGGAGCCCGAGCGCGCGGGCCAGGGCTTCGTTGGTGCTGTTGGGCACGATCTCGTCCTGCCAGGCCATGCCGTCGAAGACGCTCCGCGCGGCGCCGCCGTCGAAGCGGTCCACGAGGTGCGGGGCGTACACGGCGGGATCGCCCGCGTCGATGACCGTCTGCAGCACGGGGAAGAAGCGGTCCACCTCCCCGTCGGTGGTGCCGGCCGGCCGCATGAGGTCGACCAGCACCGAGAAGGTGGGGGAGTCGGAGATGATGCTGGCGATGCGCGCCCCCCCGACGAGCAGCACCCCGCCGTCCATCGCGTCGGTGAGCGCCATGGGCTCGGGCCCCATGATCGCGCCCAGGCTCACGCCCGCGTAGGCGACGTGGGCGGCGTCGAGGTCCACGGCGCCGTCCCCGTCCACGTCGGCCCCGGCTTCCATGGCCCGGAGCAGCTGGAGCTTGTCCCAGGCGCTCTGCCGGAAGTTGTCCCGCAGCCGCCGCGCCACCAACCCGGGCGGGTCCACGGTGATGGCCAGGATCATGAGGTCGTCGAGGATGGAGATGTCCGCCTCGGTGCGCTCGGGATGCTCCCCGTGCTCCACCGCGTCCACCGCGACCACCGCCACCGCCTCCCCAGCGGTGGCCATCATGTCGGCGAGGACCTGGCACTGGCCCTTGTCGCCGCCCAGACCGTGCCCGCAGAGCACGGTTGGCCAGGGGGCCGCGCCGAGGTCCGGCAACCACACGCGGGTCGGCAGCGTGTACGTGCCCCGCGGGGTGGCGTCGGCGTCGGGGGCGACGATGTGGTCGTCCTCCCGGTAGTCGCCGACCTCGATCGTCCCGTCGCACCGGCGCCAGCCCGTCCCCTGGGTGCACGCCCCGGGGACGTGGGTGTAGTCCCGGGTCGCCACGTCGGCGGCCACGGCCCGCGAGAACGCCGTGGCGGACTGCGTGGTGTACACCGACATCGCGGCCACGGTGGCGGGGTCGATGCCCAGCGCGTCGAGGGCCGTCCGGTAGCGCTCCGCCTGTTCGGGCGGGTCCGCGGTGGCGGGATCGAGGAGCGCGCGGGTGTGCGCGGCGGGAGCGAGGCAATCGGGCGCGGCGGGGTCGGTGCGGACCACGACGGTGACCTCGGTGGCCTCGGGGAGCGGACGGAGGGGGAGGAGGGTCAGGGTGGCGCCCTCGTCCGTCGTGCCCAGGATGACCGGCCAGTCCACCCCGTCGGCCACCACCCGCACCTCGGGGAGCGTGGCGGGGAGCGGGCCGTCGGCGCGGAACCAGAGCCCGGAGGAGAGGCCCCAGCCGTCGAGCGTGGCGAGGTCGTCGTAGATGGCGGCGAAGCCCTGGGCCTCCTCGGCGAGGAAGGGGTGATCCGCGGTGTCGGTCGCGACCCGGCGGCCGGTCGGGGTGTCGGCCGGGACGGTCCAGTGGTCGTCGGGGAAGACGTCGAGCGCGCCCTCGGGGTCCCACAGGAAACTCACGGGGCCGTCGCAGAAGCCGACGGGCTCCAGGGCGGGGGCGGGGTTCGCGCAGGCGAGCAGCCGGAGGAGCACCATCGCCCCAGTCTACCCGCGGGAGGCGCTCGAGGGTCCGACTCCGGCCGGCGCTCCGGGACCGGCCAGGCCCTCGAGTTGGGACCGCCACCAGGCGGAACCCCGGGCCAGCTCGGCCACGTACCCCTCGACGTCGCGCCGCGCGGCCTCACCGAGCCGTCGGTAGGGCACCACGTGCGCCGCGGGGACGTGGCGCAGGGTCAGGTTGATGCGCCGGGTGCGGAAGGCGGGCACGTGCGGCGGGAGGTCGAGCCCGAGCTTGTCCTCCACCCGCTGGACCCGGTGCAGGAGCGCGTCCTTCCAGGTGGGCCCGGCGAAGGCCTGGAGGTCGCCGTCGGCCAGCCACACGGTGGACACCGGGGTGCTCCCGCGGCCCCGCGGCACGAACTGGAACCGTGCCCGCTCGCCCAGCGAGAGCGAAGCGACGGGGCCGGGCTCGTCGTCGTGGTGCTCGCCCACGCGGGCCAGGTCCACCTCGCGCTCTCCGTCCACGCGGGAGCCGTAGAAGTTCACGAGGCAGGTGTCGAGCCCCCACCCGGCGGGGATGTCGCGGGCGGGGAAACGCGCGCGGACCACCCGCTCGGCTTCGGCGGCGAGCCGGGCCAGGACCGGAGGGAAGGGCTCGGCGGCCACGGCGCGATCCGCGATGCCCCGCGGCGGCTGGTAGTAGCCCAGGCAGGCGAACTGCCAGTTGCCGAGCCAGTAGACGGGCCGGAGCAGCGGGCGCTGGGTCTCGCCCGGCGGCGGCCCCCGCACGGTAGACCAACGCTGCTCCCACAGCGGCGCCAGCGTCGCGAGCCAGCCCAGGAGCTCCGCGCGGTCGGCGGCCGGGATCCAGCCGGAGAGGTGGAGCACCCCGGGCGCGCGCAGGTCCAGAGGGGCGCGGCCCGGGCGTCGGCCCGGAGCCGCGGCGGCGCCTCTCACGGCTCGACCCGGATGTCGTCGAGGCCCAGTCGCCCGAGGGGTGCGTCTCCGGCGCCTCCCAGCTCGAACCGGAGCTCCCGGATGTCGGCCAGGTCCAAGGGGACGCCCCCCACCCGGAAGTCGTCCAGCGGGAGCCGGACGGTGGACCAGGCGTTGACCCAGCCCCGCCCGTCGCCCGTGCCGCGACCCCGCCGCTGGTAGGACGGGGCGATGGAGGTCTCGATCGCGGCCGGGACGGTGACCGCCACCCCGGCGCCGTCCACCAGGGTGACGGAGAGGTCCAGCGGGCCGTCCAGCTCGACGGTGTAGGGGTGCCGCGTGCCCTGGCAGGCGCGGAAGGAGAGCCAACGCCGGCCCGACCAGTCGCTCACCGAGGAGGGCAGCTCGTAGGCGTAGCTCGCCTCCTGCTGCCAGCCGAACACCACCCCCCGCGCGTCGTCGCTGGGGTACGCCACCTCGGTCATGCCGTTCATCGGGTCGGCCTCGGACCAGGCCAGGAGCCCGTCCAGGTCCGCGAGCGAGGCCTCGTAGAGCTCCTCCACGTCGGTCGTGACCGGCGCTCCCGACGAGGCGCGCAGCGGGTCCGGAGTGGCCTGGAAATCGTCGATGATCAGCGCCTCGACCGGCTTCCAGGTGGAGATCACCACCGCCCCCGCGTCCGTGAGGGGAAGCCGGGCCGGGTCCGCCGCGAGGACCCCCCGAGCGGCCGGCGCCTCGAGGAGCCCATCGGCCATCACCGCGAGCAGGTGGGCCTTGGCGAGGGCGTGCACCACCTCGCGGTCGAGCTGATCCGGCCCGTCGCCGTCGTCGTAGCCGCAGCAGTTGAAGTCCTCGTGCGAGGCGCCGTACACGTAGGTGGACGAGCTGTCCCCCTCGGCGGCGGCGAGGAGCCGGAAGGACAGGGCCTCGGGGTACCCGGGCTGCCCGGTCACGTCGCCGTCGGCGCTGCCCGCCAGGAGGTGGAAGCGGACGTCGTGCGGGTCCGAGACGTCGACCTCGTAGAACACGGTGGGGGCGATGCTGGCGATCACCCGCACGTCCTCGGCCGCGAACTGCTCGGGCACGAACTCCCCTTCCCGCAGGCGCGCGTAGGCCCGGACCACCCCCTCGCCGCCTCGGCTGTGCCCGATCCAACCGATGCTCCGGGCGTCCACGATGGGAGTTCCCGCCACCGAGGCGCCCTCGGCGAGAAACCACTCGGTGTTGGCCAGCGTGGTGGTGGATGCGCTCTCGATGCCGGGCTGGGTCTGGTTCTGGTGGGACATCACCACGAAGCCCCAGGAGGCGAGGTGCTCCCCGAGGTAGTCGTACCAGGTGTAGTCGTGGCCGTTGCCGTGGGAGACGACCACCAGCGGCGCCCCCGCCGGGTGCCCCTCCGGCCACCAGACCCGTTGGCCGAGCCAGTCCCCGCCGCTGACGTCCGCGGTGGCGACCGGCCACGGGCCCGGCCCCGCGAGGTCCGCCACCAGCTGGAGCCCCTCACCCAGGGCGCCCGCGTCGCGCACGTCCCCCGGGGACAGGGCGCCGTCGCCGTCGGCGTCGAGCACCAGGTCCACCGCGGAGCCCAGGATGCCGGCCCCGGGCGCGGGTGAGGCCCAGACCTCGGTGGCGCCGATCTCGCCTTGGACCTCCCAACGCTCCACCCCCCCGCTGAGGTCGGCGAGCGCCGGGTCCGCGGCCCAGTCCGCCGGGGAGCGGTGGGGCACCACGTAGACGTCGCCGGCGAGCGCGGGGCCGAGGGCCGGGTCGAGCCCCACCCAGAGGGGCACGAGCGGACCGAAGAGCTCGCGCCAGGCGAAGCCGGGGGTACGCTCCGCGGGCCGACCGGCCAGCGGCAGGCGCGCGGGTGCGGAGAGCGGGAGGTCCACCGCGTCGCACCCCGCCACCTGGGCGCGGAGCGTGCCGGACCCGGGGGCGCCGGCCTCCACCAGCACGTCGAGCGGGAGCTGGTCCCGGGTCAGCGCCGGGAGCGGTGTGCCGTCGGAGCCCAGGAGCGTGAAGCCCGCGGCCGAGAGCGCGACCGACCGACCGCCGTCCTTCCGGGAGACCTCCGGGTTCGCCTTCAGCCGAACCGGGACCGCGCCGAGCTGCCGCCCACCGGGCACGTCCAGGAAGGGGCTGACCGGCACGGTGAGCGCGTCCGCGGACCAGGCGACCAGGCACGGATCGGCCGCCGGGCCGCAGGCGAGGAGGAGGGCGAGGAGCACCACCGCGAAGCTATCGCGCGTCCGCGCGCCGCCGCCGGCCGATCCGTCGCCCCGCGCCGCTACATTGCGGTTCGATGACCCTGCTCCTCCTCGTCCTCGCCGGGTGCGCCGGCCCCCACGGGGACGACCCCGCCGAGGACACCGCCGCCTCCGACACGGCGAACGCCGAGCCCTTCGCCGACGGGCTCGCCGCCCGGGTGAGCGAAGACGTGGGCTCCGTGCTGTACGTGTCCTGGAACCAGCTCCGCCCTGTCGACACGGTCTGGGTGGAGTGGCAGGTGGACCCGGACACCTGGCAACCCACTCCCGCCCGCGCCGGCAGCGTCGGCGCCCACGAGCAGATCGTGCTCGGAGCCCCCTTCGGCGCCGAGGTGCGGTGGCGGGTGGTGAGCGAATCCGGCGCCCAGGTGGATGGCCCCGCCGTCACCACCGACCCCGTGCCCGGGGGCCTCCCCACGCCGGTGTTGGACATCTCCAGCCCCGAGGGCTGGGAACCCGGCGCCCACTGGCTCCTCACCAGCGTCTCCGAGGAGGAGCCCCAGCGCTCGCGGAACCCGCAGTTCTGGGTGGTCCTCCTGGACCGGCAGGCCCGCTACGTCTGGGCCGTCCCCGCCCTCCCCAACTCCTGGACCCTCTACGCGAAGCCTTCCCGCGACGGCACCACGATCCTCTGGGACGACGACCTCTACTGGACCACCTTCAACGAGGACTCGCCCTCGCAGATCCACCAGGTCCGGCTGGACGGCTCGGAGGTGCGGGTGTGGGACACCCCCGGGCTGGCCCACTCCTTCGACGATCTCGACGCGGAGACCGTGGTGTGGGACCGCCTGAGCGGACGGGACGACGAGGTGGTGGTGAGCCGCGGAGACGCCGCGCCCGAGGTGCTCTGGTCCTGCTTGGACTGGATCGAGCTCGCGGGCATCGCCCGGGACGGGGCGACCGCCCAACAGTGCGGGGCCAACTCCATCCAGTGGAACCCCGACCGCGACACCCTCACCCTCTCCTTGTGGAGCCACGAAACGGTCCTCGAGCTCGATCACACCCTGGGAGAGGTGCTGTGGTTCTCGGACCCCACGGAGGGGCACGGCTACGCCGTGGAGCCCGAGCACGCGATCTGGAGCTGGCAGCACGAGGCCACCTTGCTGGGCCCCGACCGGCTCCTCCTCTCCTCCGGGGTGGGGGACGGGCGCGGGGAGGGCTTCGACGGGACCGCCACCTACGAGTACGCCATCGACCACGAGGCCGGCACCCTGGAGCTGGTGTGGAGCTACATCTCCGAGCCCGAGTTCGCCGCCACCTACAAGGGCGGCGCGACGCGGCTCGCGGGCGGGAACACCGTGCACTGGTACGGGAGCGGCGGGGGGGTCAAGGAGCTCACCCCGGCCGCGGAGGTGGTGTGGCAGGTGCAGTTCGAGAACCCGGAGACGAGCTGGACCGGGCGCTCGACCTGGCTCGACGACCTGTACGCGTTCGCGCCCTAGACTAGCGCTTGTACCCCTTCAACCGGTCCCGCAGCGTGTCGATCGTGCCGTCCAGCAGCCGCACCAGCGCGTCGGCGCTCTCCTCGCCCTTCATCACGTACTTCCCGATGTCGATGTACTTCGTGGTGGTGGCGAAGACGCTGTTCATCTCGTGGTTGAGCTTGATGCCCCCCAGCGCCGGCATCTTGAACAGGTTGGCCAAGTCCGTCTTGTACATGGCCACGAGGTCGTCCGGGTCCGCGACGAGGTTCTTCACCTCGGCGGTGACGGTGAGGGTGGCCTGCGAACCCAGGAGCGCCTCGGAGATCGCGCCCGAGCCCGTCATCCGGTTCAGGGTCAGGTAGACCGAGTGGAGCACCGGGTCGCGGACGGTGCGGAACTGGACCCGCTGCCAGTCGTTGTCCGCCACGAAGGAGATCGCGGGGAAGCCCTGGCGGGCCATCGCCCGCACCAGCTCGCCCACGAGGACCTCGTCCTTGGACTCGCGGAGCTCGGCGGCGTGCTTGAAGTTGGCGAGGATCCCGAACATCAGGCCTCCTTGTGGGGGCGGAAGCGCCCGCGCAGGTACTTGCGGAGCACGTGTTGGGTGGCGTCGAGGTCCTTGCCGAGCTTCTCGTAGTCGATGGACCAGCTCTCCCCGACGTAGTCCCCGGCGTTCCAGATGAGGTCCACCTGGACGTAGATGTACCGGGTGTCCATGTCGCCGTCGACGGTGATTGTGCCCGGCTCGGGCGAGGCGATGAGGCCGGAGCGGTACTCCGCCTTCAACGCCGACCAGACGGTGGCGAAGCTCTCCACCATCTCGCCGTAGCCCATCACGATGCTGACGAGGTGGCCCTGGACGCGGGACGCGACGACGCCGGGGGTGAGGTGGGTGACCCGCACCACGGTGCGCGACTTGTCCGCCAGCCGCTCGAAGCGGGCGTAGTGGTTCTGGCCGTCGCTGTTGAGGTCGATGAGCGCCGCCCCGCGCTCCACCGTGACGGTGATGACCGCGCCCAGGAAGACCTCGTCCACCCGGCTCGCGAACACCGACTGGTTGTAGTGGCGCCAGCTCGCCTTCACCAGCGTGCCGAAGTGCGCCTCGAGCGCCTCCGCCTCCCCGCCGCCCTGGGAGACCACCGCCACGCTGTCCTCGGTGTTGGGCGCCGCGGGCGGGGCAGGCGCGGCCGCCCCCTGCACGGAGAGCGCGCCCAGCGTGGACCACGCCTCCATGCCCTCCATCCAGGCCGGCGTGTCGGGGGGGAGCTCGCCACGCGCCAGGCGTTCGGCGAGGGCGGCTTCGGGGTGCGGACCATCGGGCGCCTCGCCGACGGCGATCCAGAACACGCGGGTGGACATCGCCCACGCCTAACCGCGCCGGAGCCGGGGGCAGCGGATAGGGCGCCGCCATGTGGTCCCTGCTCGCCGCGTCGGCCCTGGCCGCCGCCCCTCCGCCCATCGTGAACGGCACCCCCACGAGCCTCTACCCGGAGGTCGTCCTCCTCCGCTTCGCCGACCGCGACTTCGACGTGGTGTTCGTCTGCTCCGGGGTCCTGCTGGACCCCCAGTGGGTCCTCACCGCCGCTCACTGCCTCGAGGACGAAGGCATGTACGGGCTCAGCGAGATGCGCGCCTGGTCGGGCGGGACGTGGACCCAGGACTCCCCCGAGGTGGAGGTGGACGACTGGTTCACCCACCCGGACTACTTCGCCTCCTCCGACGACTCGGTGATCCGCAACGACCTGGGCTGGGCCCACCTGGCCACGCCGCTCGAGGGGATCGCCGCCCCGGCGTTGAACACCGAGCCCTTCGAAGCCTCGGACGTGGGCGAGGTGCTGCGTTGGGTGGGGTGGGGGGCGTCGGGGGACTACGCCGGGGACGCGGGGTACACCAAGCGCTACGCCGACATGCCCATCGTGGGCTTCGAAGAGGAGTTCCTGCTCGCCTACGACGACGGCGGGTCCGCCACCTGCGGCGGGGACTCGGGCGGGGCGGTGTACCGGCTCGCCGAGGACGGCACCCCCACCCTCGTCGCCGTGCACACCGCCGCCCGGGACGACGACGGCACCCTCTGCGAGGGCAGCACCTCGGTGGACACGCGGGTGGACCTCTACCCCGCCTGGATCGGGAGCTTCGGCGAGGACCTGGACACCACCTACACCACCGACACCACCGGGCCCGACGACGAGGAGGACCCGGACGAGGACGTGCCCGCGGGGGACGGGAAGGACGAGGAGCCGGCGGCCGGATGCGGTTGCGCGACCGGCGGGCCCGGGACGGCGGCGGGCCTGGTCGCGGCCGCGGCGCTCCTGGCGGGTGGGCGGCGCCGCCGGCGCGACTGAGGCGCGGCCCGGCACGCGGCTTGCAGTTTCGACCGGCATGACCGCCACCCCACCCCGTGTCCTGCGCCACACCCGGGCGGTCTGCCCGCACTGCCACGTCGAGCTTCCCGCCACGGTGGTGGACCGGGACGGCGAGGTGCGCCTCGAGCGCGAGTGCCCCACGCACGGGCTCGTCGCCGCCCACATCGCGGGGGACGTGGCCTACTGGGAGGCGCTCGACCGCTTCTACTTCCGGGTGAACGACGAGAGCTGGCCGCAGCGGGACTACATCGTCCGCATGACCGAGCGGTGCAACCTCGCCTGCCCGATCTGCCTCGCCAAGGCCAACACCGAGCCCACCCCCGACCTCCCGCTGGACCGCCTCCGGGAGGTGCTCCGGGAGCGGAGGGGGATCAAGGTCGACCTCATGGCCGCGGAGCCCACGCTCCGGGAGGACCTCGAGACCTGGGTGCGCACCGTGAAGGCCGAGGGCGGCATCGCCGCGCTGCACACCAACGGGCTGCGCCTCGCCGATCTGGAATACGCCCGCGCGCTCAAGGCGGCCGGTGTGGACGAGGTGTTCCTCCAGTTCGACGGCCTGGACGACGCGGCGAACACCGCCCTGCGCGGTCGCCCGCTCCTGAAGGCGCGACAGGCCACGCTGAAGAACCTCCGGGAAGTCGGCCTCGCCACCAGCCTCATCGTGGTCATCGCCCGGGGCCTGAACGAGCCGCAGGTGAGCGAGACGCTGCGCTTCGCGCTCCGCCCCGAGAACGACCACATCCGCGAGGTCTTCTTCCTCGGGCTCCGGCTGCTCGGGAGCGCCCGCCACAGTGGCGACTGGGGCGATCAGGCGCTCATGCCCGACGACCTCGTGGAGCTCCTCTGCGCGCAGGACCACCGGTTCAGTCGGAAGGACATCCAGAACTTCAACCTCCTCTACTTCTCCATGCTCTCGGCCTTCCACGTCAAGAAGTGCCTCTACGTGCAGCACTACCTGGTGACGCGGGAGGCCGACGGGGAGTTCCGGCCCATCGCCGATCTGCTCGACCTGGAGCACCTTGCGGACGCGGCCCAGCGCTACGCCGAACGCCGCGGCGCTCACCCGCTCCTGGCCCGGGCCGGGCTGGCTGGGCAGCTCCTGCGGGAGGGGCTCCGGCCCGAAGCGCGGGCGCTCATCCCCGACCTCGTGCGGCTGGAGCAGCTCTTCGCCACCGGCATGAACCTCCACGACGTGCCCCGCCGCTTCCTCCTGCTGGGCTTCATCACCGCGTGCGACGAGTGGAACTTCGACGCCGGGGTGGCGGTGAACTGCGGGAAGGGGGAGCTCTCCGCCGACGGCGGGCTGCACGCCTCGAGCGCCGAGGCCAACGTGGAGCGCGAGGCCCGCTTCGCGACGGGCGGCCGGGAACCGGGCCGACCCTCCCTCTTTCGGCCGAGGGCGAAAACGCCCGTGGCATGATGGGAATCGCACAGCCCCCGACCGCGGGAGGCGCTGGCGGAGGGGCCCGGGATAGGGGCGCCGCATGTCGCACCGTCTCACCGGCAAGGTGGTCTGCATCACCGGCGCAAGCCGCGGCCTCGGCCGCGCCCTGGCCCACGCCTGCGCCGCCGAGGGCGCGAAGCTCGTGCTCGGCGCCCGCACCGTCCCCGAGCTGGAGGCCGTGGCCGCCGAGACGGGCGGGGTGGCCGTCCCCACCGACGTGCGGGACCCGCTCGAGGTGGACCGCCTCGTCCAGACCGCGCTCGCGGAGTTCGGAAAGCTCGACGTCATGATCAACAACGCGGGCCTCGCCGTCTACGGGCCGCTCGCGTCGATGACCGCCGACGACGTGGTGCTGATGCTGGACACCAACGTGAAGGGGCTCATCTGGGGCTCGCGGGCGGCGCTCCTGGCGATGAAGGACCGCCGGAGCGGCCACATCGTGAACATCTCCTCCATCGCCGGCAAGCTGCACCTGCCCAACGAGTCGGTGTACTGCGCGTCCAAATGGGCCGTGAACGGCTTCACCGGTGTGCTGCGCCAGGAGGCCGCCGCCTTCGGCGTGAAGGTGACCGCGGTGTGCCCGGGCGGGATCGACACGCCCTTCTGGCGGGAGATGGACTACCGCCCCTTCCCGGAGTCGGTGGATCCCGAGCGGGACTTCATGAAGCCCGAGGAGATCGCCCGCACCGTGGTGGAGCTCCTCGCCACCTCCGACCGCTACCTCGTGCCCGAGGTGGTGATGGTGCCGATGCTGTAGCCGCGGCGTCGCCCGGCACCCCGGGGCGGACTACGGCTGCCTTCGTGGCTCCCTACTCCCCGACCCGCGCCGCGGCGGTCGCGTTGCTCGTCACCCTCGGGGCGACCGCGCTCCTGGTGGCGGCGGCCGACGGGGTCTCCCCCCTCGACGACGCCTACATCCACCTCGCGGTGGCCCGGACCCTGGTGGAGCACGGCACGTGGGGGGTGAACGCGGGCGAGTTCGCGTCGGCGAGCTCCTCCCCGGGGTGGACGGCGCTCCTCGCGCTGGTGCTCCGGGTGGCTCCGGCCGGCTACCCGGCCGCGCTGGGGCTCGCCTCGGTTTCGGCCGCCGCGGTCCTCTGGCTCGCGGCGAGAGGGCTCTGGGAGGACGGCCTGCCGGGGCGCTGGGTGAACCTCGGGCTCGCGGCGCTGGTGCTGGCGGTGCCCCTCCCCTTCCTGGTCGGCCTGGGCATGGAGCACGTGCTCCACCTGGCGCTCGTGCTCGCGCTGGTGCGGACGACGGCGCGACCGGCGGCGCCCGGGGAGGGCCGCGCGAGGCTCGGGGCCGTCGCCGCCCTCGCGGCGGCCGCCGTGCTGGTCCGCACCGAGTCCGCCTTCGTGGTGGCGGGCTTGGTGGCGGTGCTGGCCTGGGAGCGCCGCCGGGTGGAGGCCGCCGTGCTGGGCGGGGCGGCGTTCGCCGCGCTCGCCGCCTTCGGCGCCTGGAGCGTGGCGCAGGGGGGGTGGCTGCTCCCCAACAGCGTGCTCATGAAGGCCCCGGCCCGGCAGGGGTGGTGGGACGGCGTGGTGATGGCGGTGGACGCCTCGGGCCCGCTGCTCGCGCTGGTCGGGGTGGCCGGGCTCGCGCCCGCCGCGCTCGCGCTGCCGGCCGCGCACCGCCGGCGGGCCTTCCTGTTCGTCGTCGCCGCCCTTCTCCAGCTCGCCTTCGGTCGCGTGGGCTGGCTCTTCCGCTACGAAGCCTGGCTCGTGGGCTGGGGGGTGCTCCTCCTGGTCCCGGTCGGGCGTGCCCTGGCGGAGCGGGGGGGGGGCGCGCTCGCGCCGCTGCTCCTCGTCGCCGCCCCCCTCGGCGTGCGCAGCGTCGAGGCCACCTGGCGCTACGCCCCCGGGGCGCGCTTCGTCGCCGACGTGAACCAAGCCACGGCCGACCTGCTGCGCAGCGGCTGGCCGGGGGTGCGCGTGGCGGTGGAGGACCTCGGGGTGGTCGCCTGGGCCGGCGGCGGGATCGTGACTGACCTCGGGGGGCTCGGCACCACCGCCATCACCGAGCTCCACCTCGGGCACCGCCTCCGGCCGGACACCGTCGGGGCCGTCCTCGCCGAGCGCGGGGTGGAGGTGGTGGTGAGCGGACGGGCGTGGATGGGCGGCGACGTACCCCCCGGCCTCGTGGAGGTGGGCAGCCTCTGGGCTCCCTACCCGTCGGGACCGGGCGTGTTCGAGACCGTGTACTGGGCCACCTCGGGCGAGGCCGCGGGCCGTCTCGGCCCCCTCCTCCACCAGCTCGCCGCCTCGGCCCGGCCCGAGGTACGCGTCCACGTCGCCGACGAGGCCGGCATCCCCCTCGCCGAGGGCGAGCGCGAGGGCGGGGCCGTGCAGCTGGAGGGCGCCACCGTCGCCTTCTACACCAACGGCCGCCTGCGCCTGCGCGCCCCCGCGAGCGGAGCGCTCGTCGTCGACGCGACCGGGAGCGTGGCGGACGGGCGGCCCCCCTGGTTCACCGTGGAGGTGGCGGGACGGAGCACACGGCTCGAGGCTTCACCGGCCGGGGGGAGCTCGGAGGTCGGTCCGGTCAGCGCGGGCGACACCATCCTGATCGTCTACGAGGACGATCAGGTCGACGCGCTCGGCAACGACCGCAACCTGTGGGTGCGCGGGGTGCGGGTCCGCACGGGCGGCCTGCCCGCCGAGTAGGCGCGGCTAGCCCGCGAGGCGCTTCGCCGCGGCGTCCCAGCTCACCAGCTCGTCCAGCCAGCCGTTGACGTAGTCGGCCCGCCGGTTCTGGTGGTCCAGGTAGTAGGCGTGCTCCCACACGTCGATGACGAGGAGCGGCTTCCCGGGCGGGAGGTCCGCGTTCTTGGTCTGGACCACCTTCAGCGCCCCGGCGTCCAGGACGAGCCAGCACCAGCCGCTGCCGAAGAGCCTGGTCGCCTTCTCCGCGAGCTCGGCCCGCACCTTGTCCCACCCGCCGGCGGCCGCCACCAGGTCCGCCACCGGGCCCGCGGGGGGCGCCCCGCCGCCGCCGGGCTTCATGCTCTCCCAGTAGAAGGTGTGGTGGGCGATCTGGGCGGCGTTGTTGAAGATGGCCACCTTCTCGGCGTTCCCGGCGCTGGCCCGCACGACGGCGTCGAGCGACTCGGCGGCGTGCGGCGTGTCGGCCACGAGCTTGTTGAGGTTGTCCACGTAGCCCCGGTGGTGCTTGCCATAGTGGAAGGAAACGGTCTGCGCCGAGATCACGGGGGCGAGCGCGTCCTCCGCGTAGGGCAGGGGCGGGAGCACGAAGGGCCCGGTGTGGGTGGGCGTCGGCGCGGTCGTGCCGGCGGGGGCCGGCGGCGGCGGGGGCGGCTCGGCGGGCTTCTTCCCCGCCCACGCGCGGGAGCGGGGGAGGAGCGCGCCGAGGGCGGCGGCGCCGAGGAGGAAGGCACGGCGGGAAGCGGACATGGAGTCTCCTGGTCGCCCCCAACGTAGCCAGACCGCGCCGGGGCGCGGGGTCTACTTGGCCGCCGCCGCGTCGGCCGGATCGGGCCAGAACTGTCGGCTCCACTGGCGGAACTTCAGGATGGGTCCGTCGGCCGCCGAGAGGAGCGGGCGCTCGACGTAGCGCTTGTTCTCCCAGATGGGGATGTCCTGCTCCACGGTGGCCTTGAAGGTGTCGTGGTAGTTGCGGGCCACCAGCGAGGCCATGAACGGCATCCGCATGCGGCGGACGGTGTGGCGGGCGCGGATGCGGACATGGTCCTCGTCCACGGGGGTGAAGCTGCCGATGGTGCGGAAGTCCACGGTGGACCGTCCCGTGTCGATGGTCTGCTTCACCAGGAGGAAGCCCATGCCCACCTTGGTGGTGTGGGCGGGGGCCAGGATCTTCCCCTTCATGCCGAAGGTCCCGAGCGTCACCTCGGTCACCATCGTGACGTGCATGAGCGGGCCGTCCGCCACTGCCTCGGTGCGCGGCACCGTGGTGGTGAAGTCGTGCACCGCGGGCATGTGGGCGCAGTCCACGTCGTTCTCGGTGATGTCGTAGACGTGGGAACGGATGGTCCACTCCACCCCGGTCCAGGGGGTCCAGCTCTTCGGCTCGAGCACCTCCATGGTCGGGAAGGCCCAGCTCGGGGGCTCGCCCGCCTCGTGGTACCAGGCGAGGACCATCCCGCCCTCCTCGTGGACGTGCCAGGTGCGCACCTGCGCGCGCGGGGGCTGGTCGGTGAAGGGCACCGCGGCGCACTTGCCGGTGGCGCCGTCCCAGGCCCAGCGATGGAAGGGGCAGCGCAGGCGCTCGCCCTCCACCACCCCGCCGTGCCCCAGGTGCGCGCCGAGGTGCGGGCAGTGGGCATCGGCGAGCCGGGCCGCCCCGGAGGCGGTGCGGAAGAGGACGAGATCGCGCCCGAAGAAGCGAGCGGGCTTCACCTGCCCGGGGGCGAGCTCGTCGGACCAGGCGACGAGGAACCAGCCGCGAGGGAAGGCACTGGGGGGGCGGAAGGACACGGGCGACTCCTGCTGACGAACGTCAACGGAACTCTACGGTGCACCCTCGGCGGCGTCAATCAACTTGCTGACAAATGTCAGCGTCCGTCGCTCAGCCGTGCATGCGCACGCGGGGGTCGCCGCGGACGGCCAGCTCCGCCTCGCGGGCGGCGAGGGCGGGGAGCCGCGCCGCGACGTCGCCGAAGGGGCGCGCCAGCTCCACCAGCAGGGCGTGGTGCCGGGTCTCGGGCGGGTAAAGCCAGGCGTAGAGCGCCCGCAGGGCGGGGTCGGGCTCGTGCGCGGCGAGGAGCCCGAGGCGCTCCCCCGAACGGGCCTCGATCAGGGCGGCCACGAGGAAGAGATCGACGGTGCCCTCGTCCCCGCGGCGCACCAGGCGGGCCAGCTCGGCCGCGTAGGGCGGGGGCTCCAGCGGACCGAAGGGGCGCCCACGGTCCTGCAGGAGCCGGAGGCAGGCCTCGAAGTGGACCAGCTCCTCGCGAGCCAGGCGGGAGAGCACGTCGGCGTGGCGCGGCGCGCGGAAGACGAAGCCGACCACCGAGGACGCCGCCCGCTTCTCGCAGTGGGTGACGTCGAGCAGCAGCGTGTCGGGCTCCGACAGCGCCCGGTCGAGCCAGGCCGGCGGGGTGGGGGTGGCGAGGATCTCCACCGTCCCGAGCTATCCGGGCGCCGCCCCTTCGGGCCGTCCGAGCGCGACGGGGCGCACCTCCGCAGGCCGGACGGCACCAAAACGCAAGACCGCTGTCAGTTGAGGATGGAACGCAAGTGGCCACTCTGGTGATCGAAGAGTGAACAC
>Ga0172372_10002570_pt1 | contig 27462 bp, 18 predicted proteins | sample LakKiv5m_2_FD_114544 | JGI IMG/M metagenome (GOLD analysis project Ga0172372, IMG submission 114544) | Freshwater microbial communities from Kabuno Bay, South-Kivu, Congo - kab_092012_9.5m | ecosystem: Environmental > Aquatic > Freshwater > Lake | place: Democratic Republic of the Congo...
CAAGGTGTTCAAGGTATACAAGGTGTACAGGGTATTGTAGGTACTCCAGGTGGCTATACTGCTACATATAATTGGAATAGCACACTAACCAGTAATCCAGCAGAAGGTACTATTAGATTAGATCGTAGTTGGACCAGTACAACTGCTGGTGGAATGACAATATATGTAGATGTTTTAGATGCATTAGGTCAAAATAGATATAGTTTCTTCAATGCTATCACCCAGTTTGGTACTCCTGGATCATATCATGGCGTTATAACTTTACAGCCAGATGGTAGTACAACTAGATATGCTGCTGTAATTAATAATGTAGCATATGATACTACAAATACATTCTTTACTTTAACATGTACATTTGTTGACACGCAGGGTAGTGCTCCTGCTAATAATGACAAACTTAATGTAGCGTTCCAGCCTGCTGGTCAGCAGGGTATACAAGGTGTACAAGGTGTACAGGGTGTACAAGGTATCCAAGGTGTACAAGGTATCCAAGGTGTACAAGGTATCCAAGGTGTACAGGGTGGTCAAGGTGTACAGGGTGTACAAGGTATACAGGGTGTACAAGGCGTTCAAGGCGTACAGGGTGTCCAGGGTGGTCAAGGTGTACAAGGTGTACAGGGCGTACAAGGTGTACAAGGTGTTCAAGGTGTACAAGGTGTTCAAGGTGTACAGGGTATACAAGGTGTACAAGGTCGTCAAGGTGTACAAGGTGTACAAGGTGGTCAAGGTATACAAGGTGTACAGGGTGTTCAGGGTGTACAAGGTGTACAAGGCGTTCAAGGTGGTCAAGGTATTCAAGGTGTACAGGGCGTACAAGGTGTACAGGGTGTACAAGGCGTTCAAGGTATCCAAGGATTTAGTATTCTTTGGAAAGGTACTTATTCGGCTAGTACTACATATCAATTAAATGAGGTAGTATTTTATAATGGACAAAGTTTCATTTATGTAAACACTACTCCAGCATCTGCCCAAACTCCATCAACTGGATTTGGACCAACTCTTGTAGTTAATACAACTTATTGGAACCAAATGACCAGCCAGGGTATACAAGGTCTACAAGGTGTCCAGGGTGTACAGGGCGTTCAAGGTGTACAAGGTGTCCAGGGTGTACAGGGTATTCAAGGTGTACAAGGTATCCAAGGTGTACAAGGTATCCAAGGTGGTCAGGGTATCCAAGGTGTACAGGGCGTACAGGGTGTACAAGGTGTACAAGGTGTACAGGGTATACAAGGTGTACAAGGTCGTCAGGGTGTACAGGGTGTACAAGGTGTACAAGGAGTACAAGGTGTACAAGGAGTTCAAGGAGTCCAGGGTGTTCAAGGTATTCAAGGTTTCAGTTTAGTATGGAGAGGAACATATTCAGCATCTACTACTTACAATGCCAATGACATTGTATTCTATAATGGACAAAGTTATATTTTTGTATATGCAACACCTACAGCAAATCAAGCACCATCAACTGGAATTGGTAGCAATCTTGTAGTTAATACCACTTATTGGAATCAAATAGCAAGTCAAGGTATTCAAGGTATTCAAGGTGTACAAGGTGTACAAGGTGTACAAGGTGTACAAGGTGTACAAGGTATACAAGGTGTACAGGGCATTCAAGGCGTACAAGGCGTACAAGGTGTACAAGGTGTGCAGGGAAGACAAGGTGTACAAGGTGTACAAGGTGTACAGGGTATACAGGGTGTACAAGGTGTACAAGGTGGTCAAGGTATACAAGGTGTACAGGGAGTTCAGGGTGTACAAGGTGTACAAGGCGTACAAGGTGTACAAGGCGTACAAGGTGTACAAGGTATACAGGGCTTTAGTATTGTCTGGAGAGGAACATATTCTGCTGGTACAACTTATAATGCTAATGATACAGTTTTCCATAACGGTAACAGTTACATATTTGTAAATGTAACACCTACAGCAAATCAAGCACCATCAACTGGTATCGGCGCTTCATTAGTTGTAAATTCAACTTATTGGAATCAACTAACTAGCCAAGGTATACAGGGTATACAAGGTGTACAGGGTATACAAGGTGTACAGGGTATACAAGGGGTACAAGGTGTACAAGGGGTACAAGGTGTACAAGGTGTACAAGGCGTACAAGGTGTACAAGGCGTACAAGGTGTACAAGGCGTACAAGGTAGTCAAGGTATTCAAGGTTCAGGCTTTAAGTGGCGTGGTGAATGGGCTCCAGGTAATCAATATGGCGTCAGTGATATGGTTATCTTTAGTGGTAGTACATATGTAAGTTTAAGTGACTATACTCCAGTAACCTTATCCAGTGTTCAGATTACTTCAAATGGTATATCTTTTGCATCAACTACAGCACCAACAGTTGGAAGCCCTATAATTGTAACTGGTACTAATACTGGTGGTGGTAGTTTACAAAGTTATAGCACAAATAACGCTACACTAGGAACAGTATACTATGTTACTGCAAGCACATCAACAAGTGCTACACTTAGTCTAACCAAAGGTGGTGGTTCAGTTAGTAATAGTACAGGTACACCAACAGGCTTAAGTTTCCACGTACCAAGTTATACTCCACAATTACACACTACTCAATATCAAACAGATCCAGATTTAGAGCGTTGGGAACTAACTGGTGCCCAAGGTATTCAAGGTATTCAAGGTGTACAGGGTGTACAAGGTGTACAAGGTCGTCAAGGTGTACAAGGTATACAAGGCGGACAAGGTATACAAGGTGTACAGGGTGTACAGGGTATTCAAGGATTTAGTTTAGTTTGGAGAGGAACTTATAGTTCTGGAACAACATACTTTACTAATGATGTTGTATTCTATGATGGCAACAGTTACATTTATAAGAATAATACTGCCGCAAGTAATCAAACTCCAGCAAGTGGTCAACCACCTGTAGTTAATACTACTTACTGGGATCAAATGACCAGTCAAGGTATACAGGGTATACAAGGTGTACAAGGTGTACAGGGTGTACAAGGCGTACAAGGCCGTCAAGGTGTACAAGGTATTCAAGGTGTACAGGGTGTTCAAGGTATACAAGGTGTACAGGGTGTACAGGGTGTTCAAGGATATAGTGCAGTATGGAGAGGAACTTACAGTGCAAGTACAACATATTATGCTAATGATATAGTATTTTATGCTGGTCATAGTTTCATATATAAGAATGCTACTCCAACTTCAAATCAAACACCATCTACTGGCATAGCAGGTACGTTAGTTATTAATAGTACCTATTGGGATATGATGACCAGTCAAGGTATACAAGGTGTACAAGGCGTACAAGGTGTACAAGGCGTACAAGGTGTACAAGGTCGTCAGGGTGTACAAGGTGTCCAAGGTGTACAAGGTGTCCAAGGCGTTCAAGGCGTTCAAGGCGTTCAAGGTGTACAAGGATATAGTGCAGTATGGAGAGGAACATATGCTGCTGGTACAACTTATTATGCAAACGATATTGTATTCTACAATGGCAACAGTTATATCTATAAAAATGCTACACCAAGCGCAGGAGAAACTCCATCAACCGGATTTGGTCCAACTCTTGTAGTTAACGATACTTATTGGAACCAAATGACTAGTCAAGGTATACAAGGTGTACAGGGCGTACAAGGTGTACAGGGCGTACAAGGTGTACAAGGTCGTCAGGGTGTACAAGGTGTCCAAGGTGTACAAGGTGTCCAAGGCGTTCAAGGCGTTCAAGGTGTTCAAGGTGTACAAGGATATAGTGCAGTATGGAGAGGAACATATGCTGCTGGTACAACTTATTATGCTAATGATATAGTATTCCATAATGGAAACAGTTTTATCTATATTAATCTGACTGCTAGTTCAGGAAATGCTCCTTCAACTGGTGTAGGCCAGAGTCTAGTAGTTAATACAACTTATTGGAACCAAATGACCAGCCAAGGTATACAAGGTATACAAGGTGTACAAGGTGTACAAGGTGTACAAGGTGTACAAGGTGTACAGGGTGGACAAGGTGTACAAGGCGTACAGGGTGTACAGGGTGTACAAGGCGTACAAGGTGTACAAGGTGTACAGGGTGTACAAGGTGGTCAGGGTGTACAAGGTGTTCAGGGCGTACAAGGTATACAGGGTGTACAAGGTATACAGGGTGTACAAGGACGTCAAGGTGTACAAGGTGTACAAGGTGTACAAGGTGTTCAGGGTATCCAAGGTGTACAAGGTGTACAAGGTGTACAAGGTGTACAAGGTGTACAAGGTGTACAGGGTGGACAAGGTGTACAGGGTGTACAAGGTGTACAAGGTGTACAAGGTTTTGGAGTAACATGGAGAGGAACTTGGAGTACCAGTACTGCATATGCTCAGAATGATCTAGTATTTTATCAAGGTACTACTTATATTTGTGTAACTGCTCATACTAGTGCTGCTACTGCTACTACCGGTCTAACTGGTACACCAAATCAATCTGCTTATTGGGGTCAAATGAGCAGTCAAGGTATACAGGGTGTACAAGGTGTTCAGGGTGTACAAGGTGTACAGGGCGTACAAGGCGGTCAGGGTGTACAAGGTGTTCAGGGCGTACAAGGTGTCCAAGGCGTACAAGGTGTACAGGGCGTACAAGGACGTCAAGGTGTCCAAGGCGTACAAGGTGGTCAAGGTGTCCAAGGTGTCCAAGGTGTCCAAGGTATACAAGGTGTCCAAGGTGTTCAAGGCGTACAAGGTGGTCAAGGTGTTCAAGGCGTACAGGGTGTACAGGGTGTACAGGGAGTTCAAGGTATACAAGGTGTACAAGGACGTCAAGGTGTACAAGGTGGTCAAGGTGTTCAAGGCGTACAGGGTGTACAGGGTGTACAGGGTGTACAAGGTGTACAGGGCGTACAAGGTGTACAGGGCGTACAAGGTGGTCAAGGCGTACAAGGTGTACAGGGCGGACAGGGTATACAAGGCGTACAAGGTGTTCAAGGTGTACAAGGCGTTCAAGGTGTACAAGGCGTACAGGGTGTACAAGGCGTACAGGGTGTACAAGGATTAGGGGTAACTTGGAAAGGTACATGGACTAATGCAACAGCATATGCAGTTAATGATATGGTGTTTTATAATGGTACTAGCTATGTTTGTATAACTGCTCATACAAGTAATAATAATCCACCACCAAGTGCTAATTGGAATCAAATTAGTAGTCAAGGTATACAGGGTGTACAAGGTGTACAAGGCGTACAAGGTGTACAAGGTGTACAAGGTGTACAAGGTGGTCAAGGTGTACAGGGTGTACAGGGTGTACAAGGTGGTCAAGGTGTACAGGGTGTACAAGGTGGTCAAGGTGTACAGGGTGTACAAGGTGTACAAGGCGTTCAAGGTGTACAAGGTGGTCAAGGTGTACAAGGTCGTCAGGGTGTACAGGGTGTACAGGGTGGACAGGGTGTACAAGGTGTACAGGGTGTACAGGGTGTACAAGGACAACAAGGTACTCAAGGTGGTCAAGGTATACAAGGCGTTCAAGGTATACAGGGTGTACAAGGTGTACAAGGTGGTCAAGGTATACAAGGATTCCAAGGATTCCAAGGATTCCAAGGATTCCAAGGATTTACAGGTGCTCAGGGTGTACAAGGCTTCCAAGGATTTACAGGTGCTCAGGGCGTACAAGGTACACAGGGTACAACAGGTAGTCAGGGTACAACAGGTAGTCAAGGTACAACAGGTGCCACAGGAAATACTGGTACACAGGGTACAACAGGTTCCACAGGTGACACAGGATTACAAGGCTTACCAGGACCACAAGGTGCTACAGGTGCAACTGGTTCAACTGGTACACAAGGTTCACAAGGTCCACAAGGTACAGACGGAACATTAGGAACATTAAGTTTAGCAGCGTTCAAGTCAGCAGTAGCATCAGCAACAGATTTTGCAGACTTCCAGAATATAGTAGCAAATATGTAAGGGATAATGAGTAATGCCAATTAATTTAGATCAGACGGGCCCAGCACATTTATTAAGCACCGATGAAGATGGTCTGATCCTTAACGGCAGTCCAGTCATCTCAAAGAGCATTCATGTAAGTGACATTGAACCTAAAGATTGGTTTGGTGAAACTAACAAAAAATTATTATGGTTGGACACAGGAGTAGTTGGAACTAGTGTATTTCCTCTAGGTGGTGCAGCAAATTATATCCTACGCACTGATGGAAATGGCACAGTAAGTTGGATTCCACCTAGTAGCATAGATGCTACTAAGTTTCATTACTTAATTAGCACTGATAATGCTAATAGTCCTGCTCCTACAACAGGTCGTATTAAGTTTATTAGAGCATTTGGTGCTGATATGAGCACTACTACCAGTTTGGCATTGAGTGGCACTGATAAATCTGGTAACGATATAAGTGATTTTATCAATAGTCTTAGTGATTATGGTAATGTTAATCGCAGAGGCTTCATTAAAATTGAAAAAGAGAATGATCCAAACTTTTTTCAGATATATTCATTTAGTACTATAACAGATAATACTGGTTGGTTCAATTTAACAGTCACCTCAGTGAGGGTGGATTTAGGTGATGAAAACTTTACCAACAATGATCCAGTCAGTATCACATTTACACCAAGTGGTCCAGAAGCAATAACACAGGATTTATCTAATTATCTAACATTAGATGGTACTCAAACTACAATATTAAAAACATTAAGTAAGCCACTAATAAAAGAACCTTCATTAATTGATAATAGTTTTAGTTTACAAGGTATGGATATTGGTAGTAATGGTGTTATAACTTGTGATTCATTTGATTTAAGTAGTGTTAATATCGGTTCATCAGGTTTAATAGTGTGTTCAGCCAGTAATTTTAATATTGGTGATAGGATTTATGTAAGTGGGGCCAATACAGGAACTGGATCTATAGATAATTACAACGATTTAGGGACTTTATATTATATAATAGGTACAAATGGTACCACTGAGTTTGTAATAAGTGAAACCTTTGATGGGTCCTACGTCAATACTACAGTTGGTTCAGTAACTGGAGCAATAACTTTTACCCGAGTAGTATTCAATGTACACGATGCAGTTAGGATCAGTGGGTCAAATAGTGGAACTGGTCTTATTTCTGGTTATAATACTAGCGGTACTGTATATTATATCACAGCAACTAATGGTAGAGATACATTTACTCTAAGCCAAATCATGGGTGGTACTCCCATTTCAACCACTGCTGGTACTGTTCTTGGTGCTATGACCTTTGTGAGTAATGTCGGTACCACTATTACTTTCGAAGATTCAGATTTATCAAATGTATTTAAAACTAGATTAAGTGTTGTAAGTTCTAGTGATAATCAAAAAATATTACTTCCTGATCATACAACTACGCTTGTAGGTATAGATACTACGCAAACACTATCTAATAAGACTATAATTGAACCAGTTATTAAAGATCCAGATATTGAATTGACATGGACTGGCGTTAATGCTGCTACAAATATTACGATATCTAGTAGTTTAGCCACAGATTTTAATACTAGGATTGGTACCACTGCTAATAATCAATATAGCTGGACTACTAATTTGTACTATGATGGTACACAATGGTTAAAAGATGACAATCTTAGAGGAGCATGGCGTCTAAATCAAATTGCTTTAATTACAGATGCTCAAAGTGAAGTGGCGTTAACTTATGCTCCTGTAGGTAGTAACAATGTAGAAGATAGATTAAGAATTAGAGGTGATGGTCGTGTATTATTAGAAGGCAATGTACCTAGCACAGACATTAGTACAGGTACTTTAATTGTTACTGGCGGTGTTGGAATTAGTGCCGATGTTAATATCGGCGGTGATACTAGTATAACTGGAATACTTGAAGCAGGAGCAGTTGAAAGTACACCGATAGGTTTATCATTCAGATCAACTGGCGCATTTACTACTCTGGCAGCAAATGGTATACTGCAAGTAACTGATGCTACAGCCAGTACAAGTAAAACAACTGGAGCAGCAGTTATTACTGGAGGACTTGGTGTAGGTGGTGCTGCTTATGTAAATGGTCCTGTGTACATAAATGATATAGATCCATTAGACGAAACAGAACTAACAGGGTATAGTTTAGTAGTTCAAAATCCACAAGCTAAAGTGAGAGTAGGTCCTAATTATACTGCTGGTGCTGTAGATTATATTGACTTAATAACACAAACTGACAATCCAAACATATCAACAACCAGTGATAATTTTACACTGGATAATTTACAGAGTGGCGGAAATATAACATTAACAGCTACAGATGCTAGTGTAATTATTAATGAAGTTACAGTGGCTTCTGATAAAGTTACAGGTGCTTTAAAAGTAGCAGGCGGTATTGGAGTTGAACTAGATATTCATGCAGATGATATATATGTTTATGGACAATCTGGTCTAAACGATATAGCCAGTCAAGTTGTTTCATTGGCTGCTGCTCAAACATTAACAAATAAAACATTAAACGCACCTACTATTGATGATGTAGTATTAACAGGCACAGTAAGCGCAAATAATTCTACTGGTATAGCAGGACAATTGTTAGCAAGTACAGGTACTGGTATAGAATGGATTAATCCTGTTGACTTTACTGCGGTAATTTATCCAAAAGTAGCAGATCAAAATATTAATCCTTCTGGTGACGTCAGTTGGAGTGCTACACCAACACTGAGTTTAGGTGTAAGTTTTGGTACTATGGCTTCTAATGGTGTGTTTACTTTTAGTGTTACTGGCACATATCTAGTAGTGTTGAACTATAGTTTAACTGATATTAACGGGGGAAGTACTTATCCTGCTACAGATTTTTGGTTGAAGAAGAATAATGTTAATGATGTTAAGTATGGTCAGATATTAACCAATAGTAGTCGAAGAGGCAGCGTATCTGAAATTATAAGTTTTGCTACTAATGATACTTTGATTTGGTTCATGAACAGTGTAATGAGAGTAAATGGTGGGTCTGCAACAGGTAGTAGATTGACTATCATTAGACTATCTTGATATTGACAAAATAAAAAAAATCTATATAATACTAGCATAGATAACTACAACTATGCAAGACTTAGGATTATATTGCCTGTGTTATGTGGGCCGAGAACCAAAAAAACATCAATATGACCAACACAATGTTATGTGCGGGTCGATTAATTATGATTACACTGATATTGTAAATATGCAACGTCGTGGATTTATAATGGATCATATTGGTCAAGAGCACATTAGTCATATGAATAATGATTTTGGAAGTTTGACAGGTCTTTATTGGGTCTGGAAAAACACGGATCATCCATACAAAGGCACTAATCAATATAGGATATATTGGGATGAGGATTTTAAGTTAAGGCCAAATAGAGTTTATGTTCCTGAATCTAAAGATATTGTTACTGCTATAAAAGGTTTTGCTCCTCATGTGGATAACGTATATGATCATTTTAGTCATTGCCATAATCATTTAGGTTGGCAATTACTTTATGGATTAGCAGGAGATAGAAAGATACCTATAACTTTTGATATGATAGATCAGTTAAGAACTTATAAGTATCTTATTCCTTTTCATATGTTTATTGCTGAAGGAAATCTTTTTAATAAGATTTGTGAAATATTATTTCAAGTTTTGTTTGAGTTTCACAATCAGTATTCTTCAATATTACCTGAGATATATAGGCGCAATCAACAAGTTAGATTCTATGATTTTTTTGCAGAAAGAATTTTACACTTAATTTTGTCAAACAATTACTATTTTTTAGGTAGTGTTGATGTAGTACATTTAAATATTTTGGATATAGACCATCATGCTTGAAACAAATAAAATGCACCCATTTCTCCTTGATTATATAAGAGATCCAGTTAATCCAGAGTTAAACTTTAACATGGCATTAGAGTATGATAATATAGGCCAATTGGCCAGTGCTGTTAGTTATTATTTAAGAACTGCTGAAAGAGCCAATACTGATCTATTAAAATATGAATGTTTAATAAGGGCTGCTATTTGTTTTGAGAAACAAGGAAGTAGAAACTTTACTGTAAAAGGATTATTGCAACATGCTGTTTCAATATTACCTAATAGACCAGAAGCATACTATCACTTAAGTAGATTCTATGAGCACAAACAGGATGATGGGCATTGGAATGATACTTACATGATAGCCAGTATAGGTGAAAATGTTGCTGATTATGCTAATAATGGACTACGTACTGATGTTGGATATTTAGGTAAAGATAGTTTATTATTTCAAAAAGCCTTAAGTGGTTGGAATTGCGGCCTTTGTGATGAGAGTAGAAATATATTTAAAAGTTTAATGCGTAGTAACCAACTACCAGAAGATTATAAACGCATTGTTTATAATAATTTAAAATTCATGAGTAATTACATTGAGATACCATTTGATACTTATGATAAGAGCAAGTATAATAAATTACGTTATAAGTTTCAAGGTGCTGAAAATATTGAAATAAATTATAGTGAAGCATATCAAGATATGTTTGTTCTTAGTATGTTAAATGGTAAAAGAAATGGAACTTTTATTGAAGTAGGTGCAGGTAGACCATTTTACGGAAATAATACAGCATTATTAGAAAAAGGCTTTAATTGGCGTGGTATGAGTATTGATTTAGATGAACGCCAAGTTAGTAATGATAGAAAAACTCCATTTCTAATTAAGAATGCTTTGGAAGTTGATTATGTGAGAATTATTCGAGAATTAAGTTTAGGTCCAGTAATAGATTATTTACAACTTGATTGTGATCCTCCAGAAGTTACCTTTGAAATTTTAAAGAAAATACCTTTTGATAATTTTAAGTTTAGGGTAATAACGTATGAGCATGATTATTATAACACTGATAAAAAAGAACTTAGAGAGGAGTCAAGAAGATATTTACAATCTAAAGGATATAAGTTAGTGGTTAAGGATATTGCACCAGATGAATGGAGAAATTATGAGGATTGGTACGTACACCCAAATCACATAGATAAAAACATTCTTGATATAATGTTAGACCAAAGCGATAGAACTAAAAAAGGTGAAGATTACATTTTAGCAGGTTAATAAATTATGATTCCAGTAATAGGTACAGCAGTAGTTTTTACAACACATTGGGTAGAGAGATTGCTAGCCAGTGTAGATTTCCCTGTAGAAAACTTTCTCATTATTAATAATAATGGTAAAGGTGAGATCACAGAAAATTTAGATGCACTAGCAAAAATTAAACGTCGTTATATTAAAAACGTACATGTAATTCACATGCCGTGTAATCTAGGAGTTCCAGCAAGTTGGAACTTAATTATTAAATGTTATATGATGGCTTCTTACTGGGTTATTGTAAACGATGATGTAGCATTTGGCACCGGAATACTTCAAGAGATATATGATAAAGTAAATGAAGATCCTGAAGTTGGAATTATACATGCTAACCAAGGAGATTTCAATGTTGGTAGTTGGGATTTGTTTTGTTTAAGAGATCACGCAGTAGCAAAGTTTGGACTATTCGATGAAAATATGTATCCAGCATATTGTGAAGATGATGATTATATTATGCGTATGATGCATGCCGGTGTAAAAAAGGTATTAGGATTAAGTAAAAATTATTATCATGGTGCTGGTGATAAAACAGAATATCACTTTCATGGTGGTAATACTCGTAGGCATGATCCAGAAGTTATGAAAAAGTTAGATGAAGCCCGTGATATGAATATAGAATATCTAACAGAGAAATGGGATAAACATTGGCGTACTTGTTGGCCTACTACTGAACCATGGCAAGGAAAGCCTCATGTTTTAAATGAGCAAAGATATGATTTAGAATTTTTACGTAAAAAGTATGTAGGATTTTAAAATAAATTAAAAACATCAAAAACAGTTTTTAGTTTATTTCTTATATGTTTATTACTAAAACTACTACGTAATCCTTGATGTAAAGGTTTAGGACTTAGATCAATAGTAGTCCAACAATATCCAGAATGTTCATTGCTTAGTATAGGTATAAATTCATTTTTAACCACACATAGAAAAGTATGAAAATGAAAGACTTTATCGTTGCTGACAAATGTTTCTAATGGAATGGATTTGATGATATCAGGCATATCACCAATTTCCTCATTGATCTCTCTTAATAAACTTTGCCAAGGATTTTCCCCTATTTCAGCAGTACCGCCTACTAAACTCCATGTTCCCTGATGTTTACCATTAGATTTTTGAAGTAATAAAATTCTTTTTGTATTTTTAGCATAAAATAATGCACCACTACAAACAATTTTATCCTTTACAGTATTAATCTCCAACTCCCTCGACGATATTCTCCGTGGAAACTTTTGCTCCATTTTATTCCATCCCATTTGTATTGTACATTACTATGTATGTTAGTTAGGTAGAATATGGTATCTTTTTCTTTCATACTATCAAATATAACGTGCCATGTAGAGCCAGTCCATTCAATTATATCATTAGTGTTAGCAACAAAGTCAACTCCAGCAGTACTTTTCCATGCATCGGGTCCATCTTCATCTGTATAAAGTATATAGGTAATAATATCATCAACTACCGCATCATTAATTAATCTTATGACCAACTTTCCATCTATATCAAGTTGAGTAAAAGAAACAGCAACATCGTTTACAAAAATTTCTACATCTCTTACTTGATAAAAGTCCACATTAGTATCGATTCTATTACTGTTATTATTAGCAATTAATGTTTCTCTAATACCACCACCAATATTATTAACAAGTAAGTATCTTGTTCCTACAGTAGGTGAGGGCAAGCCTGCATTGGGTCCTTTGGTTTGAGGGTCAATAATAGCATCAAAAGTTCCAGGACTATTAGTTCTATATGGACTAGGTATATCAGTATTACTAGGATAAGTGTCTGGATCCCAATTAATATTAAGACATGTTTCATCTAATGGATCTATAGCAATAGTTCCTACCACATCCATACCGTTTGGCTGTGTTAAAAATATTTTACTTTCACCTGCGGTGTATGTGTCAACTTGTTTACCAAAGATAACTCTCCAACTTACAGCATTACTAGTTGCTTCTTCAGTATACATTATATCATCATTTTTATGACCTTCTGCTGTAGGACTAAAAACTTTAGCACAATTACCGTAGACAATTATTGCAAAATCCGTAGTTTCAATAATAATAGGATTGGGAATTTCATCATAAGGATTTCTAAAACCTTCGTTAGGATCTAATCCTATGCCCTCAATATATCCATCAGCAGGAGGCCCAATGCTTGAAAACATACTCATTATAATACGACTAACTATACCCAGTTTCTTAACTTTGGCTGGAGGACTGATCCATATGGGCATACTAAAAGTTAGTGTAGCAATATCTATTGGTGTATCTTGACCCACTGGAATTTGTCTACTACTAAATTGAACGTCATCCAAATACACCACACTGAGACTAGTCCAATCTACAAAATTATCTGTAGTCTGTATATCAAGACTGGGATTAAACAGCATCAGTATTTGTTCTAGTATTTGTAGTTTTTGATCAGTGTTGCCAGTCCAAATGTCTGCTTTTACACTGAGTTTATAAGGTGTTGGCATTAATCTTTCAACAGTATAATTACCACCTTGACTACTATTATACTCACCGTTTTCAACGCCTCTCTCACGTAGGTGTATTTTACCTACAAAAGTAGAATCCGCTAATCTTTCTTTGTCCATTTCAAGACCTGAAATGTATACTGCAATTCTTGGTGGACCATTTACTTTGTTTTCACTATTTTGTTTTATAATATTTGCAACTTGTCTATCCATGTCACCGTAGATGACAGGTACAGGAACTAATCTACCATCACCGTATTTTATTACAAAGTTGCTGAGTAATCGTATAGTCTGTAGGAGATAACGTCTTATTTGCCCGTCATAAAAATGTTGCATTACAAATCTGCCTTAGGTTTTAATACTTTACTTAGCGCCTGACGTTCTACTATTTGTTCACCATTGATATTGCTAACTGTTTCATTATTAATAAAGCCTAGTCTATGTGTATTACGATTATTAGTATTAGTAAGAGTATGACGAACAGCGTCTTCTGATTTAACCCATCTTTGTCCATCAAACCTAAATAATCTATTTGGCATAAAATCTGTTCTCAAAAAGTAGTCATTAAGATATGCATTGCTAGGAAAACTGGTACCATGACCAAAATCATAACCATTGGGAGGAAAGCCATCACCAGTTAAGTGACCAATATATCCTGGTCTAACTGCTCTGCCAAAAACTCTACTAGCATCCATCCTAGTATTACTTGCATCCACATCCATTTGATCAGCAGTTTCAATTACTGGTAATCCAGTCTCCTGATCAATGGCTAAGGTAAAAAATTGTCTAGTTTCATAGCCACTGGCAGGTGAATCTGCTTCAGCTTGGTCTAGTATGGCGTTGTTTATTTGTAGTTCCTGACCCTTAGTGCTTAATAATTCACGTAGGGTTTGATCAGTATTTTCACCTGCTGGTTTATCTAATATATCAGCAAAGGTCTGACTATCCACTATTTTCTTAAGTTTTAATCTATATAAATGTGGCCACCAAGTTTGACTAAACCCTTCGCTGGCTCTGCTAACATCCTCAATGACAAAATAACGTGGTAGTGCTAGCATATAATCATTTAGAGCAAATTCGTCTTTTAGATGGGGTAGTTCAAAAACGTCACCGCTTAAAGGTTTGCGCCCTACAGTACGTATCCAATCATTAATATGTACAGTGGCAAATATGGTATCGTTATCTATAAACAGGCCAAATTGACTGAGGTTAAAGTCTAAATTTTGTACTTGGTAATGACCTCGTATTCTATAAACATCGGGGTCATACTTACGATCACGATTCTCCAATAGCAGTAGGTCTTGAATATTTGTTTCTTTCAACACATCATAATGAGGTTGATCCGCTGTAGCATTTTCTGGAGCCGTGTTTACACCAAGGTATTTGTGCAAGTAAAAGTCTGTACCGCCAACAGTGAACATTTCACTGATCTGACGATCTATGAATTTAAAATCAAGACCGCGTTCTGGACGATATAGGCTTATACGAGGCATAATGTATTTATCAGCAGCAGATAAATAATGAGCAGGAGCCAACTATGTCAGAAACTACTACACTACAAGAGCGTGAAAAGATATACAAGTATTGTAAATTAATGCTGGGTGATGGTATGGTGGATGTGGAATTGGACCCAGATCATTATGAACTAGCCGTTGATCGTGCCCTGAGTCGCTATCGTCAAAAAAGTCCTAATGCTGTAGAAGAAGCCTATTACTTTTTAGAACTTAAAGAAGATACCAACGATTATAGATTACCCAAAGAAATTATACAGGTACGCAGTATTTTTCGTCGTACTATAGGTAGTAGAACAGCAGGTGGTAGTGGTGGTACACAGTTTGAACCATTTAACTTGGCCTACACTAATACATATCTTTTGAATAGCACTATGTTAGGTGGTATTGCTACTTATGATATGTTTGCACAATATCAAAAACTAGTTGGACGTATGTTCGGTGCCTTTATTGAGTTTCAATGGATACCAACTACACATACCTTACGTATTTTACAGCGTCCTTATAGTGAAGGTGAACAAGTACTAATTCGTGGCTATAACCATAGACCAGATTATATCTTATTACAAGACACCTATGCCAGTCAGTGGTTTAAGGATTATGCCCTAGCCAACTGCAAATTAATGTTAGGTGAAGCACGTGGTAAGTTTAGTCAAATAGCAGGGCCAGGTGGAGCAGGTGGCCTTAACGGTGCAGACCTAAAAACAGCAGCCAAAGAAGAATTAGAAAAATTAGAAAAAGAGATTGACACTTACGTAGCAGGTGGTACAGGCTATACTTTTATCATCGGCTAAAAATAGTCTTGACTTTACTCTGTAACTAAATTATTATTGTAGAAAGGAGTAAACTATGATCGTAGGTATCTGTGGCTTAATTGGTAGTGGTAAGGACACTATTGCTGATTATCTTGTTAATTTTCATGAATTTCGTAGAGAAAGTTTTGCCCGTAGCCTAAAGGATGCTGTGGCAGCAGTGTTTGGATGGGATCGTGATTTATTAGAAGGGCGAACTAAAGAGAGCAGAGAGTGGCGAGAACAAGTAGACTTTTGGTGGAGTAATAGATTAGGAATGAAAATTACACCACGATGGGTACTACAGAACTGGGGCACTGAAGTATGCCGTCAAAACTTCCATGATGATATATGGATAGCCAGTTTAGAAAATAAATTACGAACTAGTAAGGATAATGTAGTAATCAGCGATTGTAGATTCCCTAACGAAATCAGTGCTATAAAAAATACTAATGGTATTATAGTTTGGGTACAGAGAGGCGAATTACCTGATTGGTATGATATTGCCTTAGATGCTAATAAAGGCAATTCAAAGGCATTTAATTATATGCAGGATATAGGCATACACCCTAGTGAATGGAAATGGATTGGTACAGAGTTTGATATTATTATTGATAATAATAGCAGTTTAAACAATTTATATAATCAAATTGAAAGTATAGTATTGGGTCGGATAACTTTTAGAACTGATAATAAAGTCACTTTTATACATTCAGCACTAAGTTAGTTAGCATTTCTCCTTAATCAATTGAGCATTTTTTGCTCAATCATGCTAAATACATGAGTAAGATTTAGGAGAAATCTAACAATGGCACAACTTAATTCACCTGGTGTAACAGTCACCGTTGTTGACGAGAGTTTTTATACTCCAGCCGCACCAAGCACAGTACCACTAATTGTAATAGCAACAGAAGAAAACAAACCTAACGGAGCCAATACTGGTATTGCTTCTGGTACGCTAAAGGCTAATTCTGGTTTAGCATATTTAATTACAAGTCAGCGAGAATTGTCAGAGATTTTTGGAATCGCCAGTTTTAAAACTGATGCTAACAATAATCCTATTCATGCTGGTGAGCAGAATGAATATGGCTTACACGCCGCGTATAGTTACTTAGGTGTTAGCAATAGAGCATATGTTGTAAGAGCAGATGTAGACTTAGGTGCTATTAATGCTAGAGCAGAGCTACCAAAAGCAGCCCCTAACAATGGAACTCATTGGTTAGACACTTTACAGAGTGATTGGGGAATATTTGAGTGGAATGGTGATCCTAAAGGAACTGGTAAAGGTCAAACTTTTACCAAGAAAAAATTAACACCGATCACTGATACAAATAAAGTCGTCGATTACGCAGGTGGTGATTATACTCCTAAATCAAGTATAGGTGCTGTTGGTGATTATGCTATTGTTAGTTTAATGAATTTAGATACAGATTATGCTGATCCAGATGCTATTTGGTATAAGAGTCCAGGTAACGGTACCAGCGTTAATCAAGGTGATTGGGTTTTAGTAGGAAGTCAGGATTGGAAAGATAGTTGGCCAATTCAAGTATCTTCAAAAGCAAATGTAAGTGCAGCAGCAGGATTAACGTTGGTGTTTGATGCTAATCCAAGTATTGCCGGTCTCGAGACTATAACATTGGATGCTTCAGGTGACATAAATGACTATGTTAATGATATTAATAGTTTTAGTAGTACAATTAGAGCTGGAATAACCAAAAGTGGTAGATTAGCATTGTATTTAAGTGGTAATGCTAAAAGTATAACAATAGATCCAACTAGTACAGCCTTAACAGCATTAGGCATATCAAGCGGTACTTTTTACGAACCATCATATGAATCTAGTCCACATACTAGAGTACCTGCATGGAAAAAGCCAACAACTGGATTTCCAGGAGATCCATATCCTAGACCAACAGGAAGTGTTTGGTTAAAATCAACTAATAGTGCTGGTGGAGCAAATATTGTACTAAAGAGATTTAATAGTGATAGTTTGTCTTGGGAAGTTCTTAGCACACCTATATCTTCTAATAACATTCAAGCAATTACAGATCTAGATAAAACAGGCGGTTTAGGAATTCCAGCAGGAACAATTTATATTCAACATAATCCTGATGAACTTGATGTACAGGCATTTGGTACTAATAGTGCTGATCTTTCTAAATTAAAATTTTTCAGAAAAAGATCAAGTGGGTCTACTAAAGTAGTTAGTTCAAAAGTTACTAATACATTTTTTAGTAGCGGTTCAAAGACATTTAGTATTTCAGAGTCTATTGCAGGTTCTTTCGTAGGGTCATCTTTAGTATCTATTTCGGTTTCTTTGAATGGTGATGCTGATGATGCTGATGTTATTGCTGGTGCTATAAATAGCGCTGGTTTAGTTAATGTCAGTGCAGAAGTAGATGCTCAAAATCGTGTTGTAGTTATTCATAAACTAGGCGGCGAAATTAGATTCCAAGATCCAAATAATCTATTGTATGATTTATTTTCTTTTGGAAGTACAGATAAAGATAAGAACTTATATCCTGATACAGGAGTATTTGATTTTAAAGCATCTTTATGGGAACCTTTAAGATTCACAGCCAGTAATGAAGCCCCAACAAGTCTAACAGCAGATCAAACATTATGGTATAATAGTATCGTTGATGAGGTCGATATTATGGTACACAATGGTACTACCTGGGTAGGTTATCAAAACTTTAACGGATTTACAGGAACAGATCAAAATGGACCAATTGTAAGTGCTACAAGACCTGTAAAGCAAAGTGATGGTGTTACTGACTTAGTAAGTAACGATTTATGGATTGATACAAGCGATATTGATAATTATCCACAAATTTATAGATTTGATTTATCAAAATCTGGACCAATATCTACTAGATGGGTTTTAATTGATAAAACAGATCAGAGCAGTGAAGAAGGGATTTTATTTGCTGATGCAAGATGGAGTACAAGTGGATCAAAATCTGAACCTGGTGTAATCCAAGAACTATTAAGTAGTGATCATTTGGACCATGATGCTCCAGATCCTACGCTTTATCCTAAAGGAATGCTTTTATGGAATATGCGTAGAAGTGGATTTAATGTTAAAAAGTTTGTTCAAAATTACATTAATATTGACGATGAAAATAAACGAATCACATTAATTGATACAAGCTCATTATTGCCATATAATCCAATAATGAGTAATTATTATCCTCATCGTTGGGTAACAGTCAGTGGTAACCAACAAAATGGTGCTGGCAACTTTGGACGTATTGCACAACGTAGAGTGATTGTTGAATCACTACAGGCAGTTGTTAATAGTTCAAGAGATATACGTGAAGAAGCAAGAGTCTTTAACTTAACTGCTTGCCCAGGATATCCAGAACTAATTGGCGAATTAATTAACCTAAACTATGACAGAGGCTTAACAGCATTTATAGTTGGTGATACACCAGCAAGATTAACTCCAGATGCTACAAGTCTTAAGGCATGGGGCGATAATTTAAGATTAGCCTTTGAGGATAACGATGAAGGTGGTGCAAGTTATGATGAATACTTAGGTATGTTTTATCCATGGGGATTCACAAGTGATAACTTTGGACGTAACATTGTAGTACCTCCAAGCCATATGATGCTTAGAACTATTGCCTTAAGTGATAGCGTAAGTTTTCCATGGTTTGCACCAGCAGGTACACGTCGAGGCGGAATTACTAATGCTAGTAGTGTAGGTTATATAGATAAAGAAGGCGAATTTGTAACGGTGGCTCTAAACACAGGAGCACGTGATACATTATATGATGTTAAGATTAATCCAATTACATTCTTTACAGGTGTTGGCCTAGTGAACTTTGGTCAGAAGACTCGTGCTAAGAATGCAAGTGCAATGGATAGAATTAATGTTGCAAGACTTGTAGTGTATATACGTAGACAGTTAGACATATTGGCTAAACCATATATTTTCGAACCTAATGATAAGATCACTAGGGACGAATTAAAAGGTGCAGTAGAAAGTTTAATGCTAGAGTTAACAGGTCAAAGAGCGTTGTATGATTACATTGTAGTTTGTGATGAATCAAATAATACACCAAGCAGGATTGATAGAAATGAATTGTGGTTAGATATTGCTATTGAACCTGTTAAAGCAGTAGAATTTATTTATATTCCATTGAGATTGAAAAACACAGGTGAAATCGCTGGTCTATAAGGCATAAATAAGAATAACGGAGCTAAAAAACTATGGCAATCGCAACATTAAATAAATTCACAGTACCTCTAGCAAGCGACAGTACTAACCCAACTCAAGGCATGTTAATGCCTAAACTCAAATATCGTTTTAGAATTATGTTTGAGAATTTTGGTGTTACAAGTCCTTCAACAGAGTTGACCAAGCAGGTACAAACTGCTGCTAAGCCTAACGTTCAATTCCAAAATCAAGTTATTGAAACTTATAATAGCAAGATTAATTATGCTGGTAAACCAGCATGGCAAGCTATAGCAATTGTACTTAGAGATGATCAAAGTGGAAATGTAAGCAAACTTGTTGGTGAGCAAATGCAGAAACAGTTTGATTTCTTCGAACAGTCAAGTGCAGGTGCTGCTGCTGATTATAAGTTTTTAATGAGAATAGAAATTACAGAAGGCGGTAACGGTGCGTTTAAACCTAATGTATTAGAGACCTGGGAGTGTTATGGTTGTTATGTTACACAAGCTAACTGGCAATCATTAAGTTATGCTGAAGCGGCCCCACAAACAATAGACTTAACAATACAACCTGATAATTGTATTCAAATTGCTAAAGGTAGCGGTGTTGGTGCAGTTACTCCACAACAACAACTCAGAAACAAGGTTGTTGGCAGCGGTGGTGTATCTACTGGTGCTGGTTCTGCTGGTGGTGCATAACTAGTTTTAAAATAAAAAAGGGCCTTGTGCCCTTTTTTATTGGGTGAACATTATACTAGCACTTAATTTTAGTATATAAATAATATTATGGCAAGTAAAATAAATTCTTATCTAAGTAGTTTAGGTAGCGCAATTCTTAGTCCAAAAGGACAAATGGGTGATTGGCAACATGCTGCCCGTACTTTTGTTGACGACTATTTTAGATTAGCCCCTAAGGCTAAGTTTTTATTTCATGTTTATTTTGACATTAATCCTGGTGCTGTTTTAATGCCACAATTAACTCAAAGACATAGAACTGAGTTAGGATTGCTAGTAAGATCAGTAGAATTACCAAGATTTAATATTAAAACACAAACTCTAAATCAATATAATAGAAAGAAAGTTGTTCAACTAACCCATGATTATGGACCAATGACATTTAAGTTTATAGATGATAGGGCTCATATCGTTAATATGATGTGGCAATCTTATTACAAATATTATTATGCTGACCCTATTACAGCAGAAGTTAGCGGTGCTTATAAAAGAAATGCCTACAATGGATATAATTTTATTAAAGGGCCACATGGTTTTGATAATAATTCAACTATACCTTTCTTTAAAGAGATAACATTGTATCAGATTAATAAAAGAGAGTATGTGAGCTATACTTTAGTAAATCCTTTAATAACAAGTTTTGTGCATGATCAAGTAAGTACAAGCGATCAAGGTTCAAATCCAGCAGAATGCCAAATGACATTAAATTTTGAAGCAGTGAAATATGATTCAGGTAGTGTTAGGTCAGGAAAAATAAAAGGATTTGCTCAAGATCATTATGATAAAGCACCAAGCCCTTTAAGTTCATTTGGTGGCGGCACAGCCAGTGTATTTGGAACGGGCGGAGTATTGGATGGTGTAGCAGATACATTAGGTGCATTTCAACGTGGTAATATAGTAGATGCTGCTATAAGTGCTATAAACACATATCAAAATGGTAAAAGCATTAATAAACAAGGTGCAAAACAAGAGTTAACAAATTTAGCAGCCGGTGCTGTAGCAGGTGCAGTAGTATCAGGAGTAAATGCTCTGAGAGGAACACAGTTTCCCATAATAAATACTTCATCAAATAAAACAGTGGCCAGCCCTACATTTGCTTCTAATCCTAGTGATAGTGGACCATGAGTAATATTAATTTACCCGTCGAAATAAATAAAGATCAAAAAGAAGTAAGACAGTTTTTTAATACTTACTTTGATCAGGAAATAAGTTTCCCTAGTAATCTTATTGATGCTGTAGTCGGTTTTTTCGTCAAAAGAGGGTTTGATGAACAAGTTGCTCGTAGCACCGGCATTGTGCTACTTAACCAATCAAGATTAGATAATATAAATGTTTTTATTTTATTAGATAGATTAAAAACTTTAACAGATGTTCAGTTAGGCCAAGTTATAACTCAAATAATGAATAATTATAGAATACAGACTAGTGTACTGGGATTTAAAACAAGTAGTAAAGATAATACTTATGAAAGCAGAAATATTCTTATATGAGTAAGTTTGCTAAAGGTAAATTTACTCCAAAAAATCCAGAAAAATATGTAGGCTTAAAAAATCCTTTATATCGTAGTAGTTGGGAATGGGCTTTTATGAACTTCTGTGACAATAATCCTAGCATACAAAGATGGGCTAGTGAGTCAATAAAAATACCTTATCGTAATCCTGTTACAAATAGACAAACTGTTTATGTACCAGATTTTTTTATACAATATGTTGACAAAGTTGGTCGTATGCATAGCGAACTTATAGAGATTAAACCACAAAATCAACAGGTAATGGAAAAGGTAGGACGTAATGCAGCAAGGGCTACAGCATATGTGGTCAATCAGGCTAAGTGGGCCGCTGCTACTAGTTGGTGTAAGAACAATGGAATAAAGTTTCGTGTGCTCAATGAAACAGATATTTTCCATAACGGCCAAACAAGATAAATAAGGTATGACAAAAAAACTTGAAGAAGTTCTCAATTTACCAGAGAACAAGAAAATTATCAAAGAAGAAAAGAAACAGCACGAAAAGCCTGAATCTTTTATGCGTGATATTGCTGAGTTTGATAAGATCAGTGCAGCATTACCACAGGTCAAGGGTTTAGGGGATCTAAGCGACAGTGAATTTGATGAATTAGCACAACGTGCTACAAATGCCTATGATGACTTAATGGATTTGGGTATGAATGTAGAATCACGTTATAGTGGACGTATTTTTGAAGTAGCAGGCACTATGCTTAAGAATGCTATTGATGCTAAAGCAGCCAAGATGGATAAAAAACTCAAAATGATTGAGTTACAGATTAAAAAGGCTAAACTAGATCAAGATGCTGAATCAGATGCAGCCAAGGGTATAAACATTCCTGGAGATGGATTCATAGTAACTGATCGCAATAGCCTGCTTGAAAAATTAAAGAATATGAAATAAATATAGTATACTGGAACAATTATGAGTACTTTTAAACAATATCTTGCAGAAAGCAAAAAAGTCTATCAATTTAAGGTAAAAATTGCTGGCGACGTAGCCAAGAATCAAGTCGAAGCAATGAAAATTGCATTAAGCAAATACGATTGTACTAGCATAAGCGCACCTAAAAGAACTCCAATAACAGAAACTCCACTAGAATTTCCAAATATTAAAAACAGTCACGTACATATTTTTGATGTAACCTGTAATTATCCTGGTAGTCCTCACGAAATATCAGCAGCACTAGCAGAAATGTTAAGATTAAGTGCAGGACATATTATTGTTAGAACTGATGCAGAACAAATAGAACAAGATTTGGCTCTAGCAGGTAAAAACAGAATAGGAACAAAAGCACCAGCACTATTAAACAATCCAAACTTAGAGGATGTTAATGGTCAGGATTTAGTTGGTGAAAAGAAAATGATGAGTTTTCTAAAAGAGTTAGAAAAAAGTAATCATAGTGGTACAATATATAAAGGTGTAAATGATCAATTATTAGCCAAGAGCGCTCCTACTGCATCAGCACCTAAGTCAAACAAAGGACGCTAATATGGATTTTAATAAATTATATAAAAAGATAGCAGATTTAGATCAAGGTCGTCAAATTCTAAAAGAGAGTGAACAACCTGTAGAAGAATGTGGCATGATGGGTATGAGCCCAATGGGTGGTATGGATGATCGCCCAACTACAATGAGTGTTAATATGAATGCCAGTGGTGCAGAAGGCATTCGTGAACTACTAAACATTCTACAAGGCAAGGGTGATGACGGCTTGGGTGGTCCAGATGGTGGTCCAGCAGGCGTATTAATAGGTATGGATGGCCCAGATGGTGGTGATGAGATGGGACCAGATGGTGCTCCTGATATGCATGGTGACGATGAAGAGCCAGGTCAAAAACCTATGTTAGGTAAAGGTCCAGAAATGGATGAGGAATATGCCAATTCGCCACAGCCAGAAATGAGTGGTGTAGATACAGTAATACCTACAGGTGATGATATGAATAGCAAAGGTCGTGAAGCGCCTAAAGTTAACGGTGGTGGTAATCCTCTAGCAGAAAATCTACGTGGCAAACTTACAGCATTATATCACGAAATAAAAACTAGATAATGGCTAAGTCGCTTGATGGTGTACTAACCAAAAAAGCACATAAGAAGGAAAAGTACACTGAGGATCAAATACAGCATTTAATATCTTGTAGTGATCCTGAAACTGGCTACTTACATTTTAGTAAACATTTTTATTACATTCAACATCCTGTAAAGGGTAAACTATTATTTGAGCCATATAGTTTTCAAGAAAGGCTTATGTATGCTTATCATAATCATAGATTTACCGTCAATATGCTACCACGTCAGATGGGCAAAACTACTTGTGCTGCCTGCTATCTACTATGGTATGCAATGTTTATACCAGATCAAACAATTCTCATAGCAGCCCATAAGTATACAGGTGCATATGAAATTATGCAGCGTATTAGATATGCGTATGAATTATGCCCTGACTTTGTTCGTAGTGGTGTTATTAACTATAACAAAGGTAGTATAGAATTTGACAACGGTAGTCGTATTGTTAGTGCTACAACTACTAATAACACTGGTCGTGGTATGAGTATATCTTTACTATATTGTGATGAGTTTGCGTTTGTACAACCTAATATAGCGGATGAGTTTTGGACATCCATTAGCCCAACGCTGGCAACTGGTGGTCGTGCTATTATTACCAGCACACCAAACAGTGACGAAGATACATTTGCCAATATATGGAAAGAAGCAAACAATCATTTTGATGAGTTTGGCAATGAGACTGACATTGGTGCAAATGGTTTCTTCCCATTTACCTGTAGTTGGAATGAGCATCCAGATCGTGATGAAGCCTGGGCCAAAGAAGAACAAGCACGTATAGGTGAAGAAAGATTCCGTCGTGAATATGGCTGTGAATTCTTAGTATATGATGAAACACTGATCAATAGTATTAGACTAAGTGAATTAGTAGGTAAGGATCCTATTGCTAAAATGGGACAAACACGTTGGTACAGTAAGATTAATCCAGAAATGTTATATCTTGTAGCACTTGATCCTTGTTTGGGCACAGGGGGAAACTATAGTGCAATTGTGGTATTTGAATTACCCTCATTTAAACAGGTGGGGGAATGGTATCATAATACTACTCCTATACAGGGACAAATAAAAATCCTTAGGGATATTTTGACCTACATTGATGAAAAGATGGATGGTAATAGTAATAATATCTATTGGAGTATAGAGAATAATACGGTAGGTGAAGCAGGGTTAGTAGTAATACGTGATGTAGGAGAAGAAACTTTTCCAGGACTTATGGTCAGCGAGCCCATACGTAAGGGCCACGTAAGGAAGTTTCGTAAAGGATTTAACACTACACATAATAGTAAGATCAGCGCCTGTGCTAGATTAAAGCATTTGATTGAAACAGGTCAAATGACTATTAGCAGTAGACCTATGATCACTGAACTTAAAACATTTGTAGCACACGGATTTACCTATAAGGCCAAAGAAGGTGATCACGATGACCTTGTTAGTGCCCTACTATTACTATGTAGAATGAGCACACTAGTAGCAGATTGGGATCCAAGGGTGTTTGAAAGCCTCAGTGGGGTTCATACTGAGGAAGATTTCTTAGCACCACTACCAATATTCATTTCACAAGGTTTCTAATAAATAATGATATGAGCGCAAACTTTCAGCGAATCGCTATAGATTTGGGTCGTCAATTGCAGACGAGATTTCCCAGCCTACGTAAAAGCACAGCAGATGATAAGCCAATTGATGGCGTAAAACTAAAAGATCAAGATGCAAGAAAATTTAACTTTGATTTTGTAGACGAGAGTGGTGTTAAGTTGGTCAATGTCACCGTAAGTTTAAACGAAGATGACGATGGTGGACCAGGATTAGACGTACAATGGAGTGAGCAGGTAGATAATAAAGCGTGGGATAGATTTATCCGTACCATACTACCAAAATTTGCTCAAACACACGGATTAAATTTTAACGCACAAAACCCAAGTCAAAGCAACTTAGACAAAAGACATTCCATTGGGGAAGGCAATATGAATGAATCAAAACTATTTGGTACCACAAAGACCAGTTATCAACAAATAGGGGAAGCAAAAATTATAGTAAGGCACACACAGCCCATTAATTTAAATGCCCCAAATGGAAGAACACAACACATTGAGCACATTTATGTTGAAAATGCTATTGGAGAAAGATTTTTATATCCAATAAAACACTTGAACGGTGCAAGAGCAATGGCTCGCCATATGAGTGAAGGCGGTAGTTTCTTTGATGACATTGGTAACTATGTTATAGGACTTAGTGAAGAACTAAGCAAACTAAAAGTATTTAAAAATTATGTTGATCGTAGTCCTGTAGTAAGTGAGAGTATGAGTACTATACAGGAAAAAGTTATCAGTCGTATTGGTAATATTAAAGAAGAAGTACACGCTCTACAGACCAACAAATATTATAGTCAATTTAAAGAAAGTTTCAGCGCATATAATAAAGTTGATGTACCAGAAGATATACTAAATGATTGGATTGATCGTTTGACTGTGCGTAGTTTCAATGAAGAACTTAAAGACGCATTTCCCTATATCTACAGACTAGTTGATGAAACACAGTTACCTATCAAGGAACTTGGTGCTGATGATATATTGGAAGATGACAAAGAGAAAAAATACGATGACAATGATCCACCATTTGATCCAGATCCTCCTAAGAAAAAGAAGGAAGCTGGTGATAAAGCAGAACACGGTGGTCATAGTCGTGCCAAACATCTTGCTAAGAGTGCAATGAAGGATGTCAAAGAATTTAGTACCTTTGAACGTTATCTAAATCAAATCGTTAGTGAGACAGATGATTTATTCAATGCTGATGAGGAAGTACAGGCACAGGCAATGGAAAGTTTAAAACAATTGTTTGCCAGTGAAGTACCTTTAGGAACAAACGGTGATAATGCTGTAGATAGTATATCTGGTGTTATTGATGAAAAGAAGTTAAACAAGGCTTTTGAATTATTAGCAGAGCTTGGTTTAGATGAAATGGATGCTAGACCAATCATTAATGAGTTTCTAAAATCATATGATGCAGAAAATGGAACAGATTTAAGTGGGAAGTTAGGATATGAACCAGGAGTTTCATCCACTCCTCCACCCCCACCAGAACCTGCCGCACCGCCAGTAGATCCAATGGCAGCAGCGGCACCTCCACCTGCACAAGAACCTGCCGCACCGCCAGTAGATCCAATGGCAGCAGCGGCACCTCCACCAGTAGATCCA
>Ga0172372_10002572_pt1 | contig 27446 bp, 21 predicted proteins | sample LakKiv5m_2_FD_114544 | JGI IMG/M metagenome (GOLD analysis project Ga0172372, IMG submission 114544) | Freshwater microbial communities from Kabuno Bay, South-Kivu, Congo - kab_092012_9.5m | ecosystem: Environmental > Aquatic > Freshwater > Lake | place: Democratic Republic of the Congo...
CACTCGCATTCATTTGCAAAATGGGAAAGCAATCGGTGTAAATACAAATCAGGATTTTTTTTCCGCAGACATAATTGTAAGCAATGTGGATGTTTATTTTACTTATCTGCGTTTGTTGCAACAACCCGTGCAGGCAGAAAAAATTTTGAAGCAGGAACGAAGCAGTAGTGCCATGATATTTTATTGGGGGATAAGAAGCAGCTTCCCTCAGTTATCACTACACAACATATTTTTTTCAGCGGATTATGAAAGAGAGTTTGACCATTTGTTTCGCTTGAAAACCTTGTTCGAAGACCCGACTGTTTATATCAATATTACTTCCAAATGTGAGCCTGGTATTCAAGCTCCTGATGGTATGGAAAATTGGTTTGTAATGATCAATGTACCTGCTAATATTGGTCAAAACTGGAATCGTTACAGGCAGGATTCCCGCCAACGTATCTTAAAAAAAATAAGCCGACTTTTGGGTACTGACATTGAACCACTTATTGTTACTGAATCAACTGCCGACCCTGTTAGCATTGAGTCACTCACAGATTCTTACCGGGGATCGCTCTATGGAACCAGCTCTAATTCGCAATTGGCCGCCTTTTTGAGGCATGCGAATTTCAGCAAACGGATTCCTGGTCTTTACTTTGTAGGCGGTAGTGTGCATCCCGGAGGTGGAATTCCCCTCTGTTTGAGCAGTGCTGCCATTACTGCATCAGTAATAGCACGAAAAGAAAAGAACAAAAAAGAATCTTTCGATACCGGTCTATAACATCATGACAGCAAATCAAAAAAATACAACAGCATCTTTGATTGCCATCATTGTTCATTTGAGCGGAGCCATAGGCATGATTTCAGGCAATAATGGTGATTGGTTTGTAAGCATGACTCCCTATAATTTATTGTTGATGCTCTTACTGGTTTTATGGACCCAACAAGAATCTGCCATTGCTTTTTATGGTTTTCTGATTCTTTGTGCGCTCGTTGGAATTATTACGGAAATGATAGGGGTAAATACATCTCTGTTATTCGGAAGATATCAATACGGCACAGCTCTGGGCCCCGGATGGTTGGGAGTTCCATTGCTAATAGGCGTTAACTGGTTTCTGGTAGTATGGTCATCCGCACAGGTGATGCTACTTTTGCATAAGCAATTGGCCGGACTAACAAATTGGGCACCTGAAATGGCTGAAAAATGGCTGGCATGGTCACTTATCATTGATGCCGCTTTGCTGGCAACAGGTTTCGATTGGCTCCTAGAACCGGTAGCTGTGAAGTTGGGTTACTGGAGTTGGGAGAATGGAACAATCCCGGTTTACAATTATGTATGCTGGTTTGCCATCAGTTGCTTGCTGTTATTGATTTTTCGTCGGCTTAAATTCCGGCAGGTCAACCAATTCGCTGTACATTTGTTAATCATACAGTCCCTATTTTTTTTCGCCCTCAGATTATTTTATCAACCATGATTTTCGTTTTAATCGCATTACTGACTTTCTTTTTGATGGAGCCAATTACCTGGCTGACTCATCGTTATGTAATGCATGGTTTTCTCTGGTACCTGCACAAAGACCACCACCAGAAAGAAGAAGGCTTCTTTGAGAAAAATGATGCATTCTTTCTCATTTTTGCCATACCCAGCTGGTTGTGTATTATGCTTGGCAGCATGAACCAAATGTATTGGGTAGTAGGCATTGGCTCAGGAGTTGCTATGTATGGGTTTGCCTATTTTGTAGTACATGAGATCATCATACACCAACGATTCAAATTGTTCTCCCGAAGTAACAATCGCTACATCAAAGTCATTCGATGGGCGCACAAGATGCACCACAAACACCTGGGAAAAGAAGACGGAGAGAGCTTTGGTATGTTATGGGTTGCCCGCAGGTATTGGGATAAGGTGCGGCAGGATGAGAAGTTGCAAAAAAATTGATTTCACTTTTTTATTCAGACCATTGGAAGAACGCTACGACTATATTATTTCCGGAGCAGGATGTGCCGGTATGAGTGTATTGGTGCGCATGTTGCAGGATTCTTTTTTTGAAGGAAAAAAAATTTTGGTACTCGATGCTGCGAAAAAAAACAGCAATGACCGAACCTGGTGTTTCTGGGAAAAAGGGACAGGTGTTTTTGAATCCATCGTGTCGCATGCATGGAGCCGGCTGAACTTTTATTCATCCGACTATGCCACCCACAGAGAGCTCGCACCTTACCGATATAAAATGATTCGGGGGATTGATTTGTACAAATTTGTGCAAGATATGGCGATGCAACATCCCGGTGTCACCTGGCTCAAAGAGCGGGTTTCGGCCATTCTTCCACGGAAAGATGGAGCCTCGATTGAGCTTTCTGATAAAAGGGTCTCAGCACCGGTAGTCATCAACAGCATTGTGTGGGAAGATACCCGCGATTTGGCCAAAGCTGCGGGTGCACATCATTTGTTGCAGCATTTCAAGGGATGGCTGATCAACACACAGGAAGATTGCTTTGATCCAACCACAGCGACCTTTATGGATTTTCGGGTAAGTCAGGTTGCAGGAACAGCATTTGTATATGTTTTACCCACCAGTCGCCGACAGGCACTGGTAGAATATACTTTGTTTACTGCTGATCTGCTGCCGCAGGAAGCATATGATCATGCTCTGCAGGAATATATTTCGAAATACATAACGGGGAAGTCCTATGAAACCCTGCATACAGAGTGGGGGGTGATACCGATGACAAATCTGAAGTTTCCCAAACAGCAGGGGTCTGTTGTGAATATTGGATTGGCGGGGGGACAGGTAAAAGCCAGCAGTGGATTTGCCTTTCAATTCATCCAGCGTAGGGCTGATGCAATTGTTGCGGCATTGAAATCGGGCGATACGTCTTGCCACAGCGATACATTACAGGATAAAAAGTTTCGGCTATTGGATGGTGTTTTATTACAAATTCTGTCAACGGGACGATTAGGTGGCGACCGCATTTTTACTGATTTATTTCAAAAGAATGATGTGCAGCGGATATTCCGTTTTTTGGACAATGAAACAGGTCTTTCAGATGATTTGCGCATCATGTGGAGTGTTCCCACCGGCATTTTCCTACCGGCGGCTTTGCGCGAGCTCAGGGGTTGAAATTGACTGCTAAGTGTTACTTTTGCAGCCCGGCCTCGTAGTACAATGGATAGTATAAGAGTTTCCGAAGCTCCAGATCCAGGTTCGATTCCTGGCGAGGCCACATAAAACCAGCGCGAGTGTGGGTGGGGAGTGTGAAAATCTCCACACTCAAACTACACACCCACTCTGGAATCAAACCAGCGCGAGTGTGAGTGGGGAGTGTGAAAATCTCCACACTCAAACTACACACCCACTCTGGAATCAAACCAGCGCGAGTGTGGGTGGGGAGTGTGAAAATCTCCACACTCGCACTCAAACTCACACTCTTTTAGCATAACGTCGTAAAGTCAGCGTGATAAAGTTAGTGTGAGTGTGGGATTGAGTGTGAAAATCTCTACTTGCTCCATAGGCGCAGAAGCCTAGACTCAAACTCACATTTAGCTCATAGTTATTTAAACTACTTTCAACGCCATTCCTCTCTGCTCTTCATGAAATACACCCTGTTCATATACCAAATGTCCGTTGACCAGGGTGTGCGTTATTTGCGTAGAAAACTTGGTGCCTTCGAGAGGTGACCAGCCACATTTGTACAAGATATTATCTTTGCTTACTGTCCAGTCGGCTTCACTATTTACCAGCACCAGATCTGCATAGTATCCTTCACGGATAAATCCTCTTTTCTCTATGCTGTACAATATTGCCGGATTATGGCACATTTTCTCTACAATTTTCTCCAAGGAAATTTTTCCTTCTTTATAGAATTCGAGCATAACATTCAACGAGTGTTGAACCATGGGCGCACCTGACATCGATTGGAAATAGGGCTGCAATTTTTCTTCCAGGGTATGCGGCGCATGATCGGTGGTTACCAGATCAATGCGGTCATCAATTAACGCTTTTAGCAATCCATCTTTGTCTTTTTGGGTCTTGATGGCAGGATTCCACTTGATCAGCATGCCCAACCGGTCATAATCTTTATCAGAAAACCAGAGATGGTGAACCGACACTTCTGTGGTGATCTTTTTTTCTTTCAGCGGAATATCATTCCGAAACAAATGGGTCTCTGCTTCTGTTGTCAGGTGCAGAATGTGCAACCTTGCTCCGTATTGTTTTGCCAGCCGGATGGCTCTTTCAGTTGCCTCATAGCATGCCTGTTCACTTCTAATCAGGGGATGGCACCAGGCAGGGATGTTTTCTCCCCATTTATCGCGGTACAACTCTTCATTGGCCTCTATCAACTGTTCTTTTTCGGAATGGATGGCAATGATGGATTTGCAATTAGCAAACAGCTTTTCGAGTGTAGCAGGATTGTCAGCCAGTAAATTCCCCTTTTTAGTAAAGTACAATCCATCATCTGAAACAGCCAGTAGTCCTGAGGTATCCAACTCAATCACTTCATCAATATTGTCATCATTCACGCCAAGGAAGAAACCAAAGTTAGCCAGTGATTTTTCACTTGCTAATCTGTATTTGTCTTCCAGAATTTCCATGGACAATACATTCGGTCGTGTATTGGGCATGTCAATGAAGGAAGTCACTCCCCCGGCCACGGCTGCCTTGCTTTCAGAATAGAGATCTGCCTTGTGGGTAAGTCCGGGTTCTCTAAAATGCACCTGTCCGTCTATAACACCAGGCAATAAGAAATGTCCTCTCCCGTCAATCACCTTATCGACCGATTCATTGGTAAGGGTTCCGATTTTTTGGATCAAGCCATTGTCGATGAGTACATCTGCCGGGTATGATTTACCCTCATTGATCAAGGTGGCCTGTTGGATCAGAATTTGTTTCATCTAACTAATTCAACTATTACTAAAATAATATTACTTACCAGGTTTTACAACAAATCCCGGCCGCAAATAAGGCGCTAAGGTATTCCAGTCCAGCAAGATTTCGGGGGTACCCGATGAACCCGGACCTACTTCATACTTTCCAAATACAAACCCTATACCGTGGTCTCTTATTACAAAACATTGCAGGTTCGAACCATAAAAAAATCCGTCACACTTACATTTTTCTTTGTCCAGTTTTACACCATCTGCTTGTAGAAAATTTAATCCGAAACTTTCATTGTACATGTCGGAATCAAAAGTCAAGGTATCTTTTGCTGCTTGCTCAGCAAGAAGTTTAGTCAGTTGGATGTCATTGTTGTTGGAAAAATTCAGTATTTGCTGAATATCGAGCAATTGGTTGTTCCTAAAGCTAAAGCTTGTCACTTTCTGGTTGCCGCTGGCACTGCCGGTATTTTCATATTCATTCATCAGATAGCTGACAGTTTGTAATGAATCAGATCGTACCACCGTAAAACCAATGATATAAATATTAGTGCCTTCATTTACATTTTTCCACTCTTGTTTTTTATCGCTTATTTTTAACTCTACCCACTTTTGTAAAACGCTTTCTTTGTCCTGTACTTCAATTGGATAGCTGGCTTTGAATAATTTATGCTCTGAAGAATCAATTAATTGTTGGGATAGGTTCGCTTGCCCCGTATTTTCATGGTTTGAGAGGTTGATGCAACCGGGATACAAAACTGCAATAAAAAAAAGGCTCATGAAAAAACGGCTAATCGGGATGCTCATTTTAGGCGATATTTTTTAATCAAAAATTTTTTTCTACTATCAACTATAGTTATTTCAAATATCATTCATTTAGCTAAATTTTACTAATTTGTTTCTTTGATTCTTTATCTATGTCTGCATATCACCCTGTTTCGATTCGGACAACCGAAAGAATAGCTGAAGTAGCTTGGTTTGATGATCTCTGTGGCGGAGATACTGCTTTCCTGGGAGAACTGGATGGCCAGAGGAGGAGCAGCTATGAACATTGCGCTTCCATTGCTGAGCAAACAGATAAACAAGGCTTTAAAAACATTCTTCTACCTACTTCTTATATGGTAGGTCAGGAAGGTATTCCCTTTGCTGCAGCCGTAGCACACCGAACAGAGCAAATGAATCTTTTGCTGGCTATTCGAACTGGTGAGATACACCCACCCATGTTGGCAAGACATATTGCGACCCTGGATCACTTGCTCAAAGGTAGACTGACCATCAATATCATCAATTCAGATTTACCGGGATGCAAGGAAGACCCTGATCTTCGGTACCAGCGCTGTGCGGAAGTCATTGAAATTTTACAGCAGGCATGGACTCGAGATGAGATTGATCACCGGGGTAAGGTTTACCCTCATTTCCAAATGAAGACGGATCCTGTTAAACCCTATCAGCAATTAGGCGGTCCATTGTTATATTTTGGAGGTATTTCGCCCGGATCCAGAGATCTTTGTGCCCGCTACTGTGATGTTTTTCTGATGTGGCCTGAAACAGAAGAACAGATATATGCTACAATGCAAGACATGAGCCACCGTGCTGCTGCCCATGGAAGACAAATAGACTTTGGATTGCGCATCCACATCATTGTTAGAGAGACGGAAGAAGCTGCTAGGGATCATGCTTCCCGGATAATGAGTCGATTTGATGCTGACAAACTCAATCTAAAAAACCGCGCACAGGATGTACAGTCCGAGGGCGTCCGCCGGCAAGATACATTGCGTGCAGAAAAAGCAGATGCAAATGACTTCGTGGAACCCCATTTGTGGATGGGCATCGGTCGCGCTCGCAGTGGTTGCGGAGGGGCACTCGTAGGCACCCCCGATCAGCTTTTGTCTAAATTACAACGATACATGGACATGGGTATTCGGTCATTTATTTTGTCGGGGTATCCATTGAAGGAAGAAGCAAATTATGTAGCAAAATATATTTTACCACATCTTCCCTTGGCGCAATTGAATGTTTTGCAGGGGAGAAAACCATCTTCCGAACCTATCACACCTCTCACTACCGCTACTTTGCGATAAAAAAAATCTATGCTTCAACTTCTAGAAGCCGCCGATTGGCTCGTATTCAGCTGCCTCACTATACTTGTAGTGGTAATTGGAGCATGGGCAGGAAGAAAAAAGAAAAGTGCAGAAGAATATTTTATGGCGGGAAGATCGCTTCGCTGGTGGTCGGTGGCCGGTTCTATTTATGGCGCAAATGTAAGCCTGTCTCAAATCATTGGTATGTTGGGAATTGGCTACTCCATTGGCTTTGCTCAAAGCCATTATGAAATTTTAGCAATTCCTGCCATATTATTGCTTTGCTATATTTTTATTCCTGTTTACCGTCGGAGAGGAGTTTTTACTTTGTCTGCCTACCTCGCCCACCGATATGATAAAAATGCGCGTCTGATTTATAGTATATCAATCATCGGGATCATCCTGATTCTTTTGGTGGGAGGACTATACATCGGAAGCCGGCAGTTGGGATTGCTTTTCAATACGGCACAATTCCACTTTAGCTATCTGCAAGGAATTTTATTGATCGCCTTCATTTCTTGTTGGCTCATCGTCTGGGGTGGTATGTCTTCATTGGTAGTTACTGAAAACATCATCTCCTTGCTAATGGTCAGCTCTTTGATTTTGGTAGGCTGGTTCACACTCAGCAGGGAAGAGATTGGTGGATTATTCGGACTACTTGAATTGGATAGAGGATTAGATGGGCAAAACAAAATGACATTGTATTTGCCTTCCCATCACCCCGACCTGCCGTGGACGGGCGTTTTCAGTGGCTTGTTGGTACTACAGGGGTTTTTCTGGACGACCAATCAATTTGAAGTACAGCGGGTGCTTTCTGCACGAACCAATCGTGATGCTCAACTAGGTGCGCTCTTTGCAGGTATGCTTAAACTTACTATTCCATTTTTCTCTATTGCTGCCGGTGTTGCTGCAGCTTATTTGTTCAGACATACCTGGCACCTCGAGGGGGTGCAGCCCGATGATGCTTTTCTGCTGCTGATGAGTAAGGTAATTCCGCCCGGAAATGGTCTTTTTGGATTGATTTTGGCAGGATTAACAGCAGCTATATTTTCCAGTATTTATTCCATGCTCAATGCAGCATCTACTTTGATAACAGTAGATATTTACAAAGAATACTTGCATCGAAATGCTACCGACAGAGAAATGGTGAAAGCCGGGCGAATTTCAGTTTTGGTTATAACTGCTATAGCTGCCTGTCTCGCCTATCTTACTTTCACACCTACTTCGGGAGGCAACTTTTTTTTACAATTATCAAAAAATACTTCCTACCTAAAGCCTGGTATTGTTGCCATATTTTTTTGGGGAGTCATCTCCCGAAGAATTCACCCCGGCTCCGCAATTCCTATATTGATTTTGTCACCTATACTAAGTGTGGCGATAGAGTTGATTTATTCTAATACGAGTAAATCGTTTCCCGCTGTGCAGGATTACTTTGGCGCTGAGTTGAATTTTATGCACCGCGTGATGTTGGTATTCCTTGCTTGTATTTTTTTACAATGGCTGATTTCACGTCACCTCAATCGTATCAAAGGAGAGCCTCCAACCGTTGATGGTTTGGATGTTCTAACTGCGGGTGTAAATTGGTTGAAACCTATTGGTTGGTTTATCCTAATTCAAATGATTGGATGTCTGTCAGTTTTTTTGGGAATAAAAGCTGATGGGGTGGCCTGGCCTATGGCATTGGTTACTTTCTTGCTTTTTATCCCCAGCGTAATAAAAAAACAAACATTGGGCCCCGATGTTCGGGAAAATGAAGTCAGCAAATCAGTTCATGTTTTTGCTGGACTTCTGAGTGCCGTTACCATCTGGATACTCTACTATTTTGCTTAAGATTAAGCCATCATCTACCAAACTTCGCAATATTGCTGCTGAAGAGTTTCACGGCTATGGCAAGAAGAATTACTCCGAAGAATTTCCTAACTGCCATGAGTCCGGCGGGTCCCAAAACACCTTCAATCCATTTGAGTGAGCGAAGTACAATATAAACAACAACCAGATTGATGAGGATACCGGATAGAATATACATCTCATTGAAGTTTGCTTTCAGTGACATGATGGTGGTGAGTGTTCCACTTCCGGCAATAATGGGAAAAGCAATAGGTACAAGTGTTCCGGACTTAGCATCCTGATCCCCCTTGAATATTTCATGTCCCAATACCATTTCAAGGCCTAATAAAAAAATTACCACTGAACCCCCCACTGCGAAGGAGTGAATATCGAGACCAACAATTTTCAAGAAGGGTTCACCAGCCCAAAGGAAAACGATCATCAGCGCTCCGGAGAGAAGGGTGGCTTGCCATGAGCGAATACCACCCAATTTTTCTTTCAATGATATCAATAGGGGAATCGAGCCAACGATATCTATTACAGCAAACAAAGTAAAAGTTATGGTCAGCAATTCATTGAAACGTATATCCATATGGAAGTTGTCATTGTAAGGACCTTACAAAGTTAATGATAACCTACTTTCTATTTGATAAATAGTATTGATCCAGGCATAAAGTTTTCATTCATTCAAATCTTACATTCCAATAACTGTGTTATATTTAGCGGAATTTAAAATCTGATTATGTCTTCCCGGCAGCAATTGAATCTCTTTAGCTTTACAATGATTGTAGTGGGTTTGGTGATAGGCATGGGAATTTTTCGTTCTGCAGCCACCAGTGCGAGCTATGCGATTTCGCCTGCCGTTTATTTTACTGCCTGGATTTTGGGAGGCTTTATAGCCTTATGTGGCGCACTTACATATGCGGAAATTGGCAGTCGATACCCAGTTACAGGCGGGTATTACAAAATCTTTTCTTATGCCTACCATCCCAGTATTGCTTTTGCGGTAAATTGTATTATTCTCATCAGCAACGCAGCCAGTTTGAGTGCAGTTGCTTTGATTGGGAGTGGGTACATAACCAGATTGATTCCCGGGGTTATCTGGACTGATATGTACAAGGCATTGATCAGTTGTGCGGCGATTTTATTTTTTTATCTGGTGAATCTGCGTGGCCTCAATATCAGTTCCCGGGCGCAAAATATTTTGATGATCATCAAAATAGGCATGATTGCAGTTCTTATTTTGGCATTGTTCTTGCCACACCCTCCGGCCAACGAAGCCATCATCGTTGATGTAAATAAACCAGTTGAGGAGGCAGGTTGGTTGATGTGGGTAAAGAGTCTGGGGTCTAGTCTGATAGCTGTTTGCTTCACCTATGGGGGATATCAACAAACCATTAATTTTGGAAGTGAGGTAAGAGAGCCCGCGCGCAATATTCCCCGCGGAATCTTTATTGGTATCGGTATTATTATAACCTTGTATTTGCTCGCCAATTTTAGCTATTATCACATTGTAGGTTTTCAGCAAATGAAAGGTGAACGGGAGATTGCTTATGTATTGATACAAAATATTTTCGGAAAAACAGGTGCCGATGTCTTTTCCTTCTTTCTGTTTTTTGGTGTGCTCGCCTATGTAAATGCTCTGTTGATGAGTAATCCAAGAGTTATGTATGCCATGAGTGAGGAGGGGGTCTTACCGGAAATTTTTTCAAAAAAATCTTCCAAAAACGAAGTGCTGGTGGCATCACTCACTGTTTTCGCTGCCATTTGTATCATCATTTTGTTCTTTGCTCAGACCTTCGAGAAGATCCTCAATTTTACCATGTTTCTAGATTGTTTTGGCATGGTTGCCTCTAGTGCTACCATTTTTATTTTGAGAAAGCGTACAGCAGATCTTGATGGTTCAGGCATTTTTAAAATGCCATTGTTTCCTTTATTGCCCCTATTATTCATGGCAGCATATTGTTTCTTAGGCGTTAGTATTTTCTTGCAAACGCCAAACACTGCTTTATTGGGTGTAGGGGTATTGGCAGCATTCATAGCCATCTATTTTATCTTCAAACAGCGTAGGCAAAGCCGGTAGGGAAGGGAAGAGGTGGATTGACCGTTCATCCGGGGCCTGCAACCTTTCATAACTGCTATGATACCATTGAATGAGCAAAGTTTCCGCTGGTAGATGTTTTTTTTGCCGTGGGAATCAATCGGTTACCTTTGTGCCATGAGACCAATTTTCATTTGTTGCTGCCTTTTGGCCGCCACCCTTGTCAGGGCCCAAACTTCCGAGGTTTGGGATCTCAAGCAATGCATTGATTATGCAGTAGCACACAATATTTCTATCAAACAAGCAGATATCAATGCCCGCATAGCTCAGTTAGAGGCAGATCAGGCACATTTCAACCTTTTGCCCAACGTTTCTGCCAATACCGGAACCGGAATGAGGTTTGGTCGATCCATCGATCCTACCACCAACTCGTTCGCTACTACTCAGTTCCTATTCCAGAATTTTGGAGTTAATGTGGGAATGCAATTGTACAACTTCGGAAGGTTGAAAAATACCGAACAGGCAGCTGTCTTTAGTGCGAAAGCCGCTTTGCAGGATGTTGAAAGATCTGCCTATGATATCTCTTTCAACGTAGCAACCTTTTACCTTCAAATTTTAGCCGCAAGAGAACAAACCAATATTACCAAAGTACAAATAGGTCAAAGTCTTGCACAGCTGGATATTACGCGGAAGCGAGTAGAGGCGGGCGTATTGCCTGAATTAAGCCTTGCTGAAATTGAAGCACAGCTTGCACTAGATAGCAGTAATTATTTTAATGCCTTGGCTACTGAACAACAGAACCTACTCAACATGAAAGGGCTGCTCAACCTTGACCCTGCAACCCCATTCAATGTCATAACGCCTCCCGTTGATAAAATTCCACTGGAATCTTTTGCTGATTTACAACCCGATCTGGTTTACCAAACCGGACTGGCGAATCAGCCTCAGCAAAAAGTAAATGCCCTGCGCATTCAAGCAGCACAAAAAAATGTACTGGTTTCAAAAGCACTGGCGTATCCTACCTTAACCATTGGCGGGAACATCAACAGCAACTTTTCCAACGCAGTTAAATATGTAAGTGGTTTTAGCTTTGGAGGCTACAATCCGGTAACAGGTTTAGAACCTATAGTCAATATTGGAGCCAACAATTATTTTGTACAAAGTCCGATCTACAAACCGGTACAATCTACTCGTTCCTTTGGTCAGATGTGGAGTGATTGGGGACCTCAACTCGACCGGAACCTCGGTCAAAACCTGGTACTGAATTTAAGCATTCCTATTTTTTCAAATTACCAGGCAAAAACCTCCGTTAAGCAATCCCAACTCAATGTAAAATCGGCAGAGTTGCAAAAAGATGCCGCAGATTTGAAGTTGAAGCAGGATATCTATTTGGCATACACCAATGCCATCACTTCTCTTCAGCGTTTCAATGCCAGTAAAAAAAGTGTTGAGACTGCGCAGAAAGCATATGATTATTCTTTGAAGCGGTATGAAATTGGTTTGTTGGGATCTTTAGACCTGATCACCAATCAGAATAACCTGCTTAGGTCTAAACTTCAACTTCTCTCCAATCAATTTGATTATGTATTTAGAATGAAGCTTCTGGAATTGTACAAAGGACAGGGCATCAAATTATAAAACAACTAATACTTCTTAGGAAAAAAATAAGATATGAAAAAGAAAATCATCTGGATCGTTGTTTTGTTGGTAGGGGCAATCTTGGTGCTCATTTATGCTAAGAAAAAGGGATGGGTTGGTAAAGAGGAAGGCATAAAAGTAACAGCAGAAAAAGCTGAATTACGCACCATCATCGAAACTGTCAACGCCAGTGGTAAGGTTTATCCCGAAATCGAAGTAAAAGTGAGTCCTGACGTAAGTGGAGAAATCGTTGAACTCAATGTTAATGAGGGTGACAGCGTCGTAAAAGGACAGATTCTGGCGAGAATTTATGCAGATATTTTGCTGAGTCAACGTGACCAGGTGATGGCTGGTGTGAACCAAACAAGAGCTCAATTGGCTAATTCACAGGCCAGTATTGCCGGACAAAAGGCGCAGGTAGATAACCTCAAGGTGATTTATGAGCGGCAGAAAAAATTGTTGAACGAAAAGGTAATTTCCAGGGCCGAATATGAGCAGGCTGAGCAAAATTTACTGACTGCAACTGCCAACTACAACGCAGCCCGCGAAGGCATCAAAAGCAGTGAGGCTTCAATTCAAAGCGCACTTGCACAATTGCAAAGGGCTGATAAAGATCTTTCCCGAACTGTGATAACATCTCCCATGAGTGGAATAATCAGTTTGATGAATGTAAAGAAAGGGGAGCGTGTAGCCGGAAATAGTTTCAACATCGGTACAGAAATGATGCGTGTAGCCGATATGAGAAGCATAGAAGTAAGGGTTGATGTAGGTGAAAATGACATACCTAAAGTGAAACTGGGAGATACGGCACTCATTGAGGTAGATGCTTATTCGGGAAGAAAATTCAAAGGATTAGTTTATAAAATTGCAAATCCAAGTACCACCCTCGGTGGCGCAGCTGCCAATACAGAAGTTACCAGTTACAAAGTTCACATCAGATTACTGTCCAATAGTTACAGCGATTTGATGAAATCCACAGGTGGTTTCCCCTTCCGTCCGGGTATGAATGCAAGTGCCGATATCCAGACCAACAGAAGAATCAATGTGCTTTCAGTTCCATTGAATGCAGTAACTCCCAGGGATAAGAGCTACAATAAAGCCGATAAAACCAAAACAACTGAGAATGGTAGTACCGAATCCAAAAAGTCTATCGAAGATGACGATATGGATTTGGTCGTATTTGTATTGCAACCCAACCAGCGGGTGAAGCAGGTGAAGGTAAATACGGCCATTCAAGACCTTAATTTCATTGAGATATTAGGTGGAATTAAATCAGGCGATCAGGTTATAACAGGGCCCTATTCAGTGGTCAGCAAAACTTTGAAGGATAGTTCATTGGTGAAAGTAGTTGCCAAAGAGCAGCTTTTTGAAGATAAGAAAAGCCAATAAGATTCCTCATTCCGTTCGTATGTTTGCAGTTAATGGCTCATTGCATGCGAATAGGAATCATTGGAAGCGGAAGCTGGCTAACCGCTTTGGCCAAAGTACTTACCGATAATGGTCATTCGGTGAACTGGTGGATGCATGATCCCGCCATCATTCAACAGTTTCGAAAAAGGGGACATCATCCCAATTACCTCTCTGCCATTCAATTTGATTTATCGAAAATTACCTTTTTCGAAAATTTACAATTGGCAGTTGAGCAAACTGAATGTTTATTTTTAGTGGTGCCTGCTGCCTTTTTGCAAAATGTGTTATCAGGTTTGCCTATGGATGTTTTCAGGGGTAAAAAAATAGTTTCAGCAATAAAGGGTATCTTACCTGAAACGAATGAGTTATTGAACCAATATCTTCAGCGGATATTTTCTTTGGCGCCAGAAAATTATTTTACGCTGCTGGGCCCCAGTCATGCAGAAGAAATTGCAGCAGAAAAGCTTACTTACCTTACTTTCTCCGGAATAGATGTAGCTCAGGCTGGTATTATAGCAGCATTTTTTCAAAATGATTTTATCCAAACACGAACGAATGATGATATCTGGGGAGTACAATATGCTGCTGTCCTCAAGAATATATATGCACTTGGAGCAGGCATTGTACATGGATTAGAATACGGAGATAATTTTCTAAGCGTATTTATCTCCAATAGTACGAGGGAGTTGGTGAACTTTCTCCGAACTGTGTGTCAGGAAGAAAAAAACTTGGATCAGTTGCGCCGGAGTTATGCGTCCTCGGTTTACCTGGGGGATTTGCTGGTAACTTGTTACTCCTTACATAGCCGAAATAGAACCTTCGGTAATATGATTGGGAAAGGATATTCGGTTAGGGCTGCCCGTTTGGAACTGAACATGGTAGCCGAGGGGTATTATGCTGCGAAATGTATTCATGCTATTGGCAGGCAGTTGAACTGTCCGATGCCGATTGCCGATACTATCTATGAAATTCTTTTTCATCAGTTACCGGCAGCAGAGGGAATAAGAAAATTGGAAGGAACGCTCCTTTAGTATTCATCAAGGGACATCAATTAATTCAACTGTAATTTGGTCTGCTAATAATTTACCGGCTCTAGTAAGGCGAATGTGATTATACTCCTTTATTAAAAGTTGACGTTCCAGGCCACTGGCGGCGTCCTGAATCAAACGATCGAGTCTATTCTTGCCCCACTGTTCTTCCACTTCAATCAAATCAATTCCCTCTTTAGTTCTTAGTGCAATCATGATGTACTCATTCCAATGTTCTGTAGGTGAGAGATTCTCTGCTGTAAGAGGCAGAAGACCCGTATTTATTTGTTTCAAGTAGCCGGCATTGTTTTTAATGTTCCACATGCGCTGCATTCCGTTGAAGGAATGAGCCGAGGGTCCGATACCGAGGTAGGGAATCCGTTTCCAGTAAGCACTGTTGTGTTTGCTTCTAAATCCTGGTTGAGCAAAATTCGATATTTCGTAATGTTCGTACCCCGCTTGCTCTAACTTATCCATCAAAATCAAAAACATCCCTGCTTGTTGCTCGGCATCTATTTGTAAACTTTTACCACTTTCAATCATGTGCCACAAAGGGGTTTTTGGTTCAGATGTCAGGGCATAGCAGGAAAGATGCGGGATGTCAAAATGAAGGGCAGTATCTATTTCTCCCGACCAGGCTTCAAGAGTTTGTTCAGGCATTCCAAAGATCAGATCAATACTCAAATTAGTCAATCCTGCTTCCTGTAATGAATGGATTGCCCGAGTGGACTGGTCAGCATTGTGCGCCCGATTCATCCATTCTAACCAATTGTTATGAAATGACTGGACACCCAGACTGATTCTGTTGATACCTGCCTTTTTCCATTCAAATGCCTGAGTAGCTGTTACATCATCCGGATTGGCTTCCAGGGTTATTTCAACATCATCATCCATTAAAAAATGTTGATAGATGGTATCCAGCAATTCTGAGATTTTTTCAGGAGATATTAGGGAGGGGGTTCCGCCCCCCAAATAGATGGTACTTACAGGTGATGAAAGAAAATCCTTTCGGAGATAGATTTCTTTGCTCATAGCGGACATTATTTCCCCCTCATTCCCCCGTGCAGTGGAAAAATGGAAATCACAATAATGACAAGCTTTTCTGCAAAAGGGTATATGAAGATAGATGCCTGACATAGAATAATATATGTAAAATTACATGTATTCTGGCCTTACTTATTGAGTATCTGTTTCATAGTATTTGTAGTTTTGTAGCCATGAGGAAAATTTTTTTTACCTGCGCTACTTTTTTGTGGATTCTCTTGTGTGTACATCAAGCGGCCGCACAAAAAGATTCCGGTAAAAACAAGACTGCACAAAAGGGAGTGCTTCTATCCGGGGCGGTGCAAAATCGCGAAGCAGGATCTACCACTAAAGTTCTGTTGGATAGTTTGGGCAAGGTAGATAGCACCAACTCCTCTTTTGATTCTACCCAAGCGCGTGATTCGGTTGTTTTCAGCAATAAAGTTCCGTATAATAAACTATTGAATAACCCCTTCTTTCCTTCAAAATCAGAACCCATCAATGCATTGATTGCATTTAGGGACCGACAAAGCAAAGATGAATTGTTTTACCTGACCATTGGCATTTTACTTTTACTCGCTCTCATTAGAGTGGGATTTCCCTCTTATTATGAACGGCTGGTTCAATATTTTTTTCAAACTTCTATTCGACAACGCCAAACGCGAGACCGATTGTTTCAAGAGCAAATTGCTGCTGTTGGGCTTAACCTCTTGTTTTTTATAGTTATGGGAACTTTGATAACATTATTGGCAATTTGGCGGGGATGGTTCATCGGCAATTTTTGGATGCTTTGGGCTGCATCAACCGGATTGCTCTGTATTATATATGCAGGTAAATATGTTTTTCTGCAATTGGTTGGTTGGGTTCTTAATAACCGGGAGGCAATGCGTTCTTATATCTTCGTGGTTTATCTGGTCAATAAAACATTGGCCATCTTGATGTTACCGTTGTTGATACTGGTGGCTTTCTCAACAGCTACTCTAGTGGAATCTTCTTTTAGGATAGCCTTTATGGTAATTATAGCAGCTTTTGTTTATCGATACGCCGTTTCCTTTACCTTAATTCGAAACAAAATGGCCTTGAACGCATTTCATTTTCTTTTATATTTTATTTCTCTTGAAGTGATTCCACTCCTTGTCATTCTTAAATTATTGTTCAGAAAATTAAATGTATTTGTTTAATTTTGCTCAACTTTAGCAAGTGTGGATATGCCAAAAAATGGGGTAAAGCAGGTATCAACTGCCAAGATTGTTAAAAACATTTTGATTTCTCAGCCTAAGCCTGAAAGCGACAAGTCTCCTTATTATGAATTGGAGAAGCAGCACCAGGTACGCCTTTTTTTCCATCCATTCATCAAGCTGGAAGGCATTAATCCAAAAGAATTTCGCAAGCAAAAAATTGACATTGCTCATTATACCGCGGTTATTTTTACCAGCAGAAACGCCATCGACCATTTTTTCAGAATGGCGGATGAGTTGAAAGTAAACATCCATCCTGATACTAAGTATTTCTGCATAACAGAGTCAGTTGCTCTCTATTTACAAAAATTTATTCTCTACCGTAAGCGAAAAGTTTTCTTTGGAGCAGATGGAACCAATAAGAGCCTGTTTGATTCCATCAATCGACACAAGGGAAATGAAAGATTCTTGTATGTCTGCAGTGAAAACCAACAGGACAATGAGATTGTTAACTGGCTAAAATCGCACCAATGCGAGTTCCAACTTGCCTTCATGTATCGGACCATCAGCAATAATATCAAAGAGGTTTTGGATTCCCATCATTTTGATGTGATTTGTTTTTTTACCCCCAGTGGTGTGAAAAGCCTTTTTGATAACATACCTGATTTTCGCCAAAATGGAACCCTTATTGGTGCTTTTGGTAGCAATACTTCCCGCGCCATTCAGGAAAAGGGGCTTGAATTGCATATCCAGGGTCCGGCTCCCCAAAAGCCCAGCATGGTAGCAGCCCTCGACGATTACCTGAAGCAGTTCACTAACAGAAAAAAATAGCTGTTCTTTTTTTTCTCCCGATAATCCCCATTGACCATGGCCAATGCCCTATTGCATGAAACCAGTCCCTATTTATTGCAACATGCACATAATCCGGTTGACTGGTACCCCTGGGGGGAAGTGGCTTTGCAAAAAGCAGTGGCAGAAGATAAACCCATTTTGCTGAGTATCGGCTATGCCGCCTGTCATTGGTGTCATGTGATGGAAAGGGAAAGTTTTGAAGATCCCGCTACAGCAGAACTGATGAACCGCTTTTTTGTCAACATCAAAATAGACCGTGAAGAGCGTCCCGACCTGGATCATATTTACATGGATGCTGTTCAGGCAATAAGTGGTAGCGGCGGTTGGCCTTTGAATGTTTTTCTAACTCCCAACCTGAAACCATTTTATGGAGGTACCTATTATCCACCCCGTCCTGCATTCAACCGACCGAGTTGGAAAGAAGTGTTGATCAACATGCACCAGGCATATCGGCAAAACAGAGAGGAGGTAATTCTGCAGTCGGACAGACTTACAGAACATTTACAAACTGCTAACTTGTTTGGAAAACAACCGGTATCTGTACAGGGACTTTTTCACCCCTCTACTCTAGCCACCATCGCAGAGCAACTATTGAAGCAGGCAGACACACAATGGGGAGGTTTTGGCAATGCCCCCAAATTTCCTCAGACATTCTCTTTAAGGGCTCTATTGCGCCAGTATCATTTTACTGGAGATCGGGCTGCTCTTGCTCACGTCGAACTCAGCTTAGATAAAATGATAGCCGGGGGTATTTATGATCAGGTGGGCGGTGGCTTCTCCAGGTATAGCACTGATATCCAATGGAAAGCGCCACATTTTGAAAAAATGCTCTACGACAATGCTTTATTGGTCATCTTACTGGCTGAAACTTTTCAGGTGACAGATAATAAAAGGTACCTGAATATTTTGGAGGAAACACTGGATTTTGTAGAAAGAGAGTTAGGTGAGGGAAATGGATTGTATTATAGCGCCCTTGATGCAGATAGTGAAGGGGTTGAGGGAAAATTTTATACATGGACAATCGAAGATATCAATGAGTTACTGGGGGAAAATGCTGTTTGGTTCAATGAATTTTATCAGGTAGTTCCGGAAGGAAACTGGGAAGGCGTTAACATTTTATGGGAAAAAACAGACAGAGAAACGTTGGCTCGAACCCAAAATTGGAGCAATAAGGAAGCAGACACCAAGCTGGCCAAATGCAAAAAAATTTTAATGGAACGAAGGGCAACCCGCGTCAGACCCTTGTTAGACGATAAAATTTTATTGGGGTGGAATGCCCTGATGAATCTTGCTTTCTCCGCGGCATATGCAGCTTCCGGAAAAGAAGAGTATCGGCAGAGGGCCATTCTAAACATGGAGGAATTGTTCAGTTTGTTCTCTCAACCGGATGGATCATTGCACCACACCGGAAAAAATGGTAAGAGCCGTATTCCGGCATTTCTTGACGACTATGCGCTCGTTATTCAGGCGCTGATTCGTTTGCAGGAAATAACAGGGGAAAGCCATTATTTGCTAAAAGCAAGAACATTGACCGAATGGGTTATACAATTTTTCTCTGAGGAAGAAACAGACTTTTTCTACTATACCCCCTCCCATCAAACAGATGTGGTGGTTCGGAAAAAAGAAGTGTACGATGGCGCGGTACCCAGTGGTAATGCAATCATGACCCAAAATCTTCAATACTTATCCATTGTTTTTGACCTGCCCCGATGGAGGGAACAATCTCAAAGTCTCCTGGCATCTATGGGTTCATCTTTGATTAGGTATCCTGGCTCGTTCGGGGTATGGGTAATGGCTTTGCAGCACGAAATCATAGGATGGCAGGAATGGGTAATTACCGGTCAGAAAGCAAGTCGTTTCCTGCCGGAACTGGCAAGAAAATTTGTTCCCAATAAGATTTGTCAGGTTATGGAAACTAATTTGTTAAAATTTCCGTTATTAACCGGGAAAAAAATACCGGATGATCCGGCTGAGGTGCTCTTTTTTCAATGTAAGGACTACCAATGCAATGAACCGGTAACTTCCTGTGAAGAGTTTTTAGCAAAAGTGTAACAAATGAATGCTGTAATTTGCCCTCATTCATTGACAGTAAACACTTTTTTTTGAATTTAAAAACGATTGCGCTGATAAGAATTTTACTTGATTTAAAATAAATACGGCTGAAAATCAAACAAAAACTAATAATCCAAATTATTGGAAATAGTAATTATCAAACAATTCCTGTACAATGAAAGGATATGTAATCTCCTCGATTTTTGTGGTTGGCACGTTGACCTTGGCTTCCTGCGGTGGGGACAGTAGAGGAGGGGGTGGTGGACTTTTCGGTAAGTCAAAAAATGCATCCCCCTATCAAACTGATGGCCAGTTGATTGGTGTTGCTCCAACTTCCCGCGCCTCTATGGCACCTCCTCTCAATATGGTGTATATTCCACCGGGTACCTTTCATATGGGCCCCAGCGATGAAGACCTCAGTTACAATTATATCACCCGTAACAGGCAGGTTTCCATTCCTGGATTTTGGATGGATAGAACAGAAGTAAACAACAACCAATACAGACTTTTTGTCAACTGGACAAGGGACTCCCTCATTTATAAAATACTTTATGGTCCCGGAATCAACAAGGCCAATGATACCTCTGCGGTAAACTGGACCAAAATGGCAACGGTTAAACTGGATAGAAGTACCATCGAAAAATTAAATGAACTCAATCTAGCACCGGACAATCGTCTATACGGTCGCCCGGAGATTGATCCCAGTAAAATCATGTACAGGGTCGAATACTATGACCTTGCAACCGCAGCAAAAAGAGAAAATGCGGGCTTGTATAGGAGTAATTTCATTGTTAGAAGAGATGAAGCCATTTATCCGGACACCCTCGTATGGATGAGAGATTTTTCCTATTCCTACAACGAACCCATGACCAAGCGGTATTTCTCCCATCCCTCATTTGGCGAATATCCTGTTGTTGGCGTCAACTGGAGACAAGCCGTTGCTTTTTGCCACTGGAGAACGCATTTCCACAACGCCAGTCTGGAAAAAAAGAAAATGCTTCAGGATGCTGATTATCGTCTCCCCAGTGAAAGTGAGTGGGAGTATGCTGCGAGGGGCGGACTCACCAATTCTATGTATCCCTGGGGAAATCCCTATATGAGAAACAAAAAAGGTTGTTTGCTTGCCAACTTCAAGCCGGGCAGAGGAAACTACATTGAAGACGGTGGTTTCTACACTGTTCCTGTAGATTCATACTGGCCCAACCAATACGGTCTGTATAACATGGCAGGTAATGTTGCAGAGTGGACAGGCTCCTATTTTTATGAAGGAGCATATAATATAATGTCAGATCTGAGTCCTGATATCCGCTATGAAGCCAAAGAAGCTGATCGCCCTCGTGAAAAACGAAAAGTAGTAAGAGGCGGAAGTTGGAAAGATATTTCTTTCTACCTGCAAGTAAGTACCCGAACCTATGAATACCAGGATACCGCCAAACCCTACATAGGATTCAGAACTGTGATAGACCTGGCCCCTCAAAAGAAAAAATAAAAAAATTCCAAAACCACCAATATCCTTTTCAAGAGGTTAACCTCATAAAAAACAAACCCAATGGCAGCTAAAATTCCACCGAAATTCAACAAATGGTTAGACTTTTTCGTCTCAATTGCAGCGGCGGTAGTAATCTATGGAGCTTTACAAAAATTACTCCATACTGCAATAGCAGATATGATGCTCAAGATTGGTCTGACTGTTGAAGCACTGATATTCCTCACTTATGGCGTATGTTATGTCATTTTCCCTTACATAGATGAACATCCTGAAGTGGAACATGCCAAGCCACAGGGAAACAAAGCTTTTGCCAGCATGGAGAAAATGCTCAGTGATGCTGAAATTACTCCTGCTACACTTGGCAAACTCGGAGCCGGCTTCCAAAAATTGGAACAATCTGTTCAACAAATGACAGATATCAGCGATGTAGTAAGAAGTACGGGTGACTTTTCTAATAAAACGAAAGAGGCAACTGTTGCCATTGCATCCATCAAAGATGCTGCCAATACTGCGTCCATGTCTTTGGCAGGTTTCCATGGTGCTTCAGAAAATACCAAAGAGTTCCATGTGCAAATGCAATCCCTAACCAAAAACCTGGCTTCACTGAATACAATTTATGAGCTGGAGTTACAAGAGGGTAACAATCATTTACGCACCATGAATGACTTCTACGGAAAGTTGGCACAAGCCTCTTCTGCTATGGCAGGAAGTGCGGAAGATGCCATCCGCGCCAAGGAACAGATCAATGCGCTTTCCACCAACCTGAGCAAACTGAATCAGCTATACGGTAACATGCTTTCTGCCATGCAGGGCAGGTAATTGACAATTATCCAACAACCAATTATCCTGACTACTTAAACCATCCACTCACATGTCATTACCTAAAGAGCCGCGGCAGAAAATGATCAATATCATGTACCTGGTGCTCACTGCGCTCCTGGCACTAAATGTATCTGCTGAGATTTTGAACGCTTTTAAAACAGTTGATCACAGCCTTGCTTCTGCAACAGGTATTATTGATAAAAAAAATGCCGATATTTTTAAGTCTTTCGATCGCAAATTAGTCGATCCGGTAACCCGCGATAAGGCTTCTTTCTGGCATCCCAGGGCGGTCATAGCTAAAAAAAGTGCAGACTCATTGTATGATTACATTGAAGCACTGAAAAAAGAGCTCAAACTGGAGGCCGGACTTAAAAAGAACGATGAAGGAGAGGAAGTTTATAAAGTAGACGATCTCGATGCCGCTACACGGTTATTTATTTCCAGTCCGCCCGAAGGCAAAGGCAAGGGGAAAGAACTGTATCAAAAGCTGGCTGATTTTAAAAACAGGTTGCTCACAATCAATGATACACTTGCCAGAGAGATAGGTCAAAATTTTCCATTGGATCTGACAGTACCCAAGACGAACAACAAAGCCGGGCAAGAGGATTGGGCTTATCATTATTTTCATATGACACCTGCCATCGCTGCCATTACTATCTTAAGTAAGTTGCAAAATGATGTTAGAAATTCCGAGTCACAGGTGGTTGAATATTGTCACAAAGAAATTGGAGAAGTAGAACTTGTTTACGATGCCTATGAAGCGTTTGCTCAGGCAGATACCAGATACATCATGCAGGGTGAAGAGATTACGATTACTGCTGGAATCGGAGCATTTAGTAAAAATGCCCAACCCACCATAACTGTCGATGGACGTTCCGTTCCGGTAAAGAATGGAGCTGGTGAATATAAATTTATCGCATCCCAAGCAGGTACTTTCTCCTCAAAAGTCCGCATCAATTTCAAAACGCAGGATGGAAAAAATGAAATTGCTGAAAAAGAAGTGAAATATACCGTTGGTACACCCAGCGGATTGGTTGTTTCTACTGATAAGACCCGAGTATTTTATGTAGGATTGGAAAATCCACTCAGTGTTACAGGTGGAGGAAGTGGTGATGAAAAAGTAAACGTTTCCTTTTCCGGCCCCGGTGTGAATGGAACAAAAACAGCTCCGGGTCAGTATTTGGTTACATGTTCAACTACCGGTTTGGCTTCAGTAGTTGCCAGTGATGGGAAGACTACACAGCGACTTACCATCCCCATCAAGAAAACTCCCGACCCCCTTGCAACAGTAGGTGGTAAAGCCGGAGGACCAATTGGAGCAAATGAATTCCGCGCTCAGTTGGGTGTTGCTGCTGAATTGAAGGACTTCGTCTTTGAGGGAGTAAAGTTTAATGTAATTGAGTTCAATATGATTTTTACGGGTAAGGGTTTCCCGGAACTAGAGGTAGCTGAACACAAAGGTGGGCCCTATTTTAGTGATGAGGCAAAGCAGTACCTGAAAAGAAGCCGGGAAGGAACAACCATTATCATTGATGAAATAAAGGTAAATGGTCCGGGAGGTTCCAGACCACTCAAACAAAATTTATCGTTTACGCTACAATAATAAAAGGGTATGAAGAAGTTATTGTTTTTTGTATGTATTTGGGGGGCATTTGTAACAGGTGTGCAGGCACAATCTGCCTACAAGAAAAAGCCAGGCACAACACCGGCGAACACCCAGCCTGCCCAGGCAACCGGAACGCAGAATCCACCTGCTCCAAAGCCCAACCGCGGTACAACCCTGGTTGGTAACCAGGGAACCACACCCCCAGCCAATACTCTTCCCGCCACCTCAGCTGCTGCCAATACACAGGTAGATACCATACCGCTTGTATATGATACAGCCAGTCGAATATTAAAGCCTGAAATTTCTCTCAGAAACCCATTTGCTACCGATCGTTCACAAAACCGTGACAGAAAGCCTTTGGAATACGAACATCTGAGGGAAGATGACAATATGTGGAGTGAATTCATTTGGAGAGAAATCGATTCCAGAGAGAAACTTAATCAAAGCTTCAACTACCCCGGTATAGATGAAAATGGCGATCGTCGGTTTTTTTCCATATTGGTTAATTCTATTGAAAATGACTCGATGGTTGCATTTCAGGACGACATGTTTACCAGGCCTTTTGAAAGTGATAAGATCAGACAGCAAATCAATGGCAGATTAGATACTTCCGAGGTAACAGACCCTATTACAGGAGCAGTTACCAAAAAGTCAATCACCTTTCAACCATTGTTTGCTTTCGATTCAGTATATACTTTCAGAATAAAAGAGCAGGTTCTGTTTGATAAAGAAGCAAGTCGGTTATTTACAAGAATCATTGGTATTGCCCCAATTGCCAAATTTGTTGTAGGTGGAAAGTCAGAGCCGAAGGCATTGTTCTGGCTATATTATCCTGATCTGAGAAGGGTATTTGCTAAACTTGATGTGTACAATCCCCGAAATTATGCCAGTCGCATGACCTGGGAAGAATTATTCGAAAGCCGATATTTTAGCAGCTACATTGTCAAATCAAGTGCCAATAATCCACTGGATAGAGATCTGTTGCAAATTGCAAATGGAAACAGATTACTGAGATTGTACGAAGGAGAGGGAATCAAAAACAAGATTTTCGATTTCGAACAAAACCTTTGGCAATACTAATCGAATAGTTAAAAAAAGCTAAACAGGGGCGAAAAGCCCCTTTTTTTATAATGATAACCAAATGATTAGCAAATATTTACTGATTTGTTGCTGGTATGTAAATTAATCGTTACTTTCGTTTCGGTTTTTCATAGGATATTGGATTTTAATCGGGACTGGATTTTTATCCTGGTCCCTTTTTTTTATCCATTACTGAAATATCCCTTTACCATGGAAGCTTTGGAGCGACCAATCAGGTTTTCCAATGATTCCAGGGGCACTTCCTTCACTTTCTTTACAGAGGAAAAAGTAGCTAACAACAGTTCTGCAGTTTTCTTTCCAATACCCGGAATTCCTTCCAGTTCATTTTTAAAAGTTCCCTTCGACCTTTGCTGTCTGTGAAATTGGATTCCAAAACGGTGAACTTCATCTCTGATTTGACGGATCAGTTTTAGTGCCTCACTATTCCATGGAAGTTGAATGGAATTGCGATCGCCGGGAAAGAAAATCTCTTCTTTGTTTTTTGCCAAACCAATCACGGTCATTTTTCCCGATAGTCCCAACGAGTGCAAACTTTCCAAAGCAGCATTCAATTGACCCTTTCCTCCATCAATTATGATAAGGTCGGGAAGGTCTGCTGAAGAGTCTAACTGTCGCTTGTATCTCCTGTACACTACTTCCTTCATCGTTGCGAAATCATCTATGCCGATTACTGTTTTCACATTGAAACGGCGATAATGTTCCTTAGCAGGCCAACCGTTTATAAAACAAACCATGGCAGATACCGGATATCCACCCTGAAAATGACTGTTATCAAAGCACTCAATGTGATTTGGTAAAGCAGGAAGCTGTAATAGACTCTGTAGTGAAATCAACGTCTTTTCCCTACCCTCAATTGAAACATCTTTTGTATGCAGTGATTTCTTTTGTTGCAAATCTTTTTGGAAATAGAGAACGTTCTTTTGCGATAACTCCAATAATTTTTTCTTATCACCACCTTTGGGAATAATAAGGGTTGTTCCTTCTTCCGGGTAGTCAAAATGAAATGGGACGATGATTTCTGAAGCCATGCTATTAAACTGGCTTCTAATATTGGCAATGGCGAAAGCCAACACTTCCCCATCCGTTTCACCCAATGAGGTTTCTAACTGAACATGGTGTGTTTGAATGATGGTGCCATTTTGTACCATGAGGTAGTTGACGAAAGCGGTGGCACCTTCTCTGGAAAGGGAAAAAACATCCATGTTTCCCTGAAGTGAACCGGCAACAACTGAACGGGCCTGAAATGCTTCCAGGTACAATAGTTTCTTTTGTAAGGTAGCGGCGGCTTCAAACTGAAGATTTTCAACAGCAACTTTTAAGTCCTTTTTTAGGATCATGGTTACCGGTTGAAGATTTCCTTTTAAGATATTTCTCACCTGCTGTAAAGAATCATGGTAATCTGCCGCTGACTGTTTGTTTTCACAGGGACCCTTACAGTTACCCAAATGGTATTCTAAGCATACTTTGAATGTTCCTTTGGCAATGTTTTTCTCTGTGAGAGCTAGTTTGCAGGTTCGCAGGGGAATCATTTGTTTTACCAATTCCATCAACTCCCTTACTTTACCAACCGATGTAAAGGGTCCTAAGTACTCTGAACCATCGGCATATTTTCTACGGGTTAGAAATACCCTGGGAAAGGGTTCTTTTTTTATAACGATATAGGGATAGGTCTTATCATCCTTCAACATTATGTTGTACCTGGGATGATATTCTTTTATCAGGGAATTTTCCAGTAAAAAAGCATCTTGCTCCGTGTTAACAACAGTACATTCTATTTTCTGAATGCGCTTGACCAACTCATGGGTTTTATAGGACGTTCTGTCATTCGTAAAATAAGAAGCAATTCTTTTGCGCAGATTCTTGGCTTTTCCCACATAAAGCAGGCGATTTTGTTCACCATAATATTGGTAGATGCCGGGTAAAGCGGGAAGACCTGATGCGATGGCGGAAAATTCTTCTTTTGTCATAGCAGCTGCTAATTTTCAGGCTCCCAACTTACATTGATTATTTCCATGAAATGAGAGTTGCTCTCCAGATAACCCGTTTCACGAGTTATCAAAAATCCTTTGTCTGTTCTCCAACTAAAGTGTTCATTGATTGGAAGATTCATTTTGATTCCTGATCTGCGGATGTCAATTCGCTTTACCATTTTTGAATTTTCATGCAAAAGGACATCCAAATAATCCAAATCTCCCTTTCCGGGATTAACGGGCCGATAACTAAGCGTGTAACTTTGGGTACTGAGGTCATGCATGACAGTCTCCTGATAATGGTGTTTGGTATCTGAAAACTGTTTTGATACTTCAACAAATTGTTGGGCAAAGTATAGAAATGAATCACGGACAAGTGAATGAACCAGCTTATTGTTGTTGATAGTATGTTGTATGGTTCTGGGTAAATTCCTCAAATCATTTTCGCTGATTTGGTCTGAAAGGAAAGCCGCTAC